>Ga0214192_1001316_pt1 | contig 13981 bp, 12 predicted proteins | sample TroBogEpilimnion_44_FD_153030 | JGI IMG/M metagenome (GOLD analysis project Ga0214192, IMG submission 153030) | Freshwater microbial communities from Trout Bog Lake, WI - 29JUL2008 epilimnion | ecosystem: Environmental > Aquatic > Freshwater > Lake > Epilimnion/Euphotic zone | place: Trout Bog... | reverse complement strand
CCCTTGATTTCGTTGTCGACAGCGGCGCGGCAGATGTAAGCATCCCCGCCGACGTCTTCACAACGTTAATTCGCACTGGTACGATTACCGACTCCGATTTCATTGGCACGGGCACGTATAGGCTGGCGGACGGCTCGACGACGTCATCACGCACGTTCCGGATCAGATCGCTGAAGGTTGGGGGCATCGTTCTGCAAAATGTCGTCGGCAGCGTAACGGGCTCAAAGGGGTCTTTGCTTCTTGGACAGAGTTTCCTTGGTCGCTTCAAATCTTGGTCGATTGACAATAGAAGGCACGTGATAGTTCTTCAGTGAACAACCAGGCATCCTGAGCCCGCGCTGGCCAAAGAGGCCACTTGCCTGGATTGCGTAAGCCGCCAATCCGTTTACGAGATGGCAATGCAAGTCCGACGGTATATTTCAAATGTATACGTATGTGATTGATAAAAAGAATTTTAGCTGTTGACTAATCGGCGGCGGCCAGCTATAACAGGCGGCCAGCTATAACAAAGGTGTGTTTAGCCGGGGCCAATATATAACCCGCAGAAGGAACCGTAATGAAAATCGAGTTGAGTACAGGTGCAGTCAGCATAAACGAAATCGGTGACGGAGAACTTAATCGGAAGGGTGACCAAAAACCCGGATTCGGCCAGCTTCGGGACGCCCAAGTATTTGCCGAGGCTGTCCTTACGGTGCGTATGAAGGATGGATCGGAACGGATCTCATTTGGAGAAGACGCCACAAACGATGCGGAAATTCTTAGACGTGCAGGTGTGTCAGTAGGCTGACAACGCAAACCACCCGCGAGTCATCCTCAGTGGGTTCGATGTCGTCGCAGTCTCAACCTCTGAGTCCAACTCTTGAAAAGGGTCTTCAGGCGCACACTGTGTAGGTGTCGACTATCTGAAGCAGGCCACGGCCCCCACTTTCAGTGCCTGCGAGAAAAGTTCGATAGTTGCCCACGAAGGGGCGCCAATTGTTTTTCTTCCTAACTCCAACACCCTGCTTTTGTTGACAGCAGCGGTTCCTCGCTCCCGCCCGTATCCCCCACATTCCGCAGTTCTTGCGCGATTCCGGCGCTCTCTGGTTTGAAACGTGGTGGCTCGTAGGTGCGCGATCAACCCCGGGGTTGCGTTCGGCCCCCCGCAACTTATCCTGCGAACTCTCACTTTTCTCTGTTGACAGGTCGCGGTTGTTGACGGCCCCGTCTAACACGGTGACCATGAGAATAAGTTTCAAAACAGACAGAGGGGCGTGCTGAGCCACACCCCGCGCTTTCGTCTCTCTCAACTCGCGCGGCCGCCAATGAGGCTATCGCGAGTTGATGCAGCCGATAGCCGCCCTCCCCGAGGGTATCCGATCAGGCGGCCGACGGCTCCTGTGTGGCGCTGACGGCGGGCCCCGCCCCAAACCGCCATAGCTTACGCTCAAACTACATGCTCAACCGGGGCTACGCGTACACCACCGTCATCAGCAGCCAATACCACGGGCAAACCCTGCTCTCCCACCTGGCGGACCTTTACCCCCACTCAACCCCGCAAGCCTGGCAACAAAAGCTAAACAACGGAGAAGTCACCCTCAACGGCGTCACCGCCACCGGAAGCGAATCGGTAGTGCTGGGTCAAACCCTTGTCTGGAACCGTCCGCCCTGGGTCGAGCCCGACGCCCCGCGGCACTTCGAAGTCCTGTTTGAAGACACCCATCTGTTGGCCGTCAACAAGCCCGGCGGCTTGCCCACGCTCCCCGGCGGCGGCTTCATGGAGAACACCCTCCTGCGCCTCGTGCAAGCGCGAACGCCCGGCGCGAACCCCGTCCACCGGTTGGGCCGGGCCACCACCGGCATCGTGCTCTTCGCCAAAACGCCGCAGGCAGCCGCAAACCTTTTCGCCAACTGGAACACGCCGAAGATTCAAAAAATCTACCGGGCTCTGGCGCAAAACGTAGCGCCGCAAGACTTCTACGAAATCCTCACTCCCATCGGCCTCGTGCCGCACCCGCTCATCGGTTCCGTGTGGGCCGCTCACCCGGGCGGCAAACCGTCAAAGTCACTGGCAACGGTGATCTCGCGCGGCGGCGGCACCACCACCTTTGAAGTATGCCTGCACTCGGGCCGCCCGCATCAAATCAGAATCCATCTGGCCTCCATCGGCCATCCTCTGGTCGGCGATCCTCTCTACGGCACAACCGGCCTGCCTCTGGAAAATCTCCCCGGCCTGCCTGGCGATGGCGGATATCTCCTGCACGCCCACTATCTGAGGTTCCAGCACCCCGTCACCGGCGAACTCATCCATCTTGAGGCAGCCTTGCCGCCCGCATTCTCATCGCACCGGTAAGTTCACGGCGCAAATTCAATCCACGCGACCGTTGAAGCCCGCGCGCCGCCGCCACCTGAAAGCCCGGCCTTCATTCGAGTTCACGATTCCGGCGCTCGCCCTCGCCCGGCTCCTGACCCGTCCGCCTCAGCGCCGGATCCCGCCTGACTCAAGCATCCGACTCAACCAAGAGAATCAATGCTTTGCCGCGCGATTCAGCGGGTTGCGCGTGTTATCCTACGCATTCAGTTTGAGACCGCTTTTGCGATCGCGTTCTCGCTGCACTCACTACAAATATATGAAGCTCACGTGGACCAAGACCGACGAGGCACCTGCCCTCGCGTCATATGCCCTGCTGCCCATCCTGCAGGCGTTTTTCAAAGCAGCCGGAGTGGAGATCGAAACCGCCGACATCTCGCTGGCCGGGCGTATCGTCGCCAACTTCCCGGACCGTCTTCGTGACGACCAGAAGATTCCCGACGAACTGACCCGCCTCGGTCAGCTCGCAAAAACACCGGACGCCAACATCATTAAACTTCCCAACATCAGCGCCTCCATCCCGCAGCTCCGGGAAGCGATCGCCGAACTGCAGGGCAAGGGCTACGACATTCCCGACTACCCCGAAGCGCCCTCTACCGACGAAGCGCGTGCCGTGCAGGCGCGCTATGCCGTCGTCCTCGGCTCGGCCGTGAACCCCGTGCTGCGCGAAGGCAATTCGGACCGCCGTGCCGCCGCTTCCGTGAAGTCGTTCGCGCAGAAGCATCCGCACAAAATGATGAAGAACTGGCCCGAGTCCGGTTCGGTGACGCGCGTCGCGCACATGAGCGACAAGGACTTCTATGGCACCGAGAAATCCTTCACCGCTGCCGCCGCAACTGAAGTTCGCATCGAATTCGTCGATGCCTCCGGCGCCGTGAAAGTGCTGAAGCCGAAAGTGTCGCTGCTCGCGGGCGAAGTGATGGACTGCGCGGTGATGAATGTCGCGGCGCTGCGGAAGTTTTATGCCGAACAGATCGCCGCGGCAAAGGCCGACAACGCGCTCTTCTCGCTGCATCTGAAGTGCACCATGATGAAGGTCTCCGACCCCATCATGTTCGGGCACTGCGTGTCGGAATTCTTCGCCGATGCTCTGCGGAAGCATGCCGATGCCCTCGCCGGGATCGGTGCCAGCGTCAACAATGGCCTCGCCGACGTGCTCAGCAAACTCGACAAACTGCCGGCGGAGAAGAAGGCCGAGATCGAAGCCGACATCGCGGCCTGCTATGCAACCCGTCCCGGCCTTGCCATGGTCGATTCGCGCGCCGGCAAGACCAACCTGCATGTCCCGAGCGACGTGATTGTCGACGCTTCCATGCCGGTCGTGATCCGCGATGGCGGCAAAATGTGGAACAAAGCCGACGAACTGCAGGACACCGTTGCCGTGATCCCCGACCGCTGCTACGCCACCATGTATCAGGCCGCGATCGAGGACTGCAAAAAGAACGGACAGTTCGATCCGGCAACCATGGGCAGCGTCTCCAACGTGGGCCTCATGGCGCAGAAGGCGGAAGAGTACGGTTCGCACGATAAGACGTTTGCCGCGTCCGACAACGGCACCATCCGCATTGTGGATGCCGGCGGCGTCACGCTGCTCGAACAGAGCGTCGAACGCGGTGACATCTTCCGCGCCTGCCAGACGAAAGACGAAGCCATCCGCGACTGGGTCAAACTGGCCGTGACCCGCGCCAGGGCCGCCGGCACGCCCGCCGTGTTCTGGCTCGACCCGAACCGCGGCCACGATGCGCAGATCATCCTGAAGGTGAAGGCCTGCCTCGCCGAATACGATCTCTCGGGCCTCGAAATCAGCATCATGACTCCGGTCGAGGCGATGAATTTCTCGCTCGCGCGCATCCGCCGCGGCGAAGACACCATCTCCGTTACCGGCAACGTGCTGCGCGACTATCTCACGGACCTGTTCCCGATTCTCGAACTCGGCACCAGCGCCCGCATGCTCTCCATTGTGCCGCTGCTGCAGGGCGGCGCCATGCTCGAAACCGGCGCCGGCGGCTCGGCCCCCAAGCACGTGCAGCAGTTTGTGAAGGAAGGCCATCTGCGCTGGGATTCGCTCGGCGAGTACTGCGCCGTGGTCCCCTCGCTCGAACTGCTCGCGGCCAAAGGCGGCAGCCCGCGTGCGGCCCTCCTTGCGAAAACGCTCGATCAGGCCATAGGACAGTACCTCGAAGACGCCCGCTACCCCTCGGCGAAAGTGAATGAGATCGACAACCGCGGTTCGTCGTTCTATCTCGCAGTCGCATGGGCGGCGGCTCTTGCCGCGCAGAACGAAGACGCGGATCTGAAGCAGCGCTTCGCTCCGGTGGCCGATGCGCTGAAGGCAGCCGAAGGCACAATCGCGCAGGAGTTGCTGGCCGCGCAGGGCAAACCGGTGGACATCGGGGGCTACTATTTCCCCGACGAAGCGAAATGCGCCGCGGCCATGCGGCCCAGCGCGACGCTGAACGCCATCATCGATCGGATCTAGCCGTCATTCACGGTGCAAGGCAAAACGGTCACGGTCCGGCGCGGACGTGACCGTTTCGCGCGTCCGGGTGCTTTTTTCCAAAACAGGCGCATGCAGCGGCGGTGCCTGAAACAACCTCTCACCGCGCCCGCAGTAATCTGCGTTACTGACCGGACGAGGCGTCGCCGTTGCGCTGCCGTTCCTCGGCAGGCAGGCTGGCGAAATGGCCGCTGCCTTCCACCACATTTAGTTTTTGCTGGATATCCAGCACCGAACTGAGGCTTTCGTGCGCCACCAGATACGTGGGCCGGTTTCCGCTCTGCTGCGCCAGAATGTAGATGTATTCCGACAGCATTCCCAAAATCAGCGAAACGAAAAAGAACATCACGGCCATGGGCAGCGCCAGCGTGATCCAGCCTTCCACCACCCGCCGCTTAAACAACGCCACGGCCACAACGTAGACGGCGAACAGCAGGCTGCCCGAACTCGCCAGAAACGCTGTCAGCGTAAGCAGCCGCAGCGGGCGAATGGAACTGCCCAGCAGAATCGTAACGCCGCGCGTAATGTTGCCCCACGCATTGCGCCGGCCGAATCCGGAGCTGCCGCGAAGCGCGCTGTACTCCACCGTCGCCACGCGGTTGGAAATAAAAAACGGCAGAATCTTCAGCAGCAGATGCCGGTCGCGGTTCTGCGTAATGTAGCTGACCACCCGCCGGCTGTACAAACACGCTCCGGACGTGCCCGGCGGGATCACCAGTCCGGTCATGGCCGTCAGCACCCGGTAGTACAGGCGTTTGAGCCACGACCGGTAGTTGCCTTCCCGGAGCTGCCGCGCGTCGACACCGCAGACCAGTTCGTACCCTTCCTGTGCCTTCGCCCACAGCTGCGGGATCATGGCAACCGGATCGGTCTCCACATTGAGCGTGATGACATAGTCGCCAATGCTGTTGTCGATGCCGGCAATCAGCGCAATGTCGAAGCCGTACTGCGGATGCAGGCAGTAGAGCTGGACATTCTTCATCTGCTTCTGGATGCGCTGGATAATCGGTACCGTCTGATCGCGCGAGCCGTCGTCCACCAGAACGATCTCGCAATGGCGGAACACCTTCCCCACCACGGCGTCGATCTCCGCCAGCGTCGCTTCCACATGCGCGGCGGCGTTGCGCAGCGGCACCACCACCGAGACAAAGGTATCGAAACCGGCGCCGGCACTCACAGACCTTCGGCCCCCAGCCGTTCGATCACATCGTATATGTTGTCGATCTTGCCGCCCATAATCGAATAGATGCCCTCTGCCGACTCGCTCCGCTCCATCAGGATCGGCCGGCCGTCGTCGATTTCGTTCCGCATCAGCAGCGTCTTCATTTCGAATATCGAATCCACGATCTTCGCGCGGCCGAGCGCCGGCAAATAACGTTGCGCGTCTTTGAGCATATGGTAACTCCGCGATTCCCGCTGATAAGCGCGCATCGCCGCGTACGGATCCGGCGAGTCCGGCCCGGAATCGACCCACGAGCAGTGAGGCGTGTAGCGGACGTGAGACAGCGTGTGCAGCGAACGCGGCGGAAACGGCATGGTGGAGAAGAACGGTCCGCACATCACCGTGATTCCCAGATCGCGCAGTTCCGGGGGCGGTTCAATCAGCGCCATTTCCGTAATCTCCAGCTTCACGGTGGTGCGGCAGTGCTCGCTCAGTCCGGCAATTCGCTTCAGCCCCGCGTACGTGCAGTTCAGGACATAACGGGCTTCGATCTCGGAGCCATCGGAAAGGTAAACGCGCGAACCCGCGCCCGAACCCGCCCGCGCCGCATCCACCCGCTCCACGCGCGTGCCCAGCCGAACCCCGACGCCCGCGCTGTCGAGTTTGCGCCGCATGCAGTCCCGCAGAATATCGCTGTTGAAGGCGAACTCGGTCACCTCGTAAACAGCCTCGATCAGCGCCGGATTGAAGAGCTTCACGGCATCGGCCCGGGCGGGCTTCCACGGCGCGCCGATCACATTGCAGAAGCGCTCGAACTGGCGCGGCGATACCTTGCTGTTTTGCCGCGCCACGCAATAGATCGCCGTGAAATTATCCGCCACGCATTCCGGATAATCCTTCACGAAGGAATGGAAATTCACGCGGCTGCGATACGCCGTGTGAAGGCTGCGCGGGTAATGATAGCCCCCGTGAATCCGCGCCTGATTGGTGTACGAAGCGTGCCGGAACAGCTCGGACTCCTGCTCCACCAGCATCACGGACTTCATGCGCGACCCGAGGTAACTGGCGATCGAGCACCCGTAGAACCCGCCGCCGACAATCACGGCATCGCAGTGCCCGCCGCTCATCGCCGGTCCGGCCCCGGCGGGTTATAGCATCCGAACACGGCCTTCAGAAGCAGCCGGATGATGTACAGTTTTGCCGAAACGCCCGAGATCTTGCTCGGCGTCGGCCCTTTGTCGGGATACGCCCGGCGCACCGGCAGTTCCCTGACCCGAAACCCCAGCCGCGGTATGCGCACGGAAAGGTAGTAGTGCAGATTGTAGGTGTCGAAAATATCGCGGAACGGCTGCACGCGTTCATCGAGCACCACGCGGCGGCTCACCGCGCGGAACCCGTTAGTCGTATCGGTATAACGGAAACCGGCCGCCAGGCTGATCAGCGGAGCGTGCAGCAGCGCCACGCCGATCTTGCGATCCCACGGCGTGTTGATCTCCTCGCCGCCCGGTATGTACCTCGAGCCCTGTACGTAATCGAAGCCTTCATCGAGCGCCGCGAAGAATGACGGGATCGCCTCCACGCCGTCTTTCCCGTTGCCGTCAATAAAGACGAATCCCTCGTAGCCCTCATTTACGGCCCAGTCGAGCAGCATCCGCATCTGCGCGCTCAGCTTGCCCGGCCCGGTCTTGACCAGCAGCGCCCGCACCGCCGGATACGTCTTCAGCACTTCCGGATCGCCGCTGGTGTCGCGGCTGCCGCCATCGCCAATAATGACGTCGCCCTTGCCCACCAGGAACTCCATGCGCCGCAGCTGCGCAAGCAGGCGCTCGCCTTCGTTGATCACCGGAATCAGTACCGCATACCGCGTTCTGCGGGGTGTGAACTCGTGTACGTCGTAAGAAGGAACCTCGCGATTGACGCCGCCCATCAGACCGCACCGCCGTAGGTTCGCCGCACAAAATCCACCGCTTCCCGCAGCGCCGGCAAAGGCGGATCTCCCGCCCGCATTTCCAGCGCAACCCAGCCGCCGTAGCCGGTCCGCCCCAGCGCCTGCGCGGCCTCCGCGTGCGCCGAAACGGGCGCGGAAAAGCCCCCGAGGTTCGGCTCACTCGCGTGAAAGTGGCACAAAATATCCGCATTCTGCGCAATCGCCTGAGCCGTATCTTCCGCTGCCAGATGCAGGCACGCCGTATCCAGATGCAACGCAACTCCGGGCGACGCGACGGCCCGCACCAGACGCGACGCCGTTCCGCTTTCCGTGGCGAAATCGCATTGGTAGTCGGACGGGTTGGCTTCGAATCCCAGCCGCACCCCGCGTCCCGCGTAGTCCTCGCCCACCTGCGCGAAGAACCCGACCGCAATCGCAAACGCTTCTTCCTCCGGCAGCGTCCCCCGGCTGCGATTCTTCGGGGAGCCGAATACGAGACAGGAAGCGCCCAGATCCGCCGCCAGATCGGCGCAGCGGCAAAGGTGTTCGCGCATCGCAACCCGGTCCGCAACGGATCCGAACAGCTTCAGCTCAGGACGCTGGAACAGAATGGACTGCAGAGAACTGATGACCAGCCCCTCCGCCTCCACGCGCCGCCGGAACCGGCTCACGCTCTGCGCGTCGATGCCCTCCCAGTTGGGCCACACGCGCGTCGGCGCCACCTCGATCGCGCCAATGCCGCTCGATGCCAGCCACGGCAAAACCGTATCGTCGAGCTCCGCCGGCCACGCGATATTGGATACCGAAAGCTTCATGCGGCGACTTTGCGAAATCCGGCGATGAACTCACCGAGCTCCCGGATCACGTCATCGGCCCCGGCCAGATAATCGCCCGCGCCGCCCAGCTCCGGCCCATGGCAGGTGCGCACATCGTATCGCGCCAGCGGCATCGCTTTGGCCCCGACGGCCTTGCCGGGGAAGAAGCGCTCGATAATCGTCCCCGTGCGGATCGGCTCGGTGACAAGATTCACCAGCCGCAGCGACTTCGCTTCAATGCGCCCCAGATCCCGCCAAAGGTGCGAAACGTTGTAATACTGAAACCAGCTCTCCGGGTTGATCGCATCCAGTCCGTTATCGTGCAGCAGGTCGTAGATGACGTTCTTCTTCAGCCCGGGCCCGAAGACGCCGCCGATGCGCACCACCGTCACATCGTCGAACTGCGCCTTCATCTCGTCTTCGAAACAGAGCCGGTTCGTGCCGTAAGCGTGATTTTGCAGCGCGTGGCAATCGAACGTCTCATCCACGCCGGAACTCCGCGGGTAGACGTCGACCGTGGAAAGAACCACCATGCGGCCGGTGCGAACGGTACGCAGATCGGCCAGCAGCGCGTCGATCCGGGCCCGATCCTCCGCCGGATTCTGATTCGCCCACCACTTGACGGCGCTCACACCGCCGCACACCACCAGATCGAACTCCCGGCCACGAATTTCGGCAATATTTTTAGAGTTATAACGCTCGCCAAAAGCGAACTGGCTGTCGAGATTGCCGCCAATAAACCCGGTGTGTCCGATTAATGCGCTGCGCAATTGTGGGGGGCCTCCGCCTGGATCGTTCGTTCCGCTAATCCATTATCCGACCCGCCCGGGCTGCCACGCAAGGCAGAGCACCGGTCGCCGAACGCGGCGCGCACAACCGGGCATCCGCTCCCGCAGCGTCGTTGCGGATGCTACTTCACGCGCTGCACGGGCATGCCGAACCTGGCATCGTCCACCGGCACGTTGAGCTTCACTTCGTCCAGATTGTACTCTTCCTGCCCGCTGACCCAGCCAAACGTATAGTGGAATGGCATTTTGACGCCGTCCACAGACCGGTAATCGGAATAATCCATCTGCGTCGGAACCCGGCCGAGCGACGTCGTCGCATACCGGATCATGCGCGTCAGCAGGCCGGTCTCTTTGTCGAAGTAGAACGTTGCCAGTAACCCATTGGCGCCGGTTCCCTGCACCACGTTCACCGGCCGGCCGTCCAGCGTCGCCGGATAGCTCACTCGCCACGAAGTAAACATCTGTTTCAGCCCGCCGGGGAACGCCAGTTGCGCGTCCAGCCGGGCGCCTTCCCTGGCGCTGCCGTTGAGCGGATACTCGCCCACCACCGTCAGCGGCAACATGACCCAGGCGTCGCGCCCATCGTAGGTGCGGGCCACATCGCCCTCGCGCTGATGCACGAAGGTCGCCAGCTTATTCGGCGCCTTCGCGTAAACCTCGGTGGGATCGGCCTTCACTTCGTCGAACAAATGGCTCGTGCCGCGCGCTGTAAAGCTGGTGATTTTCGCCAGCCGTTCGGCGCCGCCGATCGCCTGAATATACTTATCCAGAATCTGCGCCGCCGGAAGCGTGGCGCTGGTGGCAGGGTCGGCCACCGGCAGAACATCGGGCGGCGTCGGAGCCGGCACGTTGTAGATCGTGTCGATTGCCGGCGTGACCGCGGGGTTGGGATCGCCGTGGTGGCACGTCCAGCACGTCACCTGCTGGCGACCGCCGAAGTTTTCCTTGTTGATGTTGTTCACCATCTGCACCATGCGGCGCGCGATCTTCTTGCGCGGCGGATCGTCCGCCCAGTCCGGATTTGACGTGCCGGCGCCGGTATGGCAATCGCCGCAGCAGGAACTGAGCGCCGCCGAGAACAGGCCCATCGCGCCCATGAACTCGTCGACCTGCATGCCCTTCATCACCTGAATGTTCTTGAAGGCAACTTCAGACAGCTGCGACGCCGCCGCACCGGCCTGTGTCTGCGCAAAGGCCGATGCCTCGAACGGCAGCGCCGGCGTGGCGTCATGCGTGAGGTAACTCAGCGAACTTACGCACGCCGCGGCAATCAACGGGACCAGCAGTTTTGCTCTCATGTGTTTTCCTGACTGAAAGTGTTGGCGCAGTCCGGCAGCCCGGCCGCGCGCCGGCGCCGCGTAGAAATACGAGTGCAGCCCTGCGAGCGGCCGCAAAGATTACGCGCGGCTGCGCCGGATTACTCGATCGTTCCGCCCCACTTCCATCCGTCCGATGGACGTTCGATGGTGACCATACGCAGACGGTGGTCTTCATCGTTCCGGCCCGGGTTACCGACCACAATCACGTGATCGCCCGGCTTCAATGTTTCGCGCGTCACGCCCTGACGGCTCAGCTGTCCGCCGCCGCCCCATTCCACGGCCCAGCGAATAACGGTGCCGTCCTTTTCCTTCGATTCCACCTGAATAAAGGAGTGCGGATTGCGATACAGAAACTGCACCAGTTCGCCTTCGACAGTGACTTTCTTGTCTTCAAAGTACGTCGCGGCAAACGAGTGATGAGCGTAGCCTTTCTCGGTGGCCAGAAAGACCCCGGCAAACAACGCCATCAGCAAAGCAAACTTACGCATCATGACTTTCTCTCCGCCTTTCACTGGCCTCAGCTTCACTGTACTCAGCCGTCCGGTCACAAATTCGCGTTCGCCAACCGACCGCAACATGTCGCCGAAATCGCTATTCATAATACAACCAACCGGGATCCGCCGCATCCGGCAGCGGGCAGTTCCGCCGCCCGTAACGAGCCTCACGGACGGCGGAAGCAACTCCCGCTCAGCTCATGTGCATGAGCCGCTTCGCATTCCCCTGCAATATGCGCTGACGGTCCGCCGGCGAAAGGTTGAACTGATCGAGCACCGCCGCCGGATACTCCACATCCACCGCCGCGTAATGATCGGTGCCGACCACAATGCGGTCCGTCCCCACCATCGTCATCAGGAAGCGGAATGCTTCCGGATAGTAGATCAGATAGTCGTAATGGAAGCGGCGCAGATATTCGCGGAACGGCCGCTGCGCCGTCACGCCCTTCTGGTTCATGTGGAACAGGAAGTGCTCTTCGCGTCCGGCCAGATACGGGAACGCTCCGCCGGCATGCGGCAGCACCATTTCGAGCGTCGGGTATTTATCGAGGAAGCCCGAGTAAATCATCTTCGTCGCCATGAACGCGTGCTCAATGGGGGCGTCGATGCCGGCCGCGAGATTCGGCGGGCCCACTGTCCTCGCGCCGCCGAATGCGTTCGCCGCGCCGTCCATCTGATGGAAGATGATGGGCAGCTTCAGCTCCTGAATCCGCGCCACCACCGGCGCAAAGGCCGGCTCGAAAATATAGTCCTTTTGTTCGAGCGAATCCGGCAGGTGGATGGCCACCACGCCCGGCTTCCCCGCCACGCGGTTGAGCTCCTTCAGCGACAGTTCGCCGTCGCGCACCGGCAGTTCCGCGCCGAACACAAACCGGTCGGGATACTTCTGATGCACCTCCATGCCCGTGTCATTAATCACCTGCGCGAGGCGCGCGGCCTGCTGCGCGGTCGTGTACTGCCACGGCATCAGGCCGGAGAGCGTCAGCACATGCATCAGCTCGCCGTGTTCATCCATCCACTGCCGGCGCTTATCGAAATCGTGATCGAGCAGATTGGGATTATTGACCGGATGCCCCAACTCGGCCAGCACCTGGTTGTACGGCGTCGGCGACCAGTGGGCATGCATGTTGATCGAACTCGGCTTGCCCACGCCCCCCTTGCCCGGCTTCACGTCCCACCAGGGAATGCCCTGCGGCTTCGGCGCCTGCGCCCAGGAGCGGACTCCGTTCGCCAGTCCGATCGCCGCCGCAGCACCTGCGCCGGCGCGGAAAAAGTCTCGTCTTCCGATGTTCTTCATGGTGTTTGAACTCTCCCTGTTACGGCTTCAGTGTTGCCAGATAGGCGGTGATTGCGATGAAATCGTCGCCGGTCAGCTTCTCCACCACCGGTTTCATCAGCGCGCTCCATTCGCCCTTGCGCGTGCCCTGCTGCATGTCGTACATCTGCCGCGCCATGTAACTGGGCGAGCGGCCGGCAATCGGTGGCACCGGACCGAGCCCGCGCAGATCCGCCCCGTGGCACTGCGCGCACGCCTGCGTGCGTCCGCCGCCGTTCTTCACCAGCGCTTCGCCCTTCTTCACGCTGCCCGGCGGCGTGTAAACAATCATGCCGGAATGCGGATTGCGCAGCACTTCAGTAGCCTCGGGGTCAATCGGCGTTTCGATGAGGCGTCCGGCAATCGGCTCCTTCTCGCCGCCCGGCAGCGTGACGAACATGCCGAAGTTCAGCCGCGTCTTCGGCACCGTTGTCGTCTCCACCACCTTCGTCATCCACGTGCCGTACGGAATCGCCGCGAAATATTCGGCCGAGGCTTTGATCTCCTCCTCGGTCATAACTTTCACAAAGCCCGCCATCCGGCCCGTGTTCGCCTTGCGCGTATCGGCGCTGGCGCGCTTGCCGTCGCGGAAATCATGCATGGTCTGGATGAAATAAGACACCGAGAGTCCCGCCACCGGCGCATTCTCCGGCTTGCCCCTTCCGTTCGGATAGTGGCACAGCATGCAGGCCGCGATCATCGCTTCCTTGCGGCCGTGCGAAACAATCTCCGGCATGGCCGGGTGATCGCCGGGGAACCAGTCGGCCGGTCCGTAGTTGTCGCCAACCTGCGCGCGCGTGAAGCCTCTGTCGCTTCCTTCAATGTGGTGGACCGTCGTATCCGGCACGCTTGCCGGAGGCGTCGAAGCCGGCGCCGCCGGTACATCCACTCCGGGCGCGGCGGGAAATCCATACGCCCATGGCGGCGGCCCCGCGGCCGAAACGGCAATGCTCGCGACAATCATGCTCGCGGCAAAAACACACGCCAGCGCAGTGAACGAAATAACGATCTTGGTCCTCATCCAGGGTCTCCTTGAGTACGCGGTTGCGGGCGCGACAATACCGCGAACCGGGCCGGCCTCGTGCCGAGCCTCTGTCTAATATATCCGTTTATTCCGGCGGACGGGCTTTCGCACTATGGCTTGCCGCCCCGCACGTGTCCGCGCCGCTTCCGTTATCGGCCAGTGCCGATGAGGCTGCGTATCTGCTTCACCGCGGCGGCGACGCGCAGGTCAATGATCTTCTGCCCATCCTCCAGCGCCTTCGCCGTGGCCAGATCGATGCCATTGATCGCCGTCCGCCCCGCGGCCTTTCA
>Ga0214192_1001314_pt1 | contig 14001 bp, 7 predicted proteins | sample TroBogEpilimnion_44_FD_153030 | JGI IMG/M metagenome (GOLD analysis project Ga0214192, IMG submission 153030) | Freshwater microbial communities from Trout Bog Lake, WI - 29JUL2008 epilimnion | ecosystem: Environmental > Aquatic > Freshwater > Lake > Epilimnion/Euphotic zone | place: Trout Bog... | reverse complement strand
CCTTACTGGTGATGGAACTTTGAAAACGATTCCGGTTCCATTCTCCACCTTCAGCCCTTCCAAACAGGGTTTTGTGCGGGTGTTAACCCAGTAAAGGAAATGGCTGGCATTTACCAAACCGGCAGGTCAGGTCGCCCAAAAGACTTGACCTGTCGTTTCTTCAAAGTAGTTTCTCCAATCATCAGCCCTTGTTGAAAAGAGATTTTTGTTCCGCGACGCTTCATGTGAGAAGGAACTTCTTTTCCATTCAACCGTGAACATGATCGCCGGACTGAATATCTGAATTATACACAAAACAAATGAATTCAAAGACACCGTCACTGCTTCTCCCAACATCATTTCTTGCAGTTCTTGCGATCCTGCTGGCATTGACCTCTCCACTTCATGCAGAAGAGATGACCACATTGTCGAAGGACTGGCAGATAAAGCCCATCAAGGAATATCCCTGCCTGTTGCTGACGCCCGCCGATGTACCGGCGCTCAAGGCAAGGTTGCTGCATGAATTGGGTTCCCTGGATAAGTTGGAGGACAAAAGCCTGTCTGTATTTCTGACCGGGGATGAGGCCGCCAAGAAACAGGCCACCGCCGATTTCATTCAATATTACAAAGACTATTCCAAGCGCTGGCGCAAAGACAACCTGGAGGATCGTCCAGACTGGATCGACGGCGTGGCCCTGCGCGGAATCCGTCGCTCACTGGCCCGTTACGAACTGGTGGCCAGTTACGGTTATCTGACTCCCGAGCAAACCCGGGAGTACCGCGATACCATGGTCCGCGCCATTGAATTCGCCATCGGCACCAATTCCGCCAACCCGCGTATCACCACCAACCCCAAATTCCGCACCATGAATATATGGACGGACATCGTGGCCGCGGCAGGTTTGACCGGTCTTACGTTTCCCGAATTGTCGCAGTCCCGCAACTGGGTGGAATTCGCTGTGCGCGAAATCAACAGTCAGTTGACCCAATACGTCTGGGACGGATGCTGGCATGAAAGTCCCCGTTACCATGCGGCCACACTGCTGATCATGGGAACTTTTTTTGAAGTGCTTGAACGGCGCACCGGCGAGGATTTGTTTCCCAACACCCAATTCAAGGCCATGCTGGCCTGGCTGACACGATTTCAAACCCCGCGCGACAAGGCGGCGGGTTCCACCCTTCATCATCCCGAGGGTGTGATTCTTCTCCCGGGCATTGGTGATTCCAGCTGGGTACCTGATTCATTCGCCGTTCCCGCCCTGTATGCCTCGCATTATGTGAAGACCGACCCGCACCTCGCGGCACGACTCATGTGGTCGTGGGATCGAGCAGGCCGGCCTTTCACCGGTGACTGCGTGGAATCAGGTTTTGTTTTAATCGACCCCACCATCGCGCCCGAACCTCAGACTCTGGGAAGTGATGTCAGTCCCGGAAAGGGATACGTGGTGATGCGCAGCGGTTTTGACACACCCGATGAAGTCTGGTTTTTGTTGCGTTGCGGAAACTCCACACGCTCCACCAGCCATGACAACGCGGATTGGAACGCCTTCAACGTCTATGCCTTCAATGCACCGCTGGCCCTGGATTCCGCTTCCGGCGCCTACAGCGATCCACGTCACAAAGCCTGGCACGACAAAGCCATAGCCCATAACACCGTGATCTTTGGCGGTCGCACACAGGAACGACGGGATGGACGAATCCTCAACTGGATCACCCGTCCCGAACTGGATTATTCGGTCAGCGACGCCTCCGTCGCTGCGGGCGTTCAGAAATACATCCGCCATGTGCTGTTCGTGAAGCCAGACTATTTCGTGATCTGGGACGAACTGTCATCGCACGAAACCACCGACTGGATGTTCCACACCCCGGCCACCCAGTTTGAATGGAAGGAACACAGTGTTCGTTGCATCACCCCGTGGGAAGCCAACCTGGACTTGCAAGTGGTCTGGCCGACGACACCGCTGAAGCCGGGCACCAAAAAAGGCAAATACAGCGACTGGAAGGAAAACCAGAAACAACGCGATCCGCATCCATTCCAATACCAGGATTACTTTGGCATTCCCAACGAGGCCGGACGCGACTTTCTTGTCGTTCTGCATCCCACCAAACCCGGCGCACCCATGCTGGAAATCCGTGATGCGGGAAGTCCCGGCAAACCCGCCCTGGACATCACCGAGGGGAGCCGCACCGACCACATTGAACTCAACAGCAACGGCGGCGAAGTGCGATTGGGTCAGGCTGCACCCATCGATTTAAAGGGATCGGCGCCGCAATAGCGCCAGGCAGCTCGGTTAAAACCATTTCAAGAGGCACAGCCAACCGCTGTGCATGAGGCAATCCTTTGCCCTGTTTCCAACTGGAAATTGCTGAAATAGCTGCCAAACCTCATACCCCTCCCACCCCTTAAAAATATTTTGAAAGATTCTTGTAAGAATGGACAATCCGGCTCCGAATAGTCTTTTAGATAGATGGAATCCAAGAATGAAATTGGGGAATTTCTTCCGACCCGGAAGAGCTTGCTAAGCCGCCTGAAAAATTGGGAGGACAACGATTCCTGGCGCGATTTTTTTGAAACCTATTGGCGCCTGATTTATGACGTGGCCAGGCAATCCGGTTTCAATGACGCGGAGGCGCAGGACATCGTGCAGGAGACGGTTGTCTCTGTGTCCGGTCAAATAGGAGAGTTCCAATATGATCCCGGCAAGGGCAGGTTCAAGAGCTGGCTGCGGCTGATTGCGCGAAGGCGGATCGCGGATCAATTGCGGAAAAAATACAAGCAGGGAGCGCTTAAGGAGCAGGATGGCGTTGAGCATCTCAAGGCGCAAGAACAGGGATCGGATGAGGTCGGGGACTCGACGACTGCCGAACTGGACGCGGTATGGGATCGCGAATGGCAGAAGCGCCTGATAACGCTGGCGATGGAGCGGGTGAAGCGGCGGGTGAAGGCCGAGCATTTCCAGATTTTTGAGCTTTGCACCGTGCAGGAATGGCCGGTGGCCAAGGTATCCAAAACCCTTGGCGTGACGATGACGATGATTTACGTCACGCGCCACCGGATCGCAGGAATGCTGAAGAAGGAACTTCGCAAACTGCAGGAAGAGACGGCCTAACGATGACCACGAGGCGTCAAAGGCGGGGGGGCATACACCCTCAAGCTCGCCCCTCGAAGTGTCGGTGACTGGCAGACAGTGTAAAAAAATTACCCTAGTCGCAATGAAATCAGAGAAACTATGCATCGATTATAAGCTCAGCAACTGATAACCATTAACACCACTAACCTAATCAGCTAAACAACCCATGAAAAACCGCTCCTATATGTCAATTCGCTACGTGATCGTTTGTATCATTTTATCCATAACCACCGCGGCAGGGAGGCTCCAGGCTCAGGGCACCGCGTTCACCTATCAGGGGCGTTTGAGCAGCGCCACCACTGGCGTTACCGGCCTCTACGATTTCCGGTTTGCCGCCTACGATGCAATGGTCAATGGCAATCAGGTTGGTAATACCGTGAATCTCACCGCCGTGGGTGTTACGAACGGTTTGTTCACAGTGACATTGGATTTCGGCGCGAATGTTTTCGCAGGCGCTTCCCGCTATCTTGATCTCGCGGCAAAGGCGAACGGGAGCCTGGCAGCTTTCGTCTCAATGACTCCGCGACAGTCGCTAACCCCTGCGCCGTATGCCACCTATGCAAAAAGTGCAGGCAGTGTGGCGGGAAGTTTCAGCGGCGATGTGACCGGAACTCAGGGAGCAACTGTTGTTCAAGCCGTGGCAGGTTATAGCGGGACTGTGCTGGCCAGCGGGGCGGCAGCGGCGAACGCTGCGGGCAGTCAGAATTATCCCGGAACCATCGTGAAGCGCGACGGTCAGGGAAACTTTGCAGCTGGCAACATTAGCGGCTCATTCTCGGGTAGCGGTGCGGGTTTGACCGGCATTCCAGCCGCCAGCATTACGGGAACGATCTCGGGATCGCAGATTGGTGCTGGTGCTGTGGGGGCAACACAGTTGAACGCAGCGTCTCCCAATTCAGGACAAGTGCTGACTTACAACGGCAGCGGGTTGGTATGGAACTATCCTGCCGGCACAGCGGGTGCGAATACTTTCACCAATTCCCTTACCGTGGGCACCACTGCGGGGCAGTTCACGATTTTAGGTGAGAACGGCTCCGCGCTGGGCATCTCAGCCACCGGCGGCCTTAACCCGGGTCACGTGCGCTTCCGCAACGCACTGGAAGTTTCTCCTTCCGCAGACGGCAGTGCGCCGGGTTACCTCGATGTGCGCAGTACCAACGGGGCAACCATTGCCCTTCATGGTGACACGGGAGTGATCAATGCCAGCTATTTGACCACCGTGGCGGATGTAAACCTCGGGGGCAAACTGGCAGTGAATGCCGGGAGTGCAGGCACGCTGACATTTCAAGGCGAAGGCAATGCGGTGGCGATTAATGCGACCGGCGGATTCAACCCGGGCCACATCCGCATGCGCAACGCGCTGGAACTTCAGCCAAGTGTAGATCATGCGAACGCAGGATATTTAGACGTGCGCAACACAAATGGCAATGCAACGATCGCGATGGACGGCGGTTCCGGCAATATTACAGCCAACGGCAGCGTAAGTGTCGGTGGTAATTTGTCAGCAAACAACACGCCGGGCGTGAATTATTCGCAAGACCCGGGTAATGAGGATATCTCGATCCCAGATAATTATTATGGCGCTTCAATCTGTAGTGAGGGAAATGCCAAGCCATCCCTCGGGTTTTTTATCATCAATGCCTATGTCTCAGGGATATTTAACGGCAACCTGACGGAACTTGTTCTTTTGGACGTTTCAGATAGTAACCACACTGTTTTTCTAACTTCAGTGAAAGCCCGGTTTCCTTCAAGCCTATTGGACAATGACGGGGGAACCCTTTCACTTTCCTGGGTCGTCCCGATCACAAATCCGAACGGTTACCAGAATTTCGGATTGAATGTAGTATCAAAAGGCGGAGGAGCCCACATTCTCTCTCACAATCTCACAGTGTTGTTCGTTCCCCGCCAAAACAATTGATGGCGCAGACAAAAAAAATCTTATGAAACGATTATTTCTGCTGCCGCTGATGCTCGCATCAGTGCAAATGGCAGGCGCACAAACCATTCAAGTGGACTGGTTCACTGTCGACGGTGGAGGGGGGGCTAGCTCTGACGGAACGCTGTCCATCAACGGCACGGCAGGTCAGCCGGATGCGGGTGTGACGACTGATGGCACGCTGACTATGCAAGGTGGTTTCTGGCCGGCCTTTACCGCCAGTTCTGCAAACACAAGCGCGAACGGATACAAAGTTTTTTTCTCCACTCAATCGAGCGTGCCAGCCCTGAATTATGTGGGCACGGTGAACAGTGACGGTTCTGGCAACTCCCATGTGCTCGACACCGCCTGCTGGCCGCGTGTTTCGCAGGACGGCTCGAAGATGCTGTATCATCCGGTGGTGAATAGCACCGGAAATTTTGCCCGGAACGACCTCGCGATTTACAACTTTGCAACGAGCAATTCCACCACGATTTTTAACAACTACGATTATGTGGTTTATTACGACTGGCTGCCGGATGGAAGCAACGTGGTGTTTGATTTTGGCTGCCAGATAGATCGTTGGAACGCAAGCGACGCCAGTGTCGGAACGATTCTCCAGGTGGATTGTTATGATGATGCACCCAGCGTGAATCCGGTGAGTGGTTCGCTGGCGTTTCATAATGCAAACGGCCTGGTGCTGGCCGATGTGAATGGCGCGAATCGCACTCATCTGCCCAACACCCAGAACGGCGACTACTGGCCCAACTGGTCGCCGGACGGACAATGGTTGTGCTTTATCAACACCAGCGGCGGCTTTTGGAAAATCAAGTCCGATGGCAGCGGGCGAACCAATCTCTGGAGCAACCTGTCAGGCGCAACGCATGTCACCTACAATGGCGCGGGCAGCGAAGCGGCTTCCTGTTTTTCACCAGATGGCCAATGGGTCATCGCCGCGTTCAATTTGAATGGAACTAATGGTATTTATGCGCTTTCCGCCGATGGTAGCGGCACGGTTCAAACTCTGCTCACGACTGGAAACGCAGTTGATCAAACCTATAACTTTATCGGGGGCATTTTGCCGGTCACGTTGAATTCGGTTACGCCGCCTGCGCTGACAATTTCCCAAATGACTGCGGGGCATGCAACCATCTCGTGGTTGCCTTCTACTCCAGGATTTGTGCTGCAAGAAAGCGACGGTATTACCCCCGCGATCTGGCATAACTCATCAAGTGGCGCGCAGAATCCCGTGACAGTTACGACGGGAGGTGCTGCGAAGTTCTATCGACTTATCCATCCTTAGGCCTTAAATATGGCCCCAGGTTTGGAATACTAAAAGCGGGCCTAGATAGGACGTTTTAGGCATAACGGCATTCCCATTGCCTGGCTCATCAATAACTTCGGCACCACCAACATCAGCGCCACCGCTGATCCGGATCATGACGGCATGAGCAACCTGCAGGAGTATCTCGCCGGCACCGATCCGAATGATCCAAACAGCAAATTGCTAATCACCGCCCAAATTTTTGCGCCCGACGGACTCACTGGTTCAGTCACCTGGAACAGCGTCGCTTCGCGTTCTTACTACCTGCAAAAAACGCCGGACCTGACTTCCGGTATCTGGCTGGACAGCGGTTTGGGATTGATATTACCGACGGGTGCTTCGACGAGCGGGAATTTTTCCGACACGAAAGCCCCCATTCGGTTCTATCGCGCTCAGGCTGTCCAGCCCTTGTTGAAATAGGTTCAGAGTCAGGCGCAGCACCTTGACCGACTCCCGGCGATTTCACCACTAATTAAGCTGGTTTTAGGCGGAATTTTTGGTGGAATAATGGTAGTTGTGAAGCAAACGGATCCTATTCGGCCGAATGTGCCCGACCACGAATTACTCCAGCCCATAGGGCGTGGAAGTTATGGGGAAGTCTGGCTGGCCCGCAGTGTTCTGGGAACATTGCGGGCAGTCAAAATCGTCCGGCGCGATGACTTCTCCAATGCCCGGCCGTTCGAGCGGGAATTTTCCGGCATACAACACGTGGAACCCCTCTCCCGGGGACACGAAGGACTGGTGGACATCCTTCATGTGGGACGCGCTGCCGATGATTCTTTTTTCTACTACGTCATGGAGCTGGCGGATCCGATCACGGATACGGAAACCATCGACCGCGCCCAGAACCAAAAACCGTATTCCCCCAGGACGCTGGGTGCCGACCTGGCGAGGCGGGGAAGGCTCTCCTCAAGCCAGTGCATTGATATTTTCCATGGCCTCGCCATGGCGCTGGGACATCTGCATCGGGAAGGGTTGGTCCACCGGGATATCAAGCCATCCAACATTATTTTTGTGGGCGGGATACCCAAGCTGGCGGATATCGGGCTGGTAGCCTCGGCAGACGATGCACCCAGCTATGTTGGCACCGAGGGATATATTCCGCAGGAAGGAGCGGGATCGGTTTTGGCGGATATTTACAGCCTGGGAAAGGTGCTTTATGAAGCCGGTACCGGCAAAGACAGGACGGAATTCCCCGCATTACCGCCGGATGTGGCTGATCTGTCGACCAGCAATGATCTGCTTGAACTCAACGCCGTCTGGCTCAAGGCCTGTGCAACGGCACCGGCGGACCGGTATCAAAGCGTCGATGAACTGGCGGCGGACCTTGCCTTGTTGCGAGCCGGTAGATCGGTGAAACGACTTCGGTTGGTGGAAACGAGGTTGAGGAGCGCACGGCGTTTTGCGGTGGTGCTGGCCGTCCTCGCGGTGTTGATATTCATCGGACTGTGGATCACGCGCACCCAGGCCGCAACAGAACGCACAAACCGTCTGGCCGCCGAAGTACTCCGGCGGCGCGCTGAGGAGGCCGAACATCAGGCGCGTCAGCTATTGGTCCAGGCCAAAGTCGGGGAAATCCGGGCGATTCTTAAAAGCCAGCAAATCGGACGTCGAGCCGCGGCTCTAGCCATCCTGACCGACCTTCCGCCAACCCAAAATCCGGTGGAGTTGCGCAACCTCGCGGCCACCGCGCTGTCGCTGCCTGATCTCTCTCCCCTCGATGAGACCGTGGCCGATTCCAGCACAAATTCCTTCCTCATTTCGCCTCAACCCGATGGAGCCATCCAGGTTCGATTAAGCAGCGGCGAAACCCGCAGGATTGTTTCCATGGGTGAGAAAGTCAGGCTTCCCCTGGAACTTTCAGGGGACGAACGTTTCTTATACGCCGGTTACGGGCGGTTGACTGAAAGAATTTGGGATCTTTCCACCGGGCTGGAGGTGGCCAGATTGAGCACTAACTATTACGAGCTATCCTTCCGACCACAGCATCCCGAGGTGGCGGTCTCCTACATCAACGGGGAGATCAGCTTGCACCACCTGCCGGGTTGGGAAATCGAACGCACGTGGACGAACATGGCGGGAGGCACTTTGAAGTGGGATGATGCGGGACGGCGGTTGCTATTGGAGGGATCGGACACCCGCATTCAGCTTTTGAATCCCGAATCGGGTCAGATAAAAGAGTTGGGAAAAATCAACTCGCCGATTGAAACATTGATCTGGCATCCCGATGGCCGGCATGTCCTGGTGGGCGCGGATGACGGCTATGTGCGCGTGAAGGATGTGGATTCCTGGGATGATTTCTCCTTGCTGGCGCGACACGAAGCGCAAGTGGTGGATGCGGTGTTTCTGCCGCCGTTTCCCTGGGTGTTGACCTCCAGCTGGGATGGAACCTCCAGGCTCTGGGACTGGCAGGCAGGCCAGGAACTCGGCCGTATGGAAGCCACAAGCCATTACCTCAAATACGACGCGACCCGCCACCGCCTCAGCTGGCGATTGGAGACAGAAACAAATTCCAGCGCATGGCAACTGACGGGCTCAGATGTCTGGCGCCAGTTTTTCAGTGGAAATCCGCATCAAACCGGCGGCCCGTTCATGACGTCCTTCTCGGGAGACAGCCGCCTGGTGGTCACCCCGGATAACGAAGGCATCCGCGTCTGGGACATCGCCTCAGGCAATGAACTGTTGCACCTTCCGGTGTACGCGCAGGCCGCATGGATCAATCACAACGGCACGGAACTTTTCGCCAATGGAAACGGAGCGATTCGCCATTGGTTGCTCGCGCCCGTAGCTGAGGGCGGGCTTGAGGCCAGTGAAACCCCAAGTCTTGGCAAAGCCGGGCAGGAGGGAAGACTGGCCGTTGACGCCAGCGGAAAGGTGATCTGCTGGATAGATGGCCCCAATCTTTTCATCAGCAGGGAGGGTGCTCAGAAATCATTGCCGCACGAAATAGATGTCGCGGAAACGATCAGCATCAGCCCGAATGGCGCCATTGTAGCCGTGGGAACCCGGAACCGGGTGGGCGTAAAAGTTTTTGAGGTCGACACCGGACAAAAATTATGGGAGGCCGCCATCGGCAAGGGAACACATCTCGCCTTCAGTTCCGACAGCCAATGGCTGGCAGTGGGTACAGACAATGGCTGTCACGTCTATTCAGCGAATTCCGGCAAAGTGCGATGGGAGTTGATTCCGGGCCAGCACGAGCAACCTTGTTTCTGGGAGGTTGCTTTCTCGCCGGATGGGAAATATGTGGCATGGACCCCCAAGCCTTCCCAGGTCCAAATCTTGAGCGCCAGCGATGGAAGCGAAGTGCTTACCCTTGACTATCCCTGCCGCCGGTACATCACAGGACTGGGGTTCAGCCCGGACGGACGCTGGCTTGCCGAAACCTCCAATGAACACAATTTACATCTTTGGAATTTGAAGGAGCTTCACCATCAACTGGATTCGTATGGTCTTGGCTGGTAGGCGTCTGCGTCGATAGATGCTGCCTGCTTATTGGCGAATCTGAATTTCTTATATTATTTTTGTAAGAAAGTTGTTTTCACCAACGAACTGGTTGGTAATGAAGCAATTGTTTAGATCCATACTGTCTGTGTGGCGCCAGGACGCGCCTTCGATTTCGAACGTTTCGGGAACACCGGCGGATTTATTCTCCCTCCCGGCCTGATATTTTTTCAAAAGACCCAACCCTCAACAAATTAGCGTTATGCCATTCAGCCAAAAGAAACCAAACTCATTCAAACTGTCAGTGCTGGTTCTCTCATTCGCAGCCATGGTCGCATCCTGCTTCGGATATTCCGGGGACACTGATAACACCTTTTCCCAGCGCGGCATCATCAATGGGCCGATCTATGCAGTGGTGGTGGATAGCCGCACGAATATCTGGATCGGCGGGGATTTCACAAGTGTTTACGGGAACCCGGCAAACTATATTGCCATTCTCAACGCGGATGGAACCTTCAAGTCGGCTCCCAGTTGGAGCGGTGTGCAATATCCCGTCCACGCTCTTGCCCTCGGTAATGGAGACCGCGTTTATGCGGGAAGCAAATTTGGCGTTTTCCGTTTTACCGCAGGTGGGGCACTGGACAACAGCTATACAGCAAACACCTCCCCTCGCCTCTCTCAGGTGAACAGCATCGCAATCCGCCCCATCGATGATACGCTCTGGGTGGGAAGTGCCTTCGGCATCACCAGCCTCAATAGTGGTGGCAGCACCAATGATTTGAATGCACTTCCGGTGAATGTTCGCGATGGCTACGTCAGCCAGGTGAAATACGTGCCGCCAACAGCAACCATAGGCGCCACTACTGCGGAGCAGATTTTGCTGGCGGGATCCTTCGGGGCGGTGAGTATGACAGCAGGTGGAGCGGATTGTTACTTTTACCAGAATGGCTATCCTTTTATCCCGACCTGCATTGCGCAACGGAATCCGGTGAATCTCTATGCCTGCAATTCAGGGCACGGTGAAATCCTGGCGGGTGGAAATCTGGACGCCGGGATCGCCTACAATTACTTTTATCCTTCCGCCAGCGCGCTGTGGCTGGGGCGATACGGAGGCTCTGATTCGGCAACCTATTTTCCAACCATTTCCAGCTCGACAAATTATCCGGCGGACCAGGGGTATGGAATCTCGGCCATAGAAGCCCTGGATGGCGGTGACATGTTGATCGGGGGCGAGGTCAGCCGCATTCGCGGCAACAATGTGGGGCCCCTGGTCCACCTGCTTCCGGATGGCTCGGTGGATACCGCTTTCAACAGCAATGTTGGAATGTATCCCTACGTGATCGCAAAACAACCTGACGGCAAATTTATCGTCGCGGGCTTCAGCCAGTACACGCCGCTTTACGGCCAGATTTTACGTCGTAATGCCATGGATGCTCCGCGCCCCGTGACATTTACCGCCCAACCGGCCCCGACCAACTCCACTCTTTACGCGGGTGATTCCCTTGGCTTGAGCGCCACCGTGGATGCATGGCCTCCACCCTCGGTGGTATGGATCAAGGACGGTGTGGAACTCTCCAACAATGTTTCCCCTTACCTTTCCATTTATTCCCTGACAACAAACGATGGGGGAACCTACCGTTTGCGGGCAAAAACATTTTGCGCCGGAAACGTCGACAGCCAGTCAGCCCACGTCACTGTGCTTCCACAACCACCCGCACCCGCCAATGACAATTTCAGCAACGCAATCCCAGTCACAGGCTTGTCCAACAATGTCACTGGAACCATCCGCAGCGGGACCCTGGAGGCAGGTGAAGTGGATGGTACCGGCCAGGCAAACGGCGCTTCCGTTTGGTGGACCTGGACAGCCCCGATGGACGGAGTCGTAACCCTGGATCTTTCAGGCACCGATTTTCAGGCAACGCTCAATGTTTACACCGGCTCGACCGTGGGTTCGCTGAACGGAGTCACAAACAATTGCAAGCAACAATGTTATTCCAATGGTGAGGGTGGAACGTATTGTTATTGCGAGGGGCTTATGTCCTCGCTCTCCTTCAACGCAGTCAAGGGCACCACTTATCAATTCGCAGTCGGCGGTTCTGCTCCGGCTGGCGGCCTCGGAAATATTTTGCTCAGTATCTCCGAAACCCCGCCCATTCCCAACCTGTGGAAACAGACCCAACTCGGGCTTGGAACCTTATTCGCCGCAGTGTATGCCAATGGCAGATTCATCGTCGGCGGAGACTCCGGAATAATAGGTCTATCCCTGGATGGAACAAACTGGACTTCGAAACCAAACCCCGTGAGCTCTTTAGATACCATCTACTCGTTCGATTATGCGAATGGCCTTTTCGTGGGCGTGGCCTCTTCGGCTATCATTGTCACTTCGCCTGACGGTGTTGCATGGACAAAACGTTCGACGCCCATTTCATCCGGAATCTCGCTCTATTCTGTCACCCACTCAACCAACGGCCTCTTCGCCGCGGTGGGAGACCAGGGAACTGTTGTCACCTCGCCCGATGGCATCACCTGGACGGCACAAAACAGCGGTTTGACCAGCTTGAACTATTTGAATTCCGTGACCTATTTCAAAGGCCAATTTGTTGCCAGCTATGACTTCGCCAACATCTTGACTTCATCGGATGGAACCAACTGGACCAGCCAGCCGAATGTGGGCCCGAATTACATCGGAGTGCTTGCGGGAGGAAGGGATAAAATCCTTGGGTTTGGCAGTTCCCCGACCCTCGTTTCAACCAATGCAACGAACTGGATCGATGCTTCTCCGGGCGTGGCGACCTCGTTGAATGGAGGCGTCTATGGGGGCGGCTATTTCATGGGCGTGGGCGACCAGGGGGACGTGGAAATCACGCAGGACGGAAACACCTTTTACAAAAACAAACTGGGGGCGACCGCCAACCTGCAGGGTGCGGCCTATTCGGTGAACGGACAATTCCTGGCAGTGGGCGACAACGGGACGATCCTCCTGCATCAACCCTTGTCCATCGGCGTCGCAACGTTCAGCGGCAACTCGCTCATCTTGAACATCACAGGCATGGCGGGATTTAATGCCATCCTTGAATCTGCGGCAACCCCCAACAGTTCTGTCTGGCAACCCGTGGCGACCAATAAATTGTTCAACGGATTCGCCAGTTACACCAACACCGTTTCCCTTGGCACCAATTCGTTTTTCAGGGTGCGCTTGAACTAAAGACAGCGACTGGGGAAACACCCGCCGACGCTCTCCATCCAAATGCTTTTCGGTGGAGAGCTGCTATTAGGCCGGGATACTCCCATTGACCTCAAGGGAACGGTGGTGGAATAATCGTATGATTAGCTTTAAAGGTTAGGTGCTGACTCCCCCCCAGAATATATGATTTGCCGCATGTTGGATAGCTCTCATCAGGGCGCGCTTCTTTCGACCTCTGGCTCCGAATGGTTCCAATATTTCGTCACGAGCTCTTCTAATTAATCGGAAACACGATGGGATCCGAAGAAAAATATCCATTCAAACCGGAGGTCAGATAAAGCACCTCATAAACGGTGAACTCCGCGTTAGAGCCTGTCTGAAAATTGCGAGGGGGGGGGCTGCGGCTGGGGATTTTTGTATTTAATAAAATGGATTCCGGAAACAAATCTCCCTTGTTAAACCGGGCTTTACCGACACTCCTTAATGATTCCAGCCCGAAACTTTTCGCAGCGGTTGTTATGACAATATATTCCTTCAGCGGACAGGCAAATCATTTTGCTTCCCAGTCACGCAACTCGCTGATGATGAAATGAATATTTTTGAATGAATATTTTTGACTTCCAGATTTGTTCAAATCCATGTATGGTAAAGGCGATTGAGCCAAGAAGAAGTAGCCTTGATTCAGAGAATTTAAAAACAAACAGATTCGGGTCGTTTCATTCTAATTTCATCTTACAAACGGTATAAAAAATCATAATCAATCCGCGCTTTTGGCGATGCCGGGGCGAACGGGTGATTGACCAAAGAAATGTTGTTGGCTGATGAAGCGTATTTAAAAATGCCAAGGAGTTTTTCAAACCATTTTATGAGAAAATTTGTCTTTTTCCTGATCTTGCTTTTGACTTTTAAATCCACAGCCATCCCACAGGATTGTAGAAAAAGCTGGAATGTTCTGTCTTGCCCTGCCACACGGCAGGGATGAAAAAAAACAACAACAACATTCCAGCCGGTTCAAAGCTGAACC
>Ga0214192_1001312_pt1 | contig 14009 bp, 31 predicted proteins | sample TroBogEpilimnion_44_FD_153030 | JGI IMG/M metagenome (GOLD analysis project Ga0214192, IMG submission 153030) | Freshwater microbial communities from Trout Bog Lake, WI - 29JUL2008 epilimnion | ecosystem: Environmental > Aquatic > Freshwater > Lake > Epilimnion/Euphotic zone | place: Trout Bog... | reverse complement strand
CTGATCGCCAGCCACAAAAAATCAAGAGTAAAGAGTAATGAAACTCCTAGCAGTATTTGTCTCTGCCATATTGATAGCAGGGTTATCAAACTGCGATCGTGCTCATGCACAGGTAACATTTAATCCACAAGGAATGACAGTAACACCAGTAAATGGTGGAACAGGAACACTCGTTGGTATTCCTATTGGTCAATCAGGATTAACTGTTTCTGTTGGTACTGGCTCAGCTGCTTTACCTTTACAGAATATTGCTGGTAATAGCGCAGCTCAACATTTACAGTTGGGTGATGATAGTTCTCAGAATGTTCCGCTTAATTTTAGTTTTCCGTTTTGGGGTCAATCTTTCAATAACTCTTGGATGTATTCTAATGGTATTGTTAGTTTTACCACTGGTAATATCCCAGGTGCTGGTTGCTGTGGTGGTCAAGATTTATCTGGACTTGCAAATCAGGGAACAAGAAACTCAGTTTATAACTACATGATTGCTCCACTGTGGACTGACTTGATAGATACAACTGGTCAGGCTACTTGGTTTTTACAAAATGGAACTTCTGCCACTTATGGTTGGTATAACACCAGAGAATACGGAACAAATAATCAAAGTAGTTTTGAAGTAAACATTAACTCTAATGGACAAATGAATGTTCGTTATGGTGGCGCATTTGTTTCAACAAATCATACAGTAACTGCTGGTATGACTGGTGATTTGTCTCAAGGTCAATATTTTCAGTACTATCATGGTCAAGGATTTAGTGTACCAACATCTAATCCAGTAACATGGGGAACCAGTGGTTCTTTCGATGCGTGTACTGCAAACCCTCTGTCTTCTACAACTTGTCCTGGATATCAGGCAGCATATACTACTCAACAATGTAATATAAACCAATTGTTTAGTCCATCTTGTCCTGGATATCAAGTAGCATATTTTACTCAACAGTGTTCGGCAAGCGCATTATATAATCCATCTTGTCCTGGATATGCTGTAGCTTACACCAATCAGCAGTGTTCAGTTAATCCATTGTTTTCAACAAGTTGTTCTGGATATTCTCAAGCGTATCATGATCAACAATGTTCATTGAATAGTTTATACGCTACTGATTGTCCAGGATATGCTGCTGCTTATTTACAACAACAGTGCGATGCGAACCCACTATACTCAACAACATGTCAAGGATATGCCCAAGCGTATCACGACCAACAGTGTACAATTAACCCATTGTATGCTACAGACTGCAGTGGATATGCAGTTGCCTATCACAATCAACAGTGTAGTATAAATCCACTATACGCAACAGATTGTACTGGTTATGCTCAAGCGTACCACAATCAACAGTGTAATGCTAATCCGCTGTATGCGACTGATTGTACTGGTTATGCTCAAGCATACTTCAATCAACAATGTTCTTTGAATGGATTATACAGTCAGCAGTGTCCAAACTATTCAACTGCTTATGCTACTCAACAGTTGTTACAACAACAGAACATGGCATCAACAGTAGCTACGGCAGGAGTAGTTGCAACTACATCTCCAACTACAACTACTCAAACTACAACACCGACAACGACATCGTCAACAACTACAACTGTTGGTTCAGTTACACCTACTGTTAGTTCTACTGGTACTGTTACTACTACACCATCAGCAACTGGTAATACTACTGTTGATAAAGCCATCGCTGCTCCAGTAGCTTCGGCAGCGCCAGCTGCAGCGCCAGCTGCTCCAGTTCAGTTGGTAGCTCAAGCGCCAGCGCCAGCAGCCCCAACTCCTGCTGCTCCAGCGCAGCAGGCATCTGGATCGAGCGATAAAAAATCTGACGATAAACCAAGTGGTGGTTCTGGCGATAAGAAACAGGATGATAAGAAATCTGATGGCGATAAACCAGCAGGTCCAAGTCAAATGGCTGGTGGTAGCCAACAGGATGGTAATAAAGATCAACCTAAAACTGCTCGTCAAGAAATCGCAGAAAGAAAAGCAGAGGCTGCGAAGAAAGAAGCAGCAGCTAATGCTAAGAACTTGGCTAACGAAATGGGGAAAGCGTCTAACATGGAAGCCCAGAAACAAATGCAAACTGTAGTAATTCAAGCAATGGCATTTAAACCTGGATTTGATGTTTATAGCCAACAGTTAATTACTCAAACTCCATTTTATCCACCTGTTTCAATATATAAAAATCAACAAACAGTGGATAATAGAAGATTAGGTCGTGGGTTGTTTGGTCCGACTGATTCATTACATAATGAAATGGTAGAATCCCAATACAACAGAGGAAATTAAAATGTACATGGATATTTGCATGCAGTTTTTAAAATTACAAATTATTGGCATTACTTTCTTGTTTGGAGTAATGCTAGTAGATACTATTAAAGAATTTTTAAAAGGAAATTAAAATGCCAGAAGAAATCAAAGATGTAAACGCTGCTATTGACAATGCAGAAGAAGCAGTAAAGAAATACGCAAGTAAAGACACAGTTATCAGCATCGGTGGATATGAATTTACTCCAGCGAAATTGATGGTTGCGTTCACATTAGTATCATCTATCCTTGGTGGTTTATATGGTGCTTTTGAAGTATACAAAGACTATCAAGATATGAAGACCAAGATTACTAAGTATGTTGCTCCAGACTTATCTGAGTTTGACAAGCGTCTTGCTGTTATTGAGAAAAATAGTCAACAAGAAGTTGAGTATGTTAATAACATTAAAAACGATTTGAAAGCAGACATTCGTCGTCAAGGCGATCAGATTGATCAAGTCGAGCGTAGCGCTAAACAAACTCAGCGTGAAACCCAACAGGATGTTCAAGATGTTCGTAAGGATCTGAAACAACTTGGTAAAGATGTAGATAATAAAATTCAAAAGGCATTGGATAACCCATTGGCTCGCTAATGATCTCTAAACCAGATTATTTGAACAGACCTGTTTGCCCTGTCTCTGGATGTAAAGGCTGGAGACAGGTATACTCTGAAATTGGTAACACTGTTTCTTATCTTAAAACATGTAGTAGACATACATACTTAGATTTAAAACAAACTAAATAGGGTTATTGACGAACATTCTACATGAAAGTTTTCTTTTAATTATTAGGAGATAGAAATGTTACTTATCATTGGATTAATAGTAGGTTTGGTTCTTGGTTATTTTCTTGGTCAAAAACCAGCTGTTGAAGCTGAGGTAGCAAAAGTTGAAGCTGAGATAGCTCCAGCACAAACTGCAACACCAGCGCCAGAACAACCAACTACACCACAAAACCAACAGCAATAGTATGGAATTAACACTAACACCAGCAGCAAAAGAGAAAATTACAGATATACTGGCTGAAGAACAACTGCCGTATATCCGTGCTTTTGTTCAAGGTGGTGGTTGCTCAGGATTTTCCTATGGATTTACTCTTGAAGAAGAAAAACAGGAAGACGATTTTGTTATAGAAAATGTGTTGGTAGATTCAATGTCAATGCAATATTTGATTGGAGCAACTATTGATTATGTGCAAGAATTAATGGGATCTAGTTTTAAAGTATCAAACCCAAACGCAACTAATACTTGTGGTTGTGGTAGTAGTTTTACTGTCTAAGGAATATTATGAAAAAGTTAATTTTAATTGCAGTATTATTTGCAAGTGGCTGTTCTTTACTGCCAAGAGACCACGATCCAGTTATGTTTGGGAATTTGGTTGATGTTAAGATTTCAGTGGATAAACTATCCTGCGATGACAAGAATTGGAATGCAGCACTTGACAAAGTCCACACTCTTAAGGTATACTCAGAATTGAGAAACGATCCTCAAGCTACATCAATTTCTCAGCTAGAGGAAGCATTGGGTAAAGCGAGAGATTCCAGCAATAAGTTATTCTGCGAGTCTGTCTTGAAGATAAACAAAACTCGCATCGATGTCGTAGCTGATGCATGGAAGGGAAGATAATGTTAGAAAGTTTAAGAGAAACCGCAGGAATGGGTGGACCAGCTTCTGGATTGGCAAATGAATTATTAGTTCTCGCCGATCAGTTTAGTTCTGGTCAATTGAATAAAGACGAGTATCAATTTCTCGTTCAACAAGTAGCTGAAGTGAAAGCAGCTCAAGAGTTGGCTAACGATGAAGTTGCTATGCGCTATATCGTTGAAGCAGCAAATATTTTAATTTCGGCAACTATGTAAATAAGGATTTTTCGTTATGGGTATACTTGAATTGACAGTAGGTGCCATTGTGGCAGGGTTTTTCACTGTGTTTGGTTGGAACGCAGGCAATATTGTCTGGGACAAATATGTTGAACCACCAGCAGTCGAACAACCAGTAGTAACTAAAGATAAAAAATGAATGAATTAAAAAACAAATCATGGTTAGATAATTATGAGCGTACACTAGATAATATACAGAGAATTTTGTGGATTATCTTGTTGTTGTTATGGATTAACTCTTTCCTATAAAATGAAACCCACCATTGCTTTATTTGTTGCTGATCCTAAATGTTCAGTACAGTCAAGCAATGGTATCATAAGTGCTCTCTCCCCACACTATAAGTTTAAACTATTTTCCAAAAATGAAATGGAAGATGGTTTCTTCAACACAGTTGACGCAGTTGCGTTTCCTGGTGGATTTGGTGACTCTGACTCTTTTGATACCTTGCTTAAATCTAATGTTGATTCAGTAAGAAATTTTGTAAGCAGAGGTAGGAAGTATATTGGTATATGTATGGGTGCGTATTGGGCAGGTAAACACTATCTGAATATTCTCGATGGTGTTGAAGTTGTTCAGTACATTAAACAACCAAATACCTGCACTCGCAGACCTCATGCTAAAAATATACCAATAGACTGGTTGGGTGTAGAAGACAAAATGTTTTTCTATGATGGACCAACATTTAAAGGTAATGGTCGCTACGATACAGTGGCTAAGTATTCAACTGATTACCCAATGGCTATCGTTCAAGATAACATAGGGTTGATTGGTTGTCACCCAGAGAGCGAACAGTTTTGGTATGATAGTTACTCTTGGATGAAAGGTAAGTATCATAACGGAAGGCATCACAAGTTGTTGTTAAATTTTGTAAATCAATTAATGGAGAATCATGAATAAACCTGACAAGAATTTTGTATTGAGTAAAAGCGCCAAGCGTATGGCAGCTTCTTTTGTAAACCCACATGAGCGTGGAGCGTTCATTCGTCTGATGATTGACGCTGAGTTGGAAGCCAAAAAAGCTCCACCACCAAAAGAAAAAGGTCGTCGAAACGATACCCCTACAGAGTAAAGGGTTATTACCCCTCCTGCAAGCCCCACCCAGCGTGGGGCATTTTTTTGCTTGACAATAATTCAGAAATTAGGTATAATTATTCTATTGACTTGAAAAAGTAAGGATTTTTATGCAAATGATTCATGCGTCGTTGGGTAAATCTAAAAAGCGTAAACCTGATGCGAAAGCACGCAAGTTGCGCGAAGATTGGGAAAACCTTTTAAAGAAGTATGCCACGAAGACTTCGACTGCGCCCACGCACAAGAAACTCAGTGAGTCAGACTTCCTTGGTAAACCTGCTTGTCGTGAGACACCTAAGATACCAAGTCTTCCATTTACTGGTGGTCCATGTTTCAAGAAAGCCAATCCAGTTTATACAGGCGATAAGATTAAAGGTATCGGTACTATGCATAAAAGTAATGCCGTGCCTGTTTTTAGTGATGAGGAAGCTGTTGCGATTGCAACAATGCGGAGGTAGTATGAAGATTGTTTTGAAATTGAAGAAGATTCGTGATCCGATAGCAAAGGATCTGCGAACACCAAAATATAGAATGAAAGTTGTGTTGAGCAAGAAAGCGTATAAACGAATTAAGAAAGTGATGAGCCATGAATTTGAATAAATTTTTTGAAGACCTTGCTTCGAACAACTCTCGTAACTATAAACTTGAGCAACTTCAGGCAAATGTCAACAACGAAACCCTTCGTACTGTTATTAGTCTGGCTCTTGATCCCTTCACGAATTTTTATATTCGTAAGATTCCAAAGTATACGCCAAATAACACAAGCGTAAACCTAAACATCAAAGATTCATTCCCATGGTTGTATAAACTTTGTAATCGTTTGGTTACAGGCAATGCTGCGATTGAACATCTGACTGAATTACTTGAGAAAGTATCTGCCGATGATGCAAAGGTTATTGAGCGTATCATCTCTAAAGATTTGAAGTGTGGTGTTTCTATTTCAACAGCCAATGCCGTATGGTCGGGATTGATTAAAGAATATCCTGTTATGCTTTGCTCAGGTTATGAGCAGAAGTTGGTTGATAAAATTAAATTCCCTGCTTATGCCCAACTAAAGATGGATGGTATGCGGTTCAATGCCATCGTCAAGGATGGTGCTGTTGAGTATCGTAGTCGTAATGGTAAAGAATTAAACTTGTTGGGGAACTTAGATGATCAATTCCTTAAAATGGCTGATGGTGGCGATTATGTTTTTGATGGTGAACTCATGGTTATGTTTGATGGTGATAGTCAGTTTGCTGATCGCCAGACTGGCAATGGAATCCTCAACAAAGCAAACAAGGGCACAATTTCAGCAACCGAAGCAGGGCTAATTCATGCAACAGTATGGGATATGTTACCTTATGTGTTTTTTACTGACTGTTACAGTGATGTGCCATACGCAACTCGGTTCGCCAAGTTGAAAATTATGGTAGATAAAATTAAATCGAAAAACAAGCGAGTCTGGTTGGTTACAAGTAATATTGTAAACACACTAGAGGAAGCTACAGAAATTTTCGAGGGATATCTTGCCGAAGGTTTGGAAGGTATCATCTTGAAAGATGGCTCAGGTGTTTGGGAAGATAAACGAGCAAAACACCAAATTAAGTTCAAAGGCGAACTCGAATGTGATCTTAAGATCGTTGGTACTGAGCCACACAAAAAGAAACCTGATTGGCTGGGTGCAATAATCTGCGAGTCTGCCGATGGTATTGTTAAAGTCAATGTAGGAAGTGGATTCAATGACACGCATCGTAAGACATATAAAGAGAAAGATCTTCTTGGTAAAATTGTCGCAATCAAATATAATGCTCGAATTAAAAATAAAGCTGGTGAAGAAAGTTTGTTCCTCCCAGTATTTGTCGAACTACGGGAAGACAAAGATCGTGCGGATAATTCTAAGGAAATAAAATGAACGAATATAATACAAGAATTGACAAGTTAGCAAACATTTGGGCAAACATGCGATACGAGGAACATGGTAAAACATACTATGTCTTTTCAGAAGAAGCAATAAACATGTTTGCTCATAAAATTGTCCATGCATCCTGCTGGGCATTTGGTGAGACAAGAACAGAACCAAGTCTTGAGAAATTTATTTGCAACAAACTTGGTGTTAAACTTGACTAAAAATCGTAAGTAAAGTATAATAGTTTTATAGATTATGAAATGGAGAGTGCTATGCCTAATTGGTGTGATAACAGTTTAACAATTACAGCTTCTAAAGAAAAGATCGATGCGATCGAAGCTGGTTTGAAGTTACAGGAAAAGGTTCTGTTCCAGACAATTCGACCAAGACCAGAGTCTGAAGAAGAAAGCTGGTATGAGTGGAATGTAAACAACTGGGGCACAAAGTGGGAAGCATCTGTCTATGACTATAATCGTTCAGATGACAACACCATTTGGGTTTCGTTTGATTCGGCATGGTCTCCACCTGTAGAGTTATATGAGTGGATGAATAATAATGACTATGAAGTTCTTGCCTACTATCACGAGGGTGGTATGGGTTTCATTGGTAAGTATGAAGATGGGTATGATGACTGCTATGAATATAGTTTCTCAGATCGCGAGTCAATTGAAAACTTACCAGAGGATCTGATTGATTATGCTGATTTGTTGAATCAGTATGACGACTGGGCTGCTGAAAACGAAACTCAAGATGGAGAAGAATATTAATGTCAGTACTTGCTAGTATTATCAAACAGAAAATCTTTTTTGATGCAGATAACGAAAAACACATTAAGTTATACAAATCTTTTCTGAAGGATCATCGTTGGGGTAAAGAAGCATGTCCTTTCATCCTTGAGTTTCCTTATCTGACAATCCCCGATATGATTAAAGATAAGATGATTCACAAGTTGTTGGGTGTTAAACAAGAAGGTTATAAGGTGAATTTATAATGAAAGTAGCAATCAATACATGTTTTGGCGGATTCGGTATCTCAAATTTAGCGTTTGAAAAGTTACTTGAGCGTAAGGGTATTGCATTCAATAAAGTTCCATCGAAATTTCCAATTCGTGATAACGACTCAGACTATTACAGAGCAGGTAGTGAACAATCTGATGACAATTATCTTAGTGAGTATGAGTTTTATGAACAACGCAATGATCCAGATTTGATTGCTGTGATTGAAGAATTGGGTAAAGAATCATGGGGTTGGGCAGCAGAACTAGCAATCGTTGATATTCCTGATGATGTTCAATGGCACATTCATGAATATGATGGTATTGAACATGTAGCAGAAAACCATAGGACTTGGTCATGAGAAAAGAACTAGACGAAAAATTGTGTGAGAAATATCCATTGATATTTAAAGATCGTCATGAGAACATGCAGAACACAGCCATGTGCTGGGGTTTCGAATGTGGTGATGGTTGGTATAATATCATTGATACTCTCTGCGGTTTGTTGTACTCTGACTATCGTCATGCGAAAGGTCAATACGATTACCTTGCTGAAAAACTTGGTAAACCACGCTATGGTTTTAAATCTGATGGAACACCATCGGGTGAAATTGTCACTCAAGAAATGATTGATGAGAAGAAAACCAATCTCGATGAAGCTGAGAAGCGTGTTCCTGTCGCTGTTCAAGTAAAAGAAAAGTTTGGTGGGCTGCGATTCTATGTACATGCTGCTACTGATAAACACCACAGCTACATTAGTTTTGCCGAGTCAATGAGTTATCGTACTTGTGAAGAGTGCGGTGCTCCTGGACAAACCTATACTGATGGTTGGCATACAACTCTGTGTGATATTCATGCAGCAATGAATGGTCGCGAACAACAATATGAATACGAGGAGAATGAAGATGCTTTGGAGTAAAGATGACTTGCCTAAAATCTTCAGTCGTATTGATGATTTGATTACTGGTTCAGGATTTAAATCCTACAAAGAACCAGCACCTGAGTATACTCTTGGTCCACGATGGACAGATGAAAATCGCATCGATCATGGATACCAACTCATCGAAGGTGAGTGGTGTAAACTTACCCCTGTCGCAGACTACTGGTCTGTTGTAAAAAAAGATATTGAAAGAATGATGGACGAAAAGTCTCAACTGAGCAAAGAACTTAGACTAGCCAAGCGTAGAATCTACGAAATGGAATATGGTCTAAGAGTTGCAGAGAAAGCATTAATCAACTCTCAAAAACTTTTACAGGAAAACATTGACAATGTCGATTGATTATAGAAAGGTACCAGCTTTGTTAAGATCACCAGTTAAAACAGAAGATAACATTCAAATAATCAGAACACGAGAATTCGTTGAGGGATATGTGTTGAAATCCAAGTGGGAAACCTTTGGACCAAACTCTCCAATGCTTGTTTCTGATTCTCAGACCGAGCAGGGTGAGGACACATATATTAAAGTAAAGGTGGTGAAGTGTGATTAAAACCATCAAAGTCAATGGGAATTATACACTGTCATTGAACCACAAATATGATAAGAAAATGGATCTCCATCATATCAAGATTAAGCGATTATCAGATGATGATCATCCAATCAATGATGTAGATTTCTTTTTGGAAACAGAGAAGTTTGTGCAATTTTGTGAATTTTTTAAAAATATAGGATAAATTATGTTTACAGTTACAAGTGATAGTCCAATTTGTGCAATCTCACTGGCGAATGCTTCTTCTTCCGATGGCGCAGCAGAGTTAGTTAAAGACCCAGAGTTTGCTCAATACCTCCGCGAATATTTGACGGAAGCAAAGATTGCCATAACCTTTACTAAAAAAGATGGAACATCTCGTCGTCTATTGTGTACAAAGATGAGCGATGTTATTCCTACCGACAAGCAACCAAAGGGTGCTGGTAAAACACCAACTGGTGATGTCGTTGCTGCCTTTGATCTGGAGAAGCAAGAGTGGCGTTCTTTTAACACCTCTAACATTACTCGTATTGAATGGAAAGTCTAACATGACACAAAGTATTTCTAGCCCAACCGATCGTGCCAAAATCAAAAAGATGCTTGGTGAAATCTCAGGTTCAATGACACGCATGGAAGCAGAGCGTGATTTGATTCGCGAGACAATTAAGACTATGTCTGATGAGTTTCAACTTCCAAAGAAAACTCTAAATCGTATGGCTAAAGTATACCACAAGCAAAACTACACACAAGAAGTAGCGGAGCATGAAGAGTTTGAAGATTTGTATCAACTGATTGTTCAGGAGAAAGCATAATGGCTAATGGAATAAAAGTATTTTTCATTGCTTTCATTGTTGTGCTACTAATAATTGGTAGCCCGATACTAACAATCTGGTCATTAAATACTTTGTTCCCTTCTCTTGCAATTCCAACAAATTTGGATACATGGCTGGCAACAATCGTTTTAAGTGCAATTTTGTCTGGTGGATTACTTGGAACATCGAGTAAAAACTAATGCTTGACATTAATTCAATGATAGGGTATAATTATTCTATTATTGAGGAGAAATCTTATGGCTACATCAGCTAAAAACAAGCAAATCGTTGCAAAGGCAGAACGCATGGTAAAGGGTTCTGAGGTAACACTCAGTCCCGATACCTATCAGCGAGATCTATTGATGGCATTGAATTACTACAACGCCAATCATGATGACAAAGAAAAGAAAAAGTGGTTGTTACACTACATCAACAAAACTGACAAGAAACTTGCGATTCAATTGAATAAACTTGATGAGAGTTTGTTTCGTCACGCAGGTATCCTTGCTCGTCTAATTGAAACAGGTTCTGTTCTCGAAGATAAAGAAAGCAACTATCTGTCAAATAAACTTGAAGAACTCAAAAACGCTATACCTAAACCATTAGTTGTTGCCGAGAAAAAAGCTGAGCCAAGTTCTAACACAATTCAAGAGCGCATGCTTGAGAAAGCACGAGAAATGGCTGGCGAGTTTGAGGGTATGATTGATGAGTTTATCAAACAAGATAAAACATTCGATCCTGCGAAAACACTACAACAGTATCAAATTAGTGGTCCAGTTGCGAAACTGATTGCTCCATTGTTTGATAAAACTATTGCTGAACTTGAAGAGGTTCTAGAGGGTAACGATGAACAGCTTAACGAAGGCTACAGTCATCTCAAGAAAACGAAGATTAAGAAACTCCTTGCTTTGTACCAGTCAATCAAAGAAGCATGTGGGTTACAGGTTCAAGTCGCAAAAGCAACTAGAGCGCCAAGAAAGCGTAAAGAGAAACCAGCTGGTAAGTTGGTCGAGAAAATGAAATTCATGAAGGAATTCCCTGAGTTCTCAATCAAATCTGTTCTTGCCACAAGTATTATCAACAGCAACGAACTGTGGGTTTATAATACAAAGTACAAGAAACTACAGGTGTATCGTGCCATGGATGATGCAGGTTTATCCGTCAAGGGTACTACTATCATTGGCTATGATCCATCAAACTCAGGTGGTAAAACCCTGCGTAAGCCAGAGTTGGTCAAAGACTACCAAGCAATGGGTAAGCGTCCATTGAACTCTGCGTATAAAGCATTGACTACCAAAGAAGCTGCTCTGAATGGTCGTGTGAACGAAGAATGTATCCTACTGAAAGTATTTTAATATGATTTTAATTGACTATTCACAAGTATCTCTAGCCAACATCCTCTCTTTCAAGAAGGAGTTGATGTCTGGGGATGAGAAGCAGACTACCGATTTGATTCGCCATGCGACTCTCTCAACAATAAAATCCTACAAGAAAAAGTATGGTAAAGATTACGGAGATGTAGTTATTTGTTGTGATGGTCGTAACTACTGGCGTCGTCAATACTTTGAACACTACAAGGCAAGTCGTAAGAAAGCACGAGATGCTTCTGAATTAGACTGGGGTTTGATTTTTGACACGCTGAGTAAGATTCGTGATGAGATTACTCAAAACTTTCCTTACAAAGTTATGCATCTGGAACAGTGCGAAGCTGATGACATCATTGCAGTTCTGACGCAACAGACTCAAGAGTTTGGGTTCAGTGAGAATGTTATGATTGTCTCAAGCGACAAAGACTTTAAACAACTTCACAAGTTTAACAATGTGAAACAGTACAGTCCACTGTTGCGTAAGATGATCACAGCCAAGAAATCTGAGATCCATGAGAACTACATTACTCATGTGGTTAAGGGTGATACAGGCGATGGCATTCCAAACATTCTTAGCAAGGATAATTGTTTTGTTGCTGGCGAACGACAAACTCCAGTGTCAGCTAAACGATTGGCTGAATTTATGGAGAAGGGTATTGATGCTTGTCGCAATGATGAGGAGAAACGCAATTGGCAACGCAATCAAATTCTAGTAAATTTTGATTACATTCCTGACGACATCAAGAAAGTCATCCTTGATACTTACCTAAGTATTAAACCAAAGGGCGATAAAATGGCGATAATGAATTATCTGATTGCCAACAGATGTCGATTACTATTAGACGAGATTGAGGAGTTTTAATATGGCACAGCCAATTACTAAAGTATTAGAGAAAATTAATGAAGATCCAAAAAATCTTCAACAGTATCGTAGTCAGGTGAACGCAATTCAGTTGATTATGGAATATGCATACATGAAGGAAAAGAAGTTTGAGTTGCCAGAGGGAGCACCTCCCTTCAAACCTGCAGCTGAACCACTCGGTATGACACCTATCAATCTGTATGCTGAGATGCGCAGGTTCTATGTGTTTTGCCGTAAAGACCTTAAACAACTACAACGAGAGCAGATGTTTGTAGGACTTTTGGAAGGCATCCATGCAGACGAGGTAGCCCTTATCCTCGCTGTAAAAGATCAGAAACTCAACAAACTCTATCCAAAACTCACCAAAAAGTGGGCTGAGGATAATGGTTTCATCCCAAAACCAGAGCCCAAAGTCGCCAAAAAAGACGCTGTAAAGGCGAAATAAGTCCTTTTTGACCCTCCTGTAGTCCAAATAACCCTACTTTTAGTAGGGTTTTTCATCATTTCGCTTTACTTTAATTCACAAATATGGTATAATTATTATATGGAATTGAGAAAAGGAACTAAAATGTTGAAAAATGCTAAGTTGGCTTCTGTTGGTGATGTGATTCGTGGCTATGATTTTAAACCTATGGTTGGTCGTAACGACTGCTACGCTGAAGGTACTGTTGAATCAATTAGCAACGAAATGGGTTACATGGCTTACAAAATTACTTGTACGACAGATGTGTTTGATGGTAAGAAACAACCAAAGGGTAAACATTCTCGTGTTGGTAAAATTGTGTTTGTTCCCTTCGAAGTAAGTTTCATGGAATATGATGGTCGTATTTTAAACTTGAGTAAGTAAGGAGTTATTATGGCTGCGATGAAAGAGTTGTGGGAAAATATCAATTACCTTCTTGACAAGTACAGAGGTCCAGTAAACTGGAAATCTTGTCAAGAAATCGCTGACGAACTGGGTTGTCCAGTCGACTGGGTAAATGAAATTGTTGAAGAAAGATGGAATGAAAGAGTTTATGGGAACAGTTGAGAAGGAAATCCTGTTAATCGCACAGGAAGAATGCGCAGAAGTTACGCAAGCGATCAGTAAAGTTTTTAGATTTGGATTCGATTCAAGATATCCAAATTCAGATTCACAAACGAATAAAGAAAAATTTGAAGAAGAGATCGGAGATTTGCTCGCAATGGTTGATGTATTAACCGAAAAATGCATAATCTCAGATGGTAATATAAATTCTGCACGTAAAATGAAAAGACAAAAATTAGCACTTTGGTCGAGCTTAAAATGAATCCAGATGACTTACTTAGACTAGTGAAAAGATTTTATGTATATACGCCGTATAATATACCGATTAGAACAGAAATGAAAAATCTT
>Ga0214192_1001309_pt1 | contig 14018 bp, 16 predicted proteins | sample TroBogEpilimnion_44_FD_153030 | JGI IMG/M metagenome (GOLD analysis project Ga0214192, IMG submission 153030) | Freshwater microbial communities from Trout Bog Lake, WI - 29JUL2008 epilimnion | ecosystem: Environmental > Aquatic > Freshwater > Lake > Epilimnion/Euphotic zone | place: Trout Bog... | reverse complement strand
AGAGTGGAGTGAAAGTGGCTGGGTTTGGCAGTAAGAAAATGAGCTGCTGTCGCTGGGAAAGAGGAGCTTACATGATATGAAACTATTTAAAGGGACTAAAGCAGGTTATGCAGCCTATGCAAGTCCTGCAAAGGGATAACAAAAAAAGCGAAAGCGAACCTATGCAAGTGCTAAGGCAAAACCAAGGAAAGAGTGAAAACGACAGTGACTCAGGGGATGACCTAGGGGATGGAGCTGATGATACTGTATTCTCCATTCACGGTGCCCTTCGTGCAACTGTTGAGTCTTCATCCAAAAAAAATGGCATAAAAAGCGTTGGCTGCATGTCCAGGGATGAGGAAAAACCAAAACAGCCGGCAGAGAAATGTTGTGGTCCGCTGTTCCGCTGCAATTTGGATTACATGCAAGCTCATCTGGCAGACATCCCCTATGCATTGGATCCCCGCAACAATACTGTCCTGGACTATGCTCTGGATGGGGGGAAGGACAACTGTGCTGAATTCTTGCTGAGACAGAAGCAAATACTGTGCACACTGCAAAGACACAGGGCAGACGACGGAGGGTACCATTTAATCTATGCCATAAAAAAGAACAATGTGGGGCTTGTGAGGCAAATGCTGGACAAGCATAATATAAAACTCCTGGTGCCTAACAATGCCCCTGGTGAGTTGGTGTGCTCGGCCCTGCACGAGTCCCTTTATTTGGTCGAAAAAAACGGTCCTGAGATGTTCAAAACGCTTTTACTTCATCTGTTTATAGCCGGCAAATACACCTTGATGGAGATCTATAAGATCCTGCACTTCCAGCAGTACTGTGATACGCACCAAAGGGGGCACCACCTCTTGGAAGTTGCTGAGTCGCTTGGCGACAGCACACATATGAAAGAGGCTAAGAGGTGCTTGGACAAAAGCATGACCATGCTCAGGGAAATGCTGGAAAACAAACTGCATCATTAGTGGGTTGGTGCGTGAGGCAAAGTTACAAGGGCCTGTTTTTCTCCTGCCCAGGCAATAAAGTCCTTCGTCAGTCCTCTTCTTGTGGCCACATGATTGATGCAGTACGGCTGTATCTGCAAAACGAAAAGGTGCTTGTGGATGAGGACGGTTCCGCCGTCCTGGCAGAGAATGATGATGAGTTGCTGCTGTGTATGAGGACGAGAGGAGGCTCCATAGAATGGAGCAACAGCCTCAGAGACAAGGGGCAACTTGTTCTGTGCAATACCAGCATCAATCAAAGAAGGCTGGGCCTGCTCGTGATGCTCTTCTTATGTCAAGGCCTGGGCATGCTGGCTGCCCTTCATCTTCTTTTCCAGATGCTCTGCGAAGGCAGTTCCGAGTGCTACCTATATGTATCGCCCGCTGCCCTTTTATTCGCTGCAGTCTCCATGCTCAGGTGCCTCACGAGATACTGTGATTTGCACGATGAGGCGGGACTAGGGAAGATGATCTTTCAGGTCGACAATGGGATCATCTTTTGGGTATCGCAGAGCAAAGCCAAGGCAGAGGCCATGCGTTTTCATCTGGACACACAGCTCAGCTCAAAGGCTTATTACGGACCCCATGTGGGGTGCCCCATCTCGCTCCTGCACTGCAGATGGCCCTCTGCCCAGAGCGCCTCTCAGTGCTTCAAGATAGCCTGCTACACCCTGCCAGAACACCAGGAGGAGCTGCATATTCCCATCACGTGCGATGCAATCAACATACTTTTCCACGAGCTCGCAGCTGACATCAGAAAACAGCACATGCTTGAGCAAAGCGTGGGCATCCTGGTCATCAGCAGCACTGGCAAGCAAGGCCGTCGAAGCTGGGAAAGATTTCTGGTATTCCTCTTCAAAAGCGGCTTCTCCATCCTCTGCAACGTGGAGGCGTGTGGAGTCATCATTGCCATGCGAAACTTGAGTTCAACCAGGCCACCATCTTCAGCCTGCAGATGGGTCATGGAGGAGGCCTTGATAGACGGTGAAAACATCTCTGTGAAGCTGAAGCTGGAGGGCTAAGCGCCTCTGCAGAGCTTCTGCCTTTTGAGTGCCCAACGAGCAGCAACGCGCTTCTCCTCCTTGCACTGAAGCTGTTTTTCAATGGAGGGGATCGTCTTGTCATGCAGATACTTGTAAATGAATTCGAGCTTGAACCCTTTGCCACAACTGTCCACCTCGCTCTTCACAGCCTGCTTTAGCTCATAAAGCTTTTCTCTCTGAAGGGCCTTTGTGAGGCCCCTCTTCTTGTTCCATCCTGCCTCCATGAGCCAATGGAAGGCCCGTTCGCACCATTCCCACACTGTCAGCATGTTGCAATCCACGGCCCTGCACACTTGGATGGGCAGCTCCGCACGATGAGCGGCTGGGGTGCAGATGAGGTGCTGAAAGTCGCCATTCGGTTTCAGGCATAGGCAGGTTGTGGTCATAGCATATATAGTGGAGTCCTTGCTGTTTGCATGCTTTTATCAATGGAGTGCAGAAGAAAGGCATCTTTTGATCACCAGCTAAAAATCATATAATTTTTATTGGAGAGTAGGGACTACAATCCTAGAAAAACTTCACTGCAAGCTGCAGTTATGTTATGGAGCTTGCACATCTTGCACATCTCGACTAGGGTCCCATTGCAGTGCTTTCTGTAATAAATCATCTAAATTATTTTCAGTATGTGTATTTGTACTTGGCGGTAGAAAGCGAGCCTTTACAAGTTCATAAACGTCTGCAGGTTTCAATATTATTCCAAATTGAGAAGTTCCTTTTCTTAATTTTGCTTTTGTAAGTTCTTGAATCTCATTACTTTCTAGCCATACATTAAGTATCATGTTGAGCTTAGAATCTCTTGGCATATTTAGATGTAGTGGCTCTGGATGAGAATGAGATTGTGCTGGTGAGGGCAACTGAAATGATAGTCTGGGGGATGCTGTTTCTTTAAGACCTATAGACTTGGAAAGGTAATTCATGCAATCCAGATATTCTTTGTATACATTATTATTCTTATGATCAAAATAAATCTTTGTACGATTAACTTCATAAAAATTAATTGTCTGGTTTTTTTGAAGTTTACTAAATAAAATGTTACCCAATATATGTTGCATTTTCTGAACATATTTGAAGAAGTCTTTTTTCTTTTTAATAGGATCGTTATAAACAGGTGGGTTACCAAATACCCTTTCGAAATCTTCTATCAAAAGTTCCTGATCATTGACCCATTTATAGCCACCCTTCTTGTCATTTTGTGAGTTTTTATGAAATTGAGCAAAAAAACCATTTAATTGCTCTCCTATATCCTGGAAAGGCTTGAACAATTTTTCATGCCATTCTTCTTCACGTTCTTCTTTTCCTTTATTCTTACTCATAAATATATTTGTCTTATTCAGCCAAGTCCTATTCATTTTCCTCCTCTCATATATACCTTTATGCAGGATTGGGACATTTTCTTCAGTCTTTATGGCCCATCACCTTTTCAAGTTTTTTTTAAAAAATAGTTCATAATCAATCGAAAATTATTTCTTACTTTCAATGATATTTTTAATATTTTCCCAGGTGTATTCCTTGCTTGTATCAAATTCTGAATGCAGAAGTCCTTGCTTTACAAGATCTTGTAAAACAGAAGCCGAAATTATTGTTTGGGGATAGTTTTCTGCCTTCAAGATTGATACATGGGTTTCTTGAGTTAGATTATATTTTTTTATCCATGTTTCAATTTGTTGATTTTTCAATGAAATTTCCTTCCATTTTTGCTTCGATATACGACTAAGGGCAATGTCTGTGCCTGGTGCTGGTCCTTGGGCTAAATATTCTCTTCTGAGAGCTTGCAAACTGGTAAGATCTTGCTCAGTCACAGAGGATTGTTGAGTTGCACTGGTAGGGGTGATTTCTATTGCATTTCTGAAAGCCTCCAGATCTTTGAAACAATCTTTATATTTCTCAAAGTCCTTCTCATTGATATGTATTTTGATGAGATTTAGGGCATGAATTGAAATTTGGTGCATTTTTATTATCTTCAACAGAATAGATACAAGTTTTTGGATTGTTTTTGTAAGGTAGTTAGTACGTTTGTGCTTATCTCTATTGCCTTCTCTAAGAGGAGGTATTCCAAATACACTCCCCCAATCATTAATGATCAATGCATTATTTGCTTTTGACCACTGCACCCCACCATCAGCGAGATCATCAGAATCTCCTAACACATTTTTCCAAATTCCATTTAACATGGACAATAGTTGCTCCATTTTATTGCAGATAAAGTTAAGAAAATAGCACACATAAATATGCCTGGTAAGGGGAAAAACATCATGATACCAGGCTTACATGACCATGAGCACTGCTGAGGTCCACTGAGGACTTGTGCTGATGTGTTGCATCATCTTCAAGCTCATGGTCCAGGACGCAGCTATCATGGGAACGCATGATGAGGGCCAAGAGTGGCATGAGTGTCTGATCGTCAGATGCCCACACCTGCTTTGCATCCATATCCAACAGAAAAATGCTGCTGCAGCAAATGAGCCAGGCGTACTTCTGTCCTTTGGATCTGCTGGTCTGCTGTGCATCTGGGGCGAAGGCCAAGCGTTCCCTGACGAATTCATCGATGCTTTGGGCCTCCTGCCGGTTTCCCTCCGAGTCTCTCAGGCCCATCTTGCCCAGGCTGAGGAGCGGAATCTGCGGATCATCATCATAGTACACCTTGATATCTGGGAAAAGCTGTGTTATGAGAGGCAAAGTGTTGATGGCGCTTTGAGGAATATCTTTGAGGGGCAGCTGTGGCTGTCTTGTAAACTTTGCGTTATGAAAGTAGACCACCTTTGTAGGGGCAAAGGTCAGCAGTCTTTGGAGGCAAAAAGAAGAGGAGGCTGTACCTGCGAGATATCATTGTACATGCCTGCGAAATTGGTTCGATAGACCAGCCTCATTCCCGGTGCCAGACTGATCATTTGCTGAAGTTCAGTGAAGAAATCCATGGAGGACTCTACGTGATGCTGCTTCAGCATGTTGGTCAAGGTTTCGCGCATTGTTTCAGGCACATCTGGGGCCACCTCTGTGCGTGCCACGATTTCCGATGCCCTGCATTTGGTTCTCTCAGTGCCTCTTCGGCTAAGGGCGAAAAAAGGGCTTGCCTGAACAGGATGATCAGAATGCAAATCATTTGTCGCAAGTACTTGCGAGTGGTGATATAATAGACGTCTGGGGAAGAAGGGATAGGTGTGATGTATTGAGGATCATCTAGGATGGCCTCCTGCTCTGAAAATGCGTGTCTGGCCAGCTGGCCTAATCTACCCATCAGATATTTCAGGGTTTTATCAACATTTGGAAGCTCACTGTGGCTGAGAACGCACCCCCAGCTGAGCTGCAAACATTCCAGCTGATGGGCCTGTCAGTGCTGGGGGCGCACAGGAAAAAAGCCAGGCACCTGAGTTGTGAGCTCCCTGAGGCTATACTGAGAGATGGGCTTTCGGTAAAGGTGCACCAGTGGGACGGAGGGGAGGAGGCTATGGATCGTGTCCTGGGCCTCAGATTCCAATGACTCGAAGAAGGAGAGCAGCAGGCCCAGCATATGCATTGTGTTCATGTCTCCACACAATTCTATGACGGGGGCTATGCAATCCGTGCCCCAAATCCAGTCTTGCCATAGCTGCTTGTAGTTGGCTGGCTTTCTTTTTCTTTTTTGAAAGTCTTCTTTGTAAATTTTGGATAGCTTCATTGTGCCTCAGACTGTATGTGTGCTTTATTGCTTGATGGTTAAGAGTTAGGAGGTGATCATATGGGGAGCTTTTATGTTTTGTCTGCTGTGTGGGCACATAAGCATATGTGCAGGGAGAAGAGGGCATACCTATCTTGGATGGATAACTATTGATGACGCGAAGGTCGCCCTATCAGTATGGATTAGAGGGACTCAAAGCCAAAGAGACTCAGGCTGACCTGCCCCTCATTGCCAGCCACATGCACTTCCTCCTGATTCATTCGAATGGTTTTGTAGGGCAAAAGGTTCAGCTCGAGAAAAATAAGCTCCATGAACTTGACAATGTTGCGAAGCAGTTTCTGGGAAATGCGTTTGCAGGTGCTGTAGATGGACAGCTCCATATTGGGACAGGCGAACATCATGGCGGCTGCAAACATGGAGACGGATATGGTCTTTCCAAAGCGTCTCGGTGTGCTGACCTGCGGGGGGGCTTGAGGCTATATGCGCAGCTGAAGAGGGTGGAGGCAAAAACTTACCAAAATCTCTTGAGGCGTGGAATCCCATGAATTGATTTCCAATATGCGGCTGTGGGCCCTGTTCCCCTCTTTTAGATTTGCCTTCACAGCGTTCAAAGGGAGAGGCTTGCCTGGCAAATGAGCCTGGCCCATCTCTCTTGAAGAAAACACGCGTACAACTTTTGAGGTACTCTTCATGAAACAGCCTTTGATGAAAGGAGCGGTTCCAACCACGTCTGCATATGATGGCAGTATGAAGAGCGCATGCTACATATGCACATATATGGAGGAATTATGTACCTATCCAAGGCCTCCAGGGCCTGCCTACACATCTGCATCCTCTTGAAGCCGTTCATGTTTTCTGTGACTGCATAGCTGTGCATGTGACGCTGTATGGCTGTTCCGTCTGCATCAGTGCTATGGGCGGGGCCTTGTGCTGTTCTGCCTGCCTCCTCTTGCAATCTCCTGTCGAGGGACTCGAAGAGATTGGTGAAGGAGACCTCCTTCATGCTGCTGTGTCGGAAAGTTGTAAAGTGAGGGAAGGAGAAAGTTTAAATCAAGGGAAAGGGCCAAACTTCAAGCAGCACATATGACGTATGCTATCCGCGCTCTGCTGGAGAATGATGGAATAAGGACCAAAGCAAAAGGACAAGGCACAAAAAAAGCAATCCAAGCAGTTTGGACAGCATGATTTGAAACATATTCCTATCCCTCTCCGCCTCTTCCGCTGGGCTTAAGGAAAACACAAACATATAGATGTCCAGTCGCAGGGCAGCTTTATATCTCTTTTGTCAATTGGCAGCCTTGCTACCCATGTGTTGCTTTTGGGCCAGGCGGAAGGCTTCTAGGACATCCATGTCCTGCACCATCATTCCAGCGGCGCCGTTGCTTGTCGTAGAAAGAGGAGGAGGGGCTGCCCCGTGGTGCGTTGTGGTGGGCAACAAAGATGTGGGCGCCTGCGCTCGCTGAAACGGCTGGAAAAATTTAATGGCTTGAATTCCGAGGAGGAAGATCCAGAAGATGAGACACCATGGCCACGCACCCAACAGCACAGGACCATATTTACAAAACAGGAGCCGCTCGTTTTCCTGCTGAAACAGAGGCCTGAATAGGTAGACGTCCACTATGATGAGGGACGTGTAGAAGGCGGTCCTGGCAAAGAAACCCAGGCTGCTGATGGTGGCTGGCTGCAGAGGGGGCATAGGACTACCACTATGAGTCGCGTTTCCCTGGCTGGGGCTGACGGCGCCAAGCAGGAGGCCGAGGTCCGTGTAGATGAAGGACAGCAAAAAGAAGAGCGCTGCCAGGTGGATACAGGGTTTGGGGATATGGTACGGGACCAAGAGATAGACAGCACTGAATAGGGCCCAGAGCGCAAGAATCCCTTGGCACTGCTGCGTGCAGGGCTTGAGCATGACCATGACCATGACCAGCAGCGTGGCCCCCAGCACGTCCAGAGCGATGGCGGTCGTGTCTATGAAGACCATGCTGGGCATCACGAAATAAAGATGATCCACATAGAGAAGGAAGCAGGAAAAGGCGACGCACATGACCGTCACTTTCCATTGCACCAGGAGGATGGTAGGCGCTATGGAGGTGTACAGCATGCACTTGATGCACAGGATCAGTGCGGGGATGTAGCTCTCCGCAAGCCTCAAGTCGGGTTTAGTTCGGTAGGGCCCGTTTTTGAGGTTGTCCTTATGGTGCATCTCCGCTCCATCTCCCACGGCGTGGTGGGGAAAGATGATGAGGCTTTTGGGCTCCAGGAACACGCTCATTCACGGCTGCCCTGCCATATACCTTTGCAAAACTGTGGCCGGGAATCATATATATACAACGAAAACCGGCGTTTCACACATATATGCTTCCTCCCTTTCGCTGGGTACCATAGCATCATGCTTAGGGCGCTATGGCTCAATGTGGCCACACTCTTGCTACAGATGAACGAATGCCTCGCCCTCAGGCGCAGGCGCATAGCTTCCACGGACGAGGTGGTGGCGGACCTTTACACCTACCTTGAGCAGATGACCCAAAAATGCGCTGAGCTGGAGGTGAAGGTCAAGCGGTGCAATCAGAGGGCCCTTGTCCACAAGCAGAGGGCCTCCCAGGATCCCACCCGCCTGGGCAAGGAGCGTGAAATCAATCGCGCAAAAATGTATCTCAAGGACAAGCGCCGCCTGCTGGACGACCAGGACAGGACCTTGCGCTTCATGCATCTCATCCGCCACCAGATCGACAGCATCACCACCTCGCAGATGGACAACATCATGGTGGATGCCATGCTCCAGTACAACATGACGGCAAAGCGCATGGGGTTCCCCGACAAGAGCAGGGAGATCGAGACGCTGAGCAAGGAGGTCCAGGAGCGCTTTGAAGAGGTGAATCAGCTGCAGAGCCTCTTGAGCGAGGCCAGCAATCCGTCTGCCTTGTTCCTGGTCGACATCGAGGAGGAGGACCTGCTTTTGGAGCTGGATGCTCTCGATCAGGGCCAGGATACTACAACTACTATTATTACTACTAGCACGGCCCAGAGCAGCGGTGAACTTCGGCAGCGCCCCGTTGCAGAGCAGACGGCTGACGGGGCGGCGGAGGAGGAGGCAGAGGCCGATCGAAAAGACGTTCTTTTGGTGAGCCTCTGATGATAAATGCTGTGGGGTGGGGGTGGGGGGCGCGAACCATGAGCCTTTGCTACTACGATATTCTGGAGAGGATGATCCTGGACATCGAAAAGTGGAAGAAAAACCCTCAGATGACAAAGGAGGATGTGCTGGACTCCACGCGCGAACGCGTGGTCACGCTGATGAGGCACGTGCAGACGACGCCATTGATTGGCTCTGCCTACGCCTATCCCGGTGACTTGGATCTCACCGCTGTGCTGAGCATCTACAACGAATGAGAGAGAAAAAGGAGGCGTAGGCTCAGGGTATGGTCAAGTTTAGATGGCGAGCCTTATGAGGACATGCAAATGCTTTGATCGTGCCTGCACGGACATTGCGTCCAAATTATCCAAAGATTCATAGCCCGTTGTTCTATGCGCCATGGGAAGATTGGGACCAAGCGCTGTGCTGCCTGCCCTAAGACTGTGGAGACGCGTTACTGCTCGCGCGAGTGCCAGCGCGCGGCCCGGCCATCGCATAAGGCAAGCTGCTGCAAGTAGCTTTTTATTAAATATATGCTACTTCGTCCAAAGCCTCCTCGACAGCAGCCATAAGGCGCTTGAGGCTTGGCTGGGGGTGAATCGCCAGCGCCACCAGGGAAAGGAGCCCATACGAAAGGTCGAGCAGCTTCTCTGTGGTCACGGCCCTCCTCTTCATCTGGCAGGAGCAGTCCTCCATTTCCGAGATCAAAAAGCGCAGGGCGCTTGCGATGCGCCTCGCCCTCTTCCTGCCCACCGTCATCTCTCTGAGCGCAGGCCCAAGGCTCTCAAGCTCTGCACTGATCGTCCTCCTGATCTGCATTCTGAGCACTGGGATGCACAGAAGTATCTCTGCCTGATCCAAAAGGACGGCGCTGAGCGACCGCATGGATGTCTGCGGACGCTTCTCGAATCTCTTGAGGGCGCTCTTCAGGCTCAGCAGCATATGTGGAGAGCGTTCTCACCCTCTCCTTTTATGCAAACGACTTTCTATTTTCGTTTTTTAGCTATTTTCGTTTTGTTTGGAGCTATTTTCATTTTTTGTTTGGAGCTATTTTCATTTTTTGTTTGGAGCTATTTTCATTTTTCGTTTGGAGCTATTTTCAATTTTTGTTTGGAGCTATTTTCATTTTTAGGGCTCAGGGTTTGCCCCCCACATGATCAAGGTTCTCATCCCCAAAGAGCATGCCTTGAGGGTCCATCTTGTAAAGGCTCATGATCTGGCCTATGATCTTGAGGTACAGCTCGGCGTTGCTCTTGTCAATGGTGCAGAGGTCCCCATCCCGCACCACTATGCTGTTCTGCAGCAGGCCGGCTAGTTCCAGGAGCTGCCTGAGCATCACTGCCATGCGAACCTTGGGGTGCAGCATGTGCCCGTGGATGTGGGTGAAGACATCCTCCTTGGCCGCCTTCTCAGCATTCGGTTCCTTCAGGAGCAAGAAGTCTGAGACTTGCAGGGAGATGCAGTTCATCTCCATGAAGCCTATGTTTTTGACGATGAAGTCATTCAATTGCCTTCCCATCAGACTTCCTTGGTACGAGCATAACCAGCACATAGGATGCTCACGCCATTCCTAAAGTTTTGATGCTATATAGGGGTTTAAAGGCAGATGGTTGAAAAACAGTATACTATGTATTTTTAGGGGCGTATGCTTTTTCAGAACAGCAACAAGCACACAAGCTCCTTTGATTTGGTGGATCTCAAGATCAGGCTGCCTCCTCATGTGGCTCAACGGTTCAGCCAGTTTCCACCCACCCATGCGAGTAGCACTGCCCCACAGGCGGCAGAGGAGGAACCGGAGGTGGAGTGCAAGCGTGGCCCAACAGCCCTTGCAGCAGAGCAGCCCATCCTCCTAGAGCCCTTCCTGCTTCGGCCGTTCTTGCCATTGTTGGCCTGTCTTTTCTCCCTGGTGCCCCTGTTTTTAGCCACAGCCGATCTGCAGGGGCCCATGTACAGTGGGTGCGCCTACCTTTTGTTTGCCCCCTTCACTGTCCCCATACTTGTGGGATTCAACCTGCACCACAAGAACAGCCATCTCCTCTCATGGGTCCTGGCCTATCTCAGTCTCCTCTTTGGCAATATTGCGGCCGTGCTCTCCTGCTCCTCCTCATCCCTCTGCAAGGGGCCTGCAAGACTATGGATGGTTTCTGCAGCCCTCAGCACTTCCGCTGTGCACCTGCTCCTCTTGATCAACAAGAGCAACATCATCCTGGTCATGATCAGCACCGCCTCCGCAGTCATCATCTGCTGCCTGGTGCTGATAGCCCCTGTCCTGCCCTCGCTCAACATGGCCTACAAGTGTTACCAGAGCACAAGTTTGGCCATGTTATGGCTTTTTTGGCAGGCCACAACGACCGCCAGATGAGGCAATAAAATTGGAGTGCTGTGACGTGCTGATAGAGAGACCTGACACTATATAAACTGTAAAGGTTCCTCGCCTTGAGGTATGCTAAATCCAACAGATGAGGGGTGTACGTCATCCTTTTGCCTCCTTGCAGTAGTACCCCTCTACTATAGCGCATACATCTACACCTACGCTCGCACCAAACATGGCTAAGCTGATATGCATCATAAAAACATCCCTCCTCCAGGCATTAAAAGCATATACAACAAAACAAAATGTACTGCTATTACAACTACAACTATTAAAACAACTACTACTACTACTTCTACTACTACTACCACACACTAACGTATACAACAACGTATAATGCTTCAATAACTGGCTAAAGGCTGACCTTTATTCATATGCTTGCATATTACAATCATCATAGTACCCATCATATGCTGCGTAATAATCATCATTACTATGATTGATATGATGGAAGGGAGGGCATTCCTCGTAGGGAACATCTACTAGCATGGATTGGTCCCCTCCTTCGCCCAAAAACCTTCTTGTGTCATGATACTCAGGGGCTTCATCCTCGTCGTTCTCCGTCTGATCGCTTTCACTCTCCTCCTCCTCATCCGTCAAAAAAGGAACAGAGGCCACTATCCCTTCAGAAGGGGGGCTGTGCACGAGGGGCATTTGTTGTAGCATATTGCACGCGGTTCGTAATGTAGGGGTGGCCCATAGAAAGGGTTTTTTGAATCGTTTGGCCAGTGCCTTGAAGCGTTTGAGGTGGAGATGTCGCTTGGCTTCAAAGTCCTCCGCATCGGGGGCGGGGGGGATGTCCACATACTTTATCTTGAGCGCATCCCAGAGAGAGGCCTCCTTCATTCCTGCTAAAACCATCCTTTCGCCCGCATTAAGCTCTTGAAAGCCGTTCTGGGTTAACAGGAGGGAGAGGTGGTCCAATCGATACATCGTAGGCATGCTTTGGGGCCAGTTTTCCTTTGGGTTTTCCTTGGCACTCAGGATGCGCCTAACCTCCTCCAATTTCCTTGCTCTTGGGGGTCTTGACCTTAGCTCGTTGATCTTTCTGGTGAAGGAGGCCTGAATGCATGTCTTTTCATCTGCAGCCTCCTTGAACTTATTCTCGATAGTGTGGGGCGTGTCGAGCTCGGAGCTGTGGTGATCGTCGAGCTGGATCCTACCGACGGGGAAGCGGGGCACGAGCATCGACACGGCGGCTGCATCCTCGGCGCCCCTCCAAACTACAGGATACAGATCCCCTCTTTGCGAAATTCCAAACTTGCATTCCAAGGGATTGCACAGCCATTGAATATCTTTAGGGGCGCCCTGCATAAAGTGCACCGTGGTGCACTCTGCTGATGTGCTTTGCCATGTGACGGAGAAGGGGCTCTGATGATGGGCGACCCCCTCTGCGTAGATCTCCCAATGATGCTTTCGTATAGGCTTTTCCTTCGAGGAGTGATGCATGACCCTATCGAGCGATACGAGGCTGGAGAGCCCCAGGATATGCTCGCCCGCCGTTTTAAGTCTGTCTCCTTCCAGGGACTCGACGCGGTTGTACACAAGGAGCTTGGAGCGATCGTCGGAGCGGATGATGGTGAGGAGGCCCCACAGCCTCGGATTCCTCGACTGCGTAAAGCCTACCCCCGCCACCCCGCAGTTTACGTCTGGGCCGCTAATCTTGAGCTTCCTCTGGTGTAGGGAGCGCTTGAACTCGTACTTGGCTCTGGGGTCCTTCAAAATCAGCCCTTCACCCTTCACCCTGACCATGTGGGCCAATTTGTCGATCAGCTCCTCTGAGTTTTGCACCATCCACGTTTCCGCAATCACCCTCGTGTGCTTGAGCCTGCTCAGTGACTGCATCTTCTTCAACTTGTCCAGCCTCTCGCCGTACGGCATGTGGATCGTTGGCCTGCCCTTGAGCATGAGGAGATCAAACACCACAAAAAGCAGTGATGCGCCCTCCTGCCCCCTTTTGATTCTGAGCCTTTTTTTATCCGAGGTGCCTAATTCGCCCCATAGAGACAGCGCATGTGCATCGGGGGCAAAGGTCAGGTCCATGCCGTCCTCTCCATCGGCAGGGTTGTACCCATACGAGGCGCTGTTCACAATCGACACCACCCCTGCGCCGCCGTCCTCCTCCTCCTTGTTGCCTGGTTGTAGTAGGCTGCTCAGGCTCCTCGAGGAGGCGTGGCCGGAGTCATATCTCCATTTGCTGCTGGTCCACGGAAGCGGCTGCCCATCCTTATCATCCACCACTATGATTTCGCCGTCCAAGATACAGGGCAGATCCTGCATCCCCGCATTCCTCATCTCCAGCTCGTGCGCCACATCACCGTAGAGCATGTGCACCGGGCGACCCTTTTTGGTGAAGAGTTTGACCATGGGCTTGCCCTGCGGATCTGTCATGATGTGCGCTTGCATCCTATCGCCATCCATCTTTCGCTGCACGATGAGCCCTTCTGGCGCCTTCTTCTTGTTGCTCTCGCCCTTGTCCATCATCCCATCCGTCAAAACACGCAAGCTCAGCGGCCTCTCCTCCCGCATGTGAAGCGCGAGGGCCTCACCCCGCCTAGCAACCATCCTCTCGAGGTCATGCTCTAGCCGTTTTTGCTTTGGATCATCCATCACAACGGATGCATCCGCAAACTCGATCCCGGCCCTGGCCAGCGGCTTGAGGGCGCGAAGCAAGAGCACATACTTGTCCTCCTCCTCCCTATACAGCATATAGCTTGTAAGATAGCCCCAGGCCGCCTCCTCATGGATAAAGTCCTTCCCGCGCCTGACTTCGCGCATGATGAGCATGTGCTTGCGCCTCTCCGCGTTTTTAGTCTCCATGGCAGCCAAGCTCTCCAGATCC
>Ga0214192_1001306_pt1 | contig 14032 bp, 18 predicted proteins | sample TroBogEpilimnion_44_FD_153030 | JGI IMG/M metagenome (GOLD analysis project Ga0214192, IMG submission 153030) | Freshwater microbial communities from Trout Bog Lake, WI - 29JUL2008 epilimnion | ecosystem: Environmental > Aquatic > Freshwater > Lake > Epilimnion/Euphotic zone | place: Trout Bog... | reverse complement strand
CAACGCGGTCCCGGAACGCTCTGACTGTCGGAGTGCACCGAATCAACGTCCGCCTGCCATATCTCTACGCCAGTCGCAGTCTTCACCGCATGAAGCGTCTCCCGCCCCTTCTGATTATCCACGTAAAAGGCCTTATCCCCATAAACCACGGGCGACGACAAACCGTCGCCGACGGGAATGTGCCAAAGATATTTTGCCTCCGCTGGCAATTTCTCAATCACCGGTCCCGACACACTTCCATCGTAATGACTTCCCCTCCAGCATGGCCAGAATGCCGAAGCCGCCGACTTGGCCGATGCCGAGTCTAAATTCCCAAGATCAACCGCCAGCAGAGCCAGAATCTGCACGAATAAAAATTTATAATAGGATTTCATTTTTCTTTTAACATTCCCACCAAACCTGCCAGCAAAGCCACCCCACCCGCCGTCATCATCCACATCACTTCACGCGTCGGTCGACCCCTGAAAAAATGCGAAAACACCGAGGCCGGTGAATGGGCTGCTTGATAACCAAGGCACAACACCACGCTACCGCCGATGATCAACACAATGTTGAACCACTTATTCATGCGAACTTTGCTCGCTGTCATCCATGAAAATCGCCCCCATTTCAAGCAAAATGACTCAATTTCGCCGGAACGATCCTGCAGCCTTCAGGCTTGGGGCAACCCGATCTCAAGATTCACTTCTAGCCACCCGCCATCGACTCGTTTAATATCGTTTTAATGCTGAATTTGCCCAAACCCGAAGTCATACTGACTCATGAGAGCGATCTGGACGGCCTGATCTCAGGCGTTCTGCTGCGCCGACTGGCCAAAAAATTGTTCAACGAAGACATCCGCATGGAGAGTTTCCACTATAATAATTGGAAGTTGCGCGATCTTCGCGAGAAATCAGCCTGGGTGGCCGACCTGAATTTTGAAGCGCGTCTCGATAAAAAGGACTGGCTCATTGTGGACCATCACACCATCGAAGCCCCCGCCAAGAACGCCACCCTGGTGCATGATCTGACGAAATCCGCCGGATTACTCTGCTACGAACTCTGCAAAGAACACGGCCTGGGATCGCCCGAGTTGGATCGATTGGTGCATTACAATAACGTCGCCGATCTATTTCTGGAAAAAGATCCGGACTTTGAGATCGCAGGCGATTACGCCAATCTGGTCAAAACCTATCAATTCTGGAACCTTCATTCCCTGATTGAAGGCAAATTGGAAACCCTGTTGGACCATCCCTTGCTGGAAGTGATGGCCGTGAAACGTCGAGTGGAAAACCCCCTGGGTCTGGCCTGGAGCAGCAAGAACATCATCGAACTCTCCCCAAGCGTCGGTTACGTTGAAACCATCCTCGGGAACAACAACCTCATCCTGCACCAACTGCTGGAACAATCCACCACCCCCTACCCCGTGCTGGTGACCCTGTTCCGCAAAACCAACTTCAGCGTCATCGCCAGTTTCCGCAGCCGCAATGGGGAAGCCGTGAAAGTCGCCGAGAAACTCCAGGGCGGCGGCCATGCCAACGCAGCTGGAGCCACTCTTCCTAAGGCCGTGAAAAGCATTGCGGACGCAGTCATCTACATGCGCGAAGTTCTCAACCCCACGCCCCCCCGGCCCGAGTTCAGCAGTGTGGCCAATTTGTTCGACAGTTAGAACCTGCAAAGCCGAACGAAAAAGGTTTTGCCACGCTTGACAGACACCAGCCGCGCGCGATAGTGTTTAAGACGGTTTTCACGGGATATCGGCTGCTCCAGCAGGAGTGTCCGGTCGGATATTGAGGGATATTGCATCCCGGATGCCCTTGAAAACAGGCTGGTATTTAGGTTGGAGAGATGGCTGAGTGGCCTAAAGCGCAGGTTTGCTAAACGAGGTTTTTCTTTTATTTTGTTGTACTTCAGGTACTTATATAAATGACTATCGGTTTCGTTAACGATTTCGCGGGTTTTTTCTTGTTAGAATTTGTTAGAACACATTCTACCCTCAGATTTAAATATTTAAATACCCGTGGATCATATTTTTGAATCTTTTTGAATGGAGCAAGGGGTAAGAGACCCCCCTGTTTTTGACCCAAATTGATATTTCTTCTAAATTGCTGGCGTTTTTTGACCGCTTGATACCCTGTTTAACGCTCCAATTTCATACTCGCTCCAGTCACCGCGACGTTTTCATGCGGGTGTGGTCATGTTTTGATTCTCACACAACATACAGTTCCTGGCGTATGCCGAAACGTGTGTGACACCGATTTTTTGAGATTATCCGCCTTTTTCATTGGTCCCCCAATATTTATGGGGAAAGGAAATTCAAAATTATGAAGAAATCAACAGACATATTATACGGCAGGACCCGCGCAAAAACCTACGAGGGCATGGTTTACATTATCACCTGTGAGGAAGATCAGCGACAATATTTGATGCTGCTGCGGAAAAAAAAGAACCCTGAATATCAGTGGAAGGTGCCACCGTTCACGCAAGATCCCAAGCACCAAGTTCAAATTTCGTCGGCAGGAGACAAGACCTACGTCGCGACCACTGACCAAGAATTGCATCAAGTGTTTGATGTGACTTTTGGGGGGAAAGATGAGGCTGATTACCAATGGAAAGTTCCTCCCATCCAACATACGATCACCTACATGCAGTGATCATTGGCATGGGGGTAGGGGTGTTGGTGGGGAATGAGGGTTAGTAATAACGATTTGATCGGAAAAATGGCATACCCTCTATGGCGTATCATCGCTTCTGGACATGAGGACTTGGGGGGGCTAACCCTGTCCACATGCTTTTGATATGGATGATCCAAGAAACGTGGGAACTCGGTAATTACGCAATTACGGGTGTTTTAATAGGGAAAGTTTCATCAGCGTTCATCAAAAAGTGAAATTTGGACACCAGCATGTTTTTTTACAAGTTTTTCAAAACTGCCGATAACAATCACGAAGAAGCGGTTGATCCAGCACCATTCCGAAGCGGCTAATCCCTTTGCCGCAATGTTTCCCCACTAGGAATGGTGCTGGTATCGCTTATTGAATCTTCCACCTCGCCCCGAAATCTGGTAGCATCGGTGCATAAATTCAACCCATACCAAACAAATGAAAACACTACTGATATCCCTCGCATGCTTGATCGTTTCCTTTCGGGCATCCTGCCAAGACCAATATTTTACGGTTCAAGATAATACTGGAAACGTTGGAAATACTAATTTCCTGACCCTTGGTGCTGGTCAAACGGTGGCGATTGTGAATTTTGTTCAGTCTGGCGTGCAGAATTACTCACCGACGTTGGTTGTTACGACGAGCAGCAACAATATATGTTCCTATACGTGGAATGTCGTTAGCCCAAGTTACCCCACCGCAGCCAATCCGTTCATCGTTGCGGGGCCAGCAACCCTTCGTGTTCTGAATGGCGGGGCCACTTTGGTGACCTACAAATACCTGCCCAACACGTTTGACCCCAATAAAACCCTGATTTTGCCTCCAGGAACAAATTTGGTGAACGTAACGATGCAATCCAGCACGAACCTCGTGAATTGGGTAACGGCAACCAACGGTGTATACGGGTCCACCAACAGTGCAATGTTCTTTCGCGTCAACATTCAAAGCCCTTGACGGTAAATTAAACTGAATCACATCGTGGCGTATTATTATTTTGAATCAAAATAATGGTATAATGCATTTCGTGATATAATAATATTATCATCCATATTAATCTTGATGTGTATAATGTGTGTGATAATTTGATTGCATATGTTTTTGCGCCGTCGTATTGTCGCGGTTAGTAGGGAATGTTGACCTAACCCTTGGAGCCAGATTATGAAGACTAATAGTTGTTTAAAATGCCAATGCAAATGTGTATTTATGGGGATGCGGTTGGAAAAAGGTGTTTAAGTGAAAATGGTTGGTTTTGATTGGCTCCATTTTCCGCACCTCAAAAAAGATTCCTTGACAAGGATTTTATTGTTTTAGATTATCTTACGAATGTCAACCCCTAGCCCAGTCTTCCAACCTTTGTTGCCTTGGCTTCCACAGCAAGTCCGAAAGCATTGTTTCCTCATAAACTTCCAATTTGTTGAAAATAGGAAAGATAACGAAAACTAAATTTGCAGACACAACATCATCATGAAACAATGCATCCATTGCGGTAGAGAATATGACGATTCATCTCTCGCTTGTTCAATAGACAATCAAACTCTCGTTTCTTCTCCGTCTTCGGCAGAACTGGTTGATAAGCATACAAAGCCACAAAACTCCTCGGCTAAATCCCCATCATTATCGCAATGCAAGGTTTGTGGAGGATCGTGTAGCATTTTCTTAGTGCTTTTTGGTTCTGGCATTTGCAAATCTTGTTCTGAAAAAGCAGATCAACAAAAATCGTCCGAGCCAAAAAGCGATATGGACGCTCGTTTGACCATAAAACCTGCTACAACTACCTACACTCAAAGAGCGTCAGGGCGCGGTCAAAGCGTTGGTTTGATTTGTGCAATAATTAATCTTATTACTTTTTTTGCGCTTCCTGTCCTTCAGTTATCAATTATCAAAATTACGATGTTTGATTTGTGCGACAAGGTGGGTGGAGTCATGCTGGTGCTGTGGATCGTACCCATTTTTGCAGGTTTGTACCTCCTTTTTTACTTTCAGAAGCGTTCCGATATCACGCCTTTTTTAGTGAAGTCCGTAGGTGGAGCATTATTCCTCGCATTGGTTGTGATAATTCTACGAGTGTCTCTTTTTGTTCAACACAACGACACAAATGGAACGATTGACCTTCATGAAGCATTTAGACGGTTCAAAGTTGTTGATATTTTAGGGTTGGGTTTTTATTCCGTATTTGTTGCATCAGCAGTTTCATTACTGTTTCCTTCCAAAGGTTTAATGCCGCAGATTATTCCTAACATGAAAGACGAGCAATCAGGAAACACGCAACAAACTGTGTCAATAGTTACCGACGCGAATATCGGACTTCGGATCCTGACAGTTGAAGACGTTGCCAACAGACTTAAAGTTACCATTGCCGATGTCACGACTCTTATTGAATCAGGCCAATTAAAGGCAAAGAGAATTGCTGGCAAATGGAGGGTTAGCGAAGATTCCTTTAATGAATTCATGAACAAATAAAAGCAGAAAGTATTATTTGAATGTTTATGTTTTCTTGATAAGTAGCTTCGCCGAACCAAAAAGAGCCATTAAGGTATATTATGAACGATTCTATTGATTCGCATACCAGCACAGAGAATTTCTGGAAGATCTTCTTGCTTACACTCTTCTTGGGAATTTTCGGCGTTCACAGGTTCGTAACGGGTAAAATCAAATCTGGGCTGATCCAATTATTTACCTGCGGAGGTTTAGGGATTTGGGCTTTGGTTGATCTCATTTTTGTTCTCACAGGCAATTTTAAAGACAAGAATGGCCTTCTTATTAAGAACACACATCCAAAGGCCAGTGTGGCGATAGCCCTTGCAGTTGTAATACTGTCCATTGCAGCTAACGGAAATCGTTCCAATGGCGGTTCCTCAGGATCATCTTCATACTCCTCCTCCACCAGTCAGACCAAGAAGGGGCGTAACGATGGCTATGACGCGAAAAATTATGCGTCAGATTATTTGAAGCGTTATGGCAAAGTTATTCAAATAGACAACTGGGGGTGGGACGAAGGCAGTCAGTGCCATGTTTTTGGTGGCTTGATTGATGATGGCACCTCCGGAAATTACCTCCATTTTGATATTCGGATCACACCGGATTCTAGTGGCAGTTGGAATGTTGCAAGTAAGGAAATTGTTCGGCAGTAACGTTCACAGAACAATGGCCGCAATAAGACCCGTTCTTTATTTGAACAGGTCGTTTAAAATGAATGACCCCATTCAGAAGTAAAAAACATTACTGATATTTGTAAGCAAAAACCATGTTCTGCACAAATGTTCGTACGGCAGCGCTAATTTGTTTATTACTATTGTCCGGCTGTAGCGACAACAATCAAAAGTTGGCGAGCCTAGAAGGCAAGAGCTATCGTGGCGATGCGCCATCAAAGTATGTGATGGGCGTCCAGATGTACGGCTACTATGTGGCCAAATTCCAGAGGGACGCTGAGGGGCATCTGCAATGCGCCCTCACCTGCCGTCTGCATGATGGCAATGCGGGGTGGGGATCGCCGAAAACAGACACCGTAGCCATGCGGTGGGAAAATCGTAATCCTGACTATGCCTGTATTGCCAAAGGTAGGGGTTGGGGTTGGGAATTGGGGTTGGCACCTGCCGCCATCACCAAAGATTCCGCGCCAAGCAAAGTCAGCTTCACAGACCAAGATCTCACCAGCATCACCTTGATACTCCAATAAACCCAAACAAATGCACCCGCCCTCTGGCAAAAACCAGCGGGCTTTTTTAATTTTATCTTTGGATTAATATCTGAGAAAATCTAAATTAATAATTCCATCAATACGAATTCAATATACAATCACCCGATGGACAGAATGACTGGTCTTAAGTGATCGTTGACCAGGGTTCTGAGGTGTTCCCACAAATTTTAGCCTCAAAACCCCATCCCAAGCACCCTTTTGTTTTGTTTGCCGGAAGGGTGTCGTTACGGTTACGATCCGTATCAAATATGCAATGGGTCGCACCTTCTGAAAAAGACACTGCCCGTGAAGGATGGAGAGGAAGGTTGTGGAGTGGGTTGAGGTGTCGTTGGAGTTGCATTGTCTGCGTTGGCAGATTCAACATGAGGAACAAATGAAGCGGCTCTGCGTTGACCTTCAATAATTTCTGGTCGGGATAATTTTGCTGCAACAACATCCCTCCAATAAGCAGCATCTTTATGTCCTTGTGCAGCAGAAAGTGAATACCAGATGTAGGATTGAAGTTCATTTTGCGTCACGCCTATGCCGACCCGATAGTACTTTCCAAGATTGTGTTGGGCATCAGCGTTTCCTTGCTCAGCAGCTTTGCGATACCATTTGACAGCCTCGCCATAATCTTGAGGCACTCCGTGACCCTTATCGTGGAGGTTGCCAAGGTTGCATTGAGCTGATGGATTTCCTTGATCAGCCGCATTGCGATACCATTTTGCGGCTTCCGCATAATCTTGAGGCACCCCCAGGCCTTGTTCGTAACTGAGCGCTAAATTAAACTGGGCGTATTGGTTTCCTTGATTCCCAGATTTGCGGGACCATTTGATTCCTTCGTCATAACTTTGTGGCACTCCTTCGCCTGTAAGGTAATTAAGACCAAGCTTATATTGAGCTTCTGCATCACCTTTTTCTGCCTTGGCCTTTAGAACCTCAAACGGTTCATCGGTAGCGTTGGTCTGTTGACCGTTAACGGTACAGCAAATTAACAACAGGCAAATTCCGATAAGAAATTTCTGAAGTAATTGAGGTCTCACGGACGAATCTTACGCACAACTGGTCGGTGTTTTCAACGGTGAATGTGGCCAAGAATGGCTCAAAACGATCAACAAAAGGGTGTTGCTGATGTGTGGTGAAGGGGTTATTTATGCGATGAGAATGTCAAACGATATAAACCTCGGAAAACTCCAAACTGTTGAACTGCGCCATTATTGGCCACACGAGGCCCATAATTTTACCCGATGGCTGAGTGAGCCAGCGAACATTGCCATGCTGGGTGATGCTGTGGGAATTGAAATCCAAGTCATCCAAGTGGAGGCCAGTGTTGGTCGCTACAATGTAGATATTCTGGCGAAGGAGGAGATTTCCAATCAAAACATCATCATTGAAAACCAACTGGAAACTGCCAACCACGACCATCTTGGTAAAATTATTACCTATGCGGCAGGGCATGAGGCTTCCTACATCATTTGGGTTGTGAAGAATGTCAATGAGGAGCATCGTCAAGCGGTTGATTGGTTGAATGAACATACCGATGACGATATCAACTTTTTCCTCGTGACCATTGAACTGTGGCGAATTGGTAATTCTGATCCAGCACCCAAATTCACCGTGGTGTGTCGTCCTAATGAGTGGCAACGATCAGTCCGAGCTGGTGACTTGACAAACACCAAGACGAAGCAATTAGAGTTTTGGGGGCAACTCAGGGAATTCGCAACCAGAGAATATCCTGAACTTCGCTTGCGTTCCCCAAAACCGCTTCATTGGTTTGATATATCCATTGGAAGGTCAGATTGCCATATTGCCATGATTTTAGATTCACAGAAGAACCAAGTGCGGTGTGAGCTTTACATCCCTGATTCCAAGCAGCTTTTCAAAGCGTTGTTGGAATCCAAAGGCACGATTGAGCGAGATTTGAATCTTCCTTATGCTGTTAATTGGGATGAAATGGAGGGCAAAAAAGCTAGTAGGATTTCCATTTGCAAGCCCTTCAACTTTGATGATGAATCCACATGGAAGGAATCATTCAAGTGGTTGATTGAGACAGCCATTGTATTCAAACGCGTATTTTCCAAGGGATGGAATGGTGAGTCGGTGCATTGAATTATGGCCAAGCAGTCACAACAACATGTCTCGGCTGAAGAATTGGCAAAGAATATTGTGCTGGTACAAAAGGAATTCATTGTAGCCGATACTCAATACAATATTCACAAGGAATTGCTGAAGGCCATCCCTGATTACGATCCAGCATTTCAAATTTCTCATAATTTCTGGAACTACACATTTGACGCTCACATCAACATGGTAGTTTTGAGGCTTTGTAAATTATACGACACTGATGATGCAACCATGGCCTTGCCACAGCTTCTTGAAGTCATTGAACAGAATCAAAATTATTTCAACGAAAAGGCTTTTAGGGAACGCCACGAGACGAACCCCAACCTTGATCGGTTATGCGAATTTCCAAGAAGTTTGGATGTGAAGGACCTGGAAAACGACAAGTCGTGGTGCAACCATGAGAATCCGTGTGTGAAACGCCTTGTGATTTTACGCAACTACGTCATCGCTCATGCAAACTACAAAGTTATAAAGGGCGAAAACAAGGTCACTGAGAAATTTCCACTCACGCGTGGTAATATTGAAACCCTGATCACGAAAGGCTTATCCATCGTGAACAAGTATGCGAATATATTTGGGTTGCCAGAGATTCAAGACTGCAAAACATCCAAATCTTACCCAAAAGATTTTATACCCACCTTGGACCATGTGATGAATTACCTCAGGAACGAATTCCCCGATGAATTCATTTCAAAAGGGGTGGATTAATCAATTATTCAGGTAAGACTTTCATTGGGTCTTGGAAACACCGCAATTCTACTGTTTTTTATTCCTCCCCCCTATTTCGTTAAAAAAAAGCCCGGTTTTATTGACTTTTGTGTTGTACCCGGCGTTGTTTCCATTATACTAGGATTATGAACGGCAATGAGCGTCATACCGCTATATACATCAGAGTCTCCACCGACAACGGTTCCCAGACCACAGATTCCCAGTTGGAGGAGGTCAACCGTTATTGTCAGATGAGAGGTTGGAAGAACACAGTCATTTACGAAGATAGGGCCAGTGGCAGCAAGGCGAGCAGGCCCAGATTATTGCACCTGATGGAGGCATGTCGCAAGGGCCTCGTGGAGCGTGTTTGCGTATACAAAATTTGCCGTCTGGGTCGTTCGCTGACCCATTTATCAATATTATTCTCCGAATTTAAATCCCTTCGTGTGGCTCTGATTTCCACGAGTCAGAGCATAGATACAAGTGACAGCAATCCATGTGGTCAGTTGATACTTGGAATTTTATCGTGCTTCGCCGACTGGGAGCGCAGCAATCTTCTTGAACGCTGTCAGGCGGGGGTAAAAAGTGCCCGTAATCGTGGGGTGAGATTTGGAAGACCATCAACACTTCACAAGCATCGTGATGAGGTATTGGCGTTAAAAAATAAGGGCATGAAGCTGCGTGAAATCTCTCGCGAATTAAAAATGCCTGTCTCCAGCGTATATAAAATCACCAAAATGTTCGTCAACCAATAAGGAAATCATGAATCATGGGTAATGCTTGTATCATCAGAAAAGTTCCGTTTAAAACTGCCAACAGAATCGTATGGGGTTTAATTTTATCCGAGCGTGAAGGGGTGGCGTTGATGATCCTACAGAGAACTGAGAACACAAGGGCTCACGCGTTGGTTGTAGGGATTGAGGGAAGTAATGGAATTTTTACCGAAACGGCGATGAATCGTTTTCCATTTGAACATGGGGATATGGCCATGGTTGGGGAAACCCTCTGCTCTTTGGGTAACAAATTTGATGAGGATAATTTCTTCAAATTCTTGAAATCGGGCAGTGGAGATTGGTGGCGCGATGATTCGTGATTGATTCAAGCTTGGATTATCTCTCCAACCTCATGGCGACCAGTTCGTCGGCAGTGGGCAAGAAGCTGTTCCAATCTGGTATGCTTTATCCCACTTTCGGGTCGTTGCAGGTGGTCTCAGTCTCGGACTCTTCAAGATTATTTGGCGTGATTGCTTTAAACTTGGCAATTTCGGTCTGGCTTATCGTACCTTTGTAATGACGCTGGATCACACCGGGACTGTTACCCATGATCCATCGCAGCAGTTCGTAATTCTTATTTTCCGCATAATGGAATGTCGCAAATGTATGCCGGTAGCCGTCGCGGATTAAATCGCTCCCGAAAGGCAGCTTATTTGTAATTTTTTTCCTGATATTTCTTAAATTTTCTGTTGGGACAAGAGGCTTGGTTTCTTTGCAAAATTGCATCCAAGCATAAAGAGTATCGGACATTGTGAACCGTCGGTCAGCCTTCGTCTTGGATATGTCAAACGGAATAAAAATTTCCTTTGTATCCATATCCACATTTTTTCCCCACGACATTTTCTCCAGCTCTTCGGGTCTGATTCCCCCGAAAATTGCCAAGGCAAAATACGCGGTCATTTGTTTATTTTCAACCCTCATAGCCAGCCGCATAATTGCCTCAATCTGCGTTGTCGTGTAATACATCACGCTCCCCTTCTTTACTTCAATTTCTTTAACCCAATGCGCGGCGGGATTTGCATCGTGGTATCCTCTAAATTTCGCCCAATTGAAAAAATTCTGCAAATATCTGGCAAGGTTTTTTTTTGTCTGTTGAGAAACGTCTTTGGATTTCAAGTAATTTTCTATGACTTTGGAGTCAACTTCCTTGATCCGCATTGTGCCAAAATGATTCTTAAAACCATTCGCCATATCACGAATGGATTTGAGTGATTTTGTTCGGAGTTTCTTGACTCCTTCAACTTTATCCAGCACCCATACTGAAAATAATTCGGACATGAATGGGCTTTCTTTCTTCGCTTTTTCACTCAGCCAAAAATTAACGGCCAATGCAATGGCATCCTCCGGGGTTTTACCATATGCAGCGCATTGCTGAGTCCAAGCCTCTACACGCTCATCTTTGATGGTAGCCAGAGCGTTAATCCCCTGTTTGTTTGCTGTGAAACCTATATCAGCGGCGAATTTCAAGGCGAGTGTCCTGTCATTGAAATTCTTGAATTTCTGCCCTTTGTGGTGTTTGTCCCGCAAATCCACTTGATAATAAGTGTTGCCGCGCTTGACATATTGCCGGACACGCGGGTAATCTTTACGTATAGTTTTCATAATCTTCGTCAGTTTTGGCGAGATTTGCGTCTTGTTAGAATATTGTTAGACAGAAAGCAGAAAGTCAAAGACAATTTAAACCTGTAAGACGTTGAAAACAAACAGGTTGGAGAGATGGCTGAGTGGCCTAAAGCGCAGGTTTGCTAAACCTGTGAAGGAGCAATCCTTCCGAGGGTTCGAATCCCTCTCTCTCCGCCAACCTCACCTCTAACTAATGATATCAACAGTTTATTGATAATTTTAACTCTTGGTTCAACGCTTAGTCAGAATGAATATCGGAATAAATGCGCCAATAACGATTATGTTTTAGAGCTTTTCAAATAGTTTTTCCAGACCCGAACCCATCCATTCTGAGGGTCATTAGTTCTTGGATTTCCACCCCTGAATTCCAAATAGATTAAGTGCTGGTATTCAAGGGTGTTTTGATTTTTCCTTAAATAGCTGAATGTCGGAGCATGAGGTTTAACACTCTTTTTTAAGGATTCACCCGAGTTACGTTCATCCATCCGCCCCTCCCCGACTGTCTGGATCTCGCCCTCGCCATGATGGGCGTTATCAACGTACAAAGTGCGTCCGTCCATCCGTCCATACCCCTTAAAGGACGTGGACGGATGTTGTGTCTGGCTTCTGTGAGAGCGCTGAGGTGGCGCATTCCTTTAGGAGTCCAGAACTGTCCTGGGCGTTTGAAGCGGCATTGCCGCTGTCGGCAAGCTGATTCGACAGCTCCCGAGCCAATTGGCCATCCGCGACGGTGTATGGTTCGGTAGTTGATCCTTCCGGAGTGGGTCAGAAAATAGCTCTGTGCACGCTCAACCACCTTGCCCGCGTCTCCTTTGGGGACTTTTAAGCTTTTCAAGGTGGCGAGCACTTTCTTTTCTCCCCCGTGCCGCAGTTGATGGCGAAGGGGTTCGACCCACTTCGCCGTGGAGAGCCCGCCCAAGACCCCACAGGTGTTCGCTAGCATGGTAGAAGTCGAGCATTTCCACGGCTCCTTTCCATCGGTCCTGAGCCACATTCCATATCCAGGCGGCTCCGTCTCCCACCACCAGCCGGGCTTTTGCCCGGCCCATTCCTCCGGGCAATGCTTCCCAGTGCAGCCGCCTTCCAAATTCCACAGGATCTCCCTGCCAGCCAATGACCAGCTTGCCTTCAATAACCCCGCGACCACCCTCAGACCGGATGGGCTTCTCAATTGGGTAATACACTCCAGTCTTCCATTCGTGCCATTCCACTCGATTTTCCTTGGTTTTCCTCCTCCCCCAGCCCGGTCCACGCTGGCGTACCTGCCAGCCATCGAGCATCAACACACCCAGCTTGGCGGGAGCTCGTTTGGGTTCCGTTTCTTGCGGCGGGGTTTTGAGCTGTTCCTTCCTTTGTGCTTCGGATCGCGATCCCAAACGCCTGGTCAGTGGGTGCAATGTAGAGTCTGTCACAACCACACCCCACTTCTGTGCCAGCGCGGCCGCTTCCTCGTAGGACGATGTGGCGGTGATCGTGAAAGCCAGCTTCTCCTCCAATGCCAGACTCAATTGCTGGTGTATCGTCAAACCCCAATGCTCTCGGATTGGACAGCCCCAGTGTCGGTCTGTCGCATCCTGACCGTAGGGCACCTCAAGTTTGACCACTCCAGCCTCAGTCTGCATCTGCATCGGCCGCACCCGCCGATGCACCACCAAGCTTTGACTCAGGGGGAAAAACGCCGCCATGCTGGTCGGCCTCCTCCTGCAATCGTTGCTGAAGTCTCTTTCTCGTCCATTCCCGGCCTTCCGCCATCACTTCCATCTCAATCTCCCTCAATGATCGGGGCCGTTCATGATTCGTATTCATCCGCTTCCTTTGGTTGTGTTTATTGCTGCCACGCGGAGAGGAACCGTTCATTCCCTCTTTCTTAACATCAAACACGGGGGCAGTGTCAAGATGCGCCCCTGCAAAAGCGACGCTGCCCCCAATAAAATAATCAACTGTTGGCAGCTTCGCTTGCGACGAGGTTTCCGCGGGCAAGACTCCACTGGTCTGCAAGGCGCGCTCAGAAAGCACCAGACGAATATTGCGACGCTCGAGCACCGCAACCTCTTGCTTCTGCAGCGCCACCTCAAAGAAATCCTCCAACCCCGCGAACCGTTCACTGACATTCGGCGACGGATTCTCCAACTTGAAGTCCATTACAGCGACGTTGTTGAATGAATCAGACGCTGGCAGGGAATTGGCCAATACGCATTTGCAAAACAGCAAGGCAACAAAAACCGCATTCCGCGCCCGCTCAGCGACTGAGCCTGATATCCATGGCAGCACTTCTACAAACAACTCCATTGAAGGCTTCATCGATAAGATCGGCGCAGCAGGGTTGGACCTCGTCTGAACCACGTTTTGTTCAGGTTGTGCTTCTCTATTTTACCAGCTTCGGCAGCAACCGCTCCGCCAGTTCAGCCGCGCCATTTTGCAGGGCGGATTTGGCGGCCACGTGCTCTGCTAGATCAACGGCCCCGGAGGTTTGACGGTCCACC
>Ga0214192_1001304_pt1 | contig 14044 bp, 8 predicted proteins | sample TroBogEpilimnion_44_FD_153030 | JGI IMG/M metagenome (GOLD analysis project Ga0214192, IMG submission 153030) | Freshwater microbial communities from Trout Bog Lake, WI - 29JUL2008 epilimnion | ecosystem: Environmental > Aquatic > Freshwater > Lake > Epilimnion/Euphotic zone | place: Trout Bog... | reverse complement strand
GATATCGTGAAGAAAAACGTGGTGTTGGATGCCGGCATGTATACCCCGAACACCACTGTGGAATTTGACCAACTGGTGCTGGCCTTGGGGGGCGTGGTGGATTTGAGCCGCGTTCCGGGAATGCCGGAACATGCTTTTATCCTCAAGAATGTTGGCGATGCATTGGGCATACGCGAAGCCGTCATTCGTCGACTCGAGGAGGCCAACCTGGTGGAATCCCTGGAAACCAAGAAGAGGTTGCTTACTTTTGTGGTCGTGGGGGGTGGATATTCGGGGGTGGAAACAGCAGGCCAGATTTTGGATTTGTTGGCGGATGTTAAATCCCTTTATCGCAATATTTCTGACACAAGCTCCCGGGTGTTACTCATTCATAGCGGCGAGCATTTGCTCCCGGACATCGGGCCGGAACTGGGGCATTACGCGGAGCGCAAGTTAAAAAAACGCGGTTTGGAGGTCATGCTCAATGCGCGTGTGACTGCCATCACCTCCTGCGCCGTTTTTCTGCAAGGCGGGGTGATGATTGATAGCAACATGGTCGTATCCACAGTCGGTAATGCACCCCATCCGCTCCTTGTGAAATTCTGTGCGGAAAACCGGATTGAAAATGTAAAAGGACGAATCGTCACCGAACCCACCATGCAGGTGAAAGGCTTTCCCAACCTGTGGGCCATCGGGGATTGTGCGGCAGTTCCCATGGGTGGACAACCCACCTGCCCGCCAACGGCCCAATTCGCGCTGAGACAGGGGGAACAACTCGGGTCGAATCTGGCGCGGTTGCGAAGTGGTGAGCCACTGAAGCCATTTTACTTTAGGAACCTGGGTCAATTAGCCTCCATTGGGCATCATACCGCCGTGGCTGATGTGATGGGGATCAAGTTCTCAGGTTTTCCTGCCTGGTGGTTCTGGCGCACGGTGTATCTCTGGAAACTGCCCGGCGTGCAGCGCAAGCTTCGGGTCATGGCCGATTGGACCATGGAACTGATGTTCCGCCGGGATATCAGTCACATTGGAGCGGGTCCAAGCCAGGTGGTGCCCACGATTCATTTGGAACCGGGGGACACCTTGTTTCGAGCAGGCGAGCCCGCACTTTCATTTTACGTTATCAAATTTGGACGGATTGAATTATTGGATGACGCCAAAGTTGAGGAAACGCTGCAACAGGGTGAACATTTTGGGGAATGGGCCTTGTTGAACGACAGTCATTGGCGGTATACCGCACGGGCTGCGACCGCCACGACCCTCATTGCGGTCAGTCGGGAGACCTTCCGGACGTTCACCAATGCCAGCACTGCTTTCCGCAGTCTGATGGCGGAAACCTCGCGTCGATTTGCCCCGGTTGAGCCCAAAGAGTTCCAGTCGACAGGAGGTAATTCGGAGGGATCGGACTAAAAATCCCCTCATTTTGACAAGTTTTTGAATTATTTTTAAGATTTTTTCAGGCTCGGACGGTCTTGGATATCCGGAAAATCAAAAGGGGCTAATGACAAGGCGGGCATTGGGGATTGGCCTGTTTTCGCCATGAAAACGAAGGGGGTGGGTTTGGATATCGCTGGATGGCCTATCAAAATAGATTGCGATAGTTGTTGCTATTATTGGGTTTAGGACGGATATTGGAATCTCTGTAAGATAGCTAGTCTCTTTCTAGGCATGGGAAGTCCTCAGGTGAACTTGTTTCAGTGATGATTTTAGACCCGGCTTTCGGGAACAGTCTGTGAAAAGTAACGGTTAGTCGAACAGTTTAAATAAATCACATGAGCAATAAATTATTCGTTGGAAATCTTTCCTTCGACACAACTGAGAACGACTTGCAAGACGCGTTTGCCGCGTTTGGCGAAGTTACCGAAACCAACCTGATGATGGATCGCATGACCAACCGCCCCCGTGGCTTTGGTTTTGTGACCATGGCCACTTCCGAAGACGCCCAGAAGGCTATCGCCGGTTTGAATGGTCGTGAAATGGGCGGTCGCGCCCTCACCGTCAATCTCGCAAAGCCCCGTGAAGAACGTCCTCCTGGCGGCGGCGGCGGCGGTGGACGTCGTGAATACGGCGGTGGCGGTGGTGGCGGTCGTAATCGCTATTAATCATTTTTAGTTTGTTTTGACGGCAGGGTTCGGTTTACCGGACTCTGCCGTCATTTTTTGTCTCCGTTTGTCCTTAACTTCGGATTTCAGATTATGATGGATGTATCAAACAAAGAAGGCCACATCGAGGTGGAAGGCAACGTGACAACGGTGCTTCCCGGGACCATGTTCCGGGTGGAACTCGATAACAAGCACATGGTGCTGGCAACAATTTGCGGAAAAATGCGCAAGCGCTGGGTGCGACTCACGGTCGGGGACCGGGTGAAGATGGAAATGTCTCCTTATGACCTGAACAAGGCTCGCATCACCTGGAGACTTCGCTGAGTCCGGTTTATTCGTTGCAGGGGTAGACAAGAATCCAAAAGCCGACAAGATTAGCGCATGACCGGTTCACAAACCTGAGTGGTTTGTCCACAGTCCGGTTGACGCGCATGAATCTTAAAACAGCAGGTAATCCGGAAAATCCCTCGTCCCTCGTGTTGACCGCCACGAAGGTGACCAAGTCTTATGCCGGTCGGGCGGTTCTTCGCGGTGTTTCACTGGATCTTCATTCCGGTGAACGAATTGCCCTGACGGGCCCTTCTGGAAGTGGAAAATCCACTCTTCTCAATTGTCTCGGAGGTGTCGATCGACCGGACTCTGGAAGTATTCTTTTCAAGAACCTTGCCCTGGAGACCTTGGATTCGGATGCGCTGACAGAAGTCCGCCGTCGCCATATAGGGACGATTTTTCAATTCTTTCATCTTTTACCCACGCTCACTGCCTTCGAAAATGTGGAGCTTCCGCTTCAGCTCAACGAGGTTCCTCCATCCGAAAGACTGGTTCGTGTGCGATCCCTGTTGGAGCGGGTGGGAGTGTTGGAGCGGGCTGAGGCATTTCCAGGACAACTCTCCGGCGGTGAAATGCAACGAGTGGCCATCGCCCGTGCCATGGCGCATCAACCCTCGGTTTTGCTGGCAGATGAGCCCACCGGTAATCTGGATTCGCGCAATGGAGCCATCATCCTTGATCTGCTTCGAAATCTCTCGGATGAAACGGGGACGGCCTTGCTTCTCGTGACCCACAGCGGCGCGGCAGCGCAAATCTGTCATCGCGAGATTCATCTGCGTGATGGTGAAATCGGCGGTCAGCGGGAAAACGATTGATGATTGTGAGCGGACAACCCAATCAAGTTCGCTGGATTCTCTGGTCACGATTTTCCTGGAGACATTGGCGCTATTCGTTGATCTCCTCAATGCTACTGCTTTGTATATTGGCAGTGGGAGTTGCGGCCTTTTTCTCCATCCGTCTTGCCAACCAGGCCGCGGTGGAGAGTTTTAGGAGTTTCACAGGTCTTATCACGAGCCAAAGTGATGGAATTGTCTCTGCGCCTGCCGGAACTTTACCGGAAGCGACCCTTTTGGAATTGCGCGGGATCTTGAAGGACGAACCGGTGAACCTCGTGCCGGTTCTCGAAGCGACTGCAGCCGCGCCTAAAACTGACGAGAACGAAGCCTTGGGTTCCCGGGCTAATTATCAACTGCTCGGACTCGATCTCGCTTCTATTGCCAATGTTTCATCAGCTGATTCGGCAGGTTCCGGATGGTTTGAATCCTCCACATCCAGCCAAAAGCAACTTTCAACGAACCGCCTCGGAAATGTTCTCAGAGATTCGAGAGCCGTGTTTATTAGCAAAGGACTCGCCGCCCGGGACCACTTGGAAGCAGGCTCTCTGTTCCCATTATTAGTCAATGAGCATCCGGTGCAATTGGAAGTGGCGGGAATCATTCCTTCCAACCCGAATCAACCGGAGGCTCCGATGAACTTGTTGATCATGGATTTGCCTGCCTTGCAAAAACTGACAGACAAACCGGGTCAACTCGATCGCATTGAATTGTTGCTGGAGCCGGGGCCGCAAAGAGCGGAACGATGGCGAAGGATCGAGTCTATTTTGGAATCAAGTCCTTCAACTGTTCCCCGTGCATGGACGGTTACATCGCCTGCGGACCGTCGGGAGGCGGCTTCCATGATGACCCGTGCATTCCGATTGAATCTCACCATTTTATCGCTGCTAGCATTGTTGGTGGGGCTTTACCTGGTGTTTCAAGGATTGGACGGCGCGGTGATTCGTCGCCGCAACGAAATTGCCATCCTGCGCTCACTGGGGGTCACTTCACGACAGATTCAAAATGCGTGGCTGGTGGAGTCGGGGGCGATTGGTTTGGCAGGTGGAATGCTGGGGCTTTGCCTCGGTTGGTTGGGGGCGCAGGTCGCTGTGAAAATGGTCGGGAAAACCGTCAATGCACTTTACTATTCGACCTCGGTTAACTCGGCTGCATTTGATGTGTATGAGGCGGCCATGGCGCTTGGGGTGTCGGTGATTTCCAGCCTGATTGCAGGATGGATTCCGGCGCGGGTCGCGGCCAACACGCCTCCCGCGCAGGTGGCGTCGCGCGGGGGATCGGTGGCACACTATCCTGGCGGACGATGGATCCGTAACCCCATCCTGGCTGGATTGATGATTGCAAGCGGATATGGGCTTACTTTCATTCCACCGTTAAGGCTGGCAGGCGGAGGACGTCTTCCCATGGGTTCCTACGTGGCGGCAGCACTCTGGATATTCGGGGCCGGGATCTGGGCCGGGGATATCCTCTCGGGAATGGGACGATTTTTGAAGTGCTTGAAGATTAATTCCGTGCCCTTTCGATTGGCTGTGAGTCATCTCGCTGTGCCCAGTGGAAGGCATCGACTGGCCGTGGCGGGGCTGGTTTGCGCCGTGGGAATGACGGCTGGTATGGCGATACTGGTGGGCAGCTTTGACACGACGATGCGCGGATGGATATCGCGGACATTTCAGGCGGATTTGTATATCTCGAGTGATGGTGCCCAAAGTGCCTCCTCCACCAGCCGGATTTCGCCTTCGACATGGAATGTCCTGTTGAAAAATCCGGCGGTCAGGGAGGCGAATGTCATCCAAGTGATGGACATTCATCTGGATGGAATCTCCACGCTTCTGGTGGGAAATCATCTCGCCTTTTTTCGGGAGCACGCCAGGCCCGCTTGGGTATCCGCTCCGTTGACGGATCAGGTTTTTGATTCCGGACGGAATGCCGGCCTGGCGTTGGTGAGCGAAAGTTTTGCGGACCGTTTCCGGGTGAATCGCGGGGACAAGGTGAAAATACCCATGAGTAATGGAACCCGGGAGGTGGTGATTGCAGGAATATTTTCAGATTATGGAAACGAGCGCGGATCCCTTTTGATTGAAAGGGAAGAGTTTAGTAACTGGTTTGGGAATGATCTGGCCGCCAGTGTGATTCTGGCGCTTAAACCCGGATACGATGCGGAAAGTGTTCGTGCTGAATTTCGTCGGGATCATCCCGGATTGGGGGTTTTTACCAGCAGTTATTTGAGAGGCGAGGCGTTGCGGATTTTTCGCCAGACTTTTGCGGTGACCTACGCCCTGGAACTCATCGGAATTGCAGTCGCCATTGCCGGACTGGCGTTCACCATGGCGAGTTTGCTTTGGGAAAGAAGAATGGACCTCGCTGTTTTGCGTTCATTGGGGATGAGGCACCGGGAGTTGTCGGTTGCGGCTGCCTTGGAAGGAGCGATCACAGCGGCGGCGGGATTGGTGACAGGCTTGATGATCAGCCTGGCGTTGGGCTGGTTGCTGATTTATCGGATCAATAAACAGACTTTTGGTTGGACCTTGCAAACGGATTATCCGTGGATGCAACTCATCGCTTTGAGTGTTGTTGTATTAATAAGTGCCTCCGCGGCGGGATGGTTCGTGGGCCGATGGGCATCGAAATTGCCAGCGGAGCGTGAAGAATGAAAACAACCGCTTTTAGAAAATTGTTATGGGTATGGACCTGGATGGTTTTGGGATTCTCATTCGGCGGCCATGCTTCGGAAGGGGGCCTTACCACTACGGATGGTTTTGCTGTACCGCAACCCGGTCGCCGGTTTGTTTTCCCGCGCGACCATGGCAGCCACCCTGAATTTTCCGTGGAGTGGTGGTATATTACCGGACACCTTTTTACTACCAACCAGGAGCAATTTGGTTTTCAAGCGACTTTTTTTCGACGCTCTCTTGCGTCTGAGGGAGGCAGTGCGGGTTCTTCCAACGCACTGTTTGGAACTGACCAGATTTACCTGGCGCACATGGCATTGGTGAACATTGGTTCGGGGATGTTTCGTCATCAAGAGCGATTGAACCGTTCCGGTTGGGATGCAAATTCATCACAAATCACCTTGGATGTGTTCAATGGAAACTGGTCGCTGCGTTTTGCACCCGCGAATTCCAATACCATCAGCCGGGACTTGATGGAATTGCGCTATACCCTGGGTGGCGACATTTCTGTGAGATTGGATTTAACGCCGAAAAAGTCCCTCGTCGTTTTTGGAACCAACGGTGTTTCGCGCAAGGCGGCGGAACCCACCGCTTCGAGCCATTATTTGACATTTCCGCGACTCAGCATTTCGGGAAATCTCATTCAAAACGGCAAGGCAAAAGCGGTTTCCGGTGAGGCCTGGATGGATCATGAAATGAGCAGCAGCCAGCTGGGAGCAGGCCAAGTCGGCTGGGATTGGTTGAGTCTTCAACTATTTGATGGAAGGGAAATCATGGCGTACCGAATGCGCCGGGCAGACGGATCCACCGATCCTTATTCAACGGTTGCCTGGGTGGATACCAATGGTTTGGTAAGCCACATTGGACCGGATCAATTCAAATGGGTTGCCATGGAACATTGGCGCAGCCCAAAAACGAGCGCGGAATATCCGTCAAAGGTGCAGTTGGAGGCGGTTAATCCGGTGTCTGGACGAACAGAGATTTTTGTGATCCAACCCTTGGTAGCGGATCAGGAATTGACTGGAAAAGTCGGAGGAGTCGCCTACTGGGAAGGTGCCTGCAGCATACTGGATCAAACAGGCAAATTGATTGGACGGGCTTACATGGAACTCACGGGTTACAACAACAGCTTGAAAGGGAAGTTCTGATACCCTCGGAACACAGCCAACTCTACTTGGGCGCTACCTCACCGGATGGGGTGGGGGAAGGGATGACCGGTTGGGACGAGTTGGTCAGGTTGGCAGGGGCGGGAGCGCTGGGAGGAATGGCATCTGCCCCTGCGAGTTCATCGGGCAGGATCGTGATGGCGATACGACGGTTGCGGGCTCTGCCTTCAGCGGTGGCATTATCGGCGATGGGGCGGTATTCGCCATAGCCCACAACTCCAACGCGGAGCGGGTCAACGCCTGCCTTTTCCGTCAAAAAATGCAAAGCGGCAAGGGCACGAGCAGTCGAGAGCTCCCAATTACTGGCATAGCGGCTTCGGATGGGAATGTTATCTGTGTGCCCGATGACGTGAATCTTCAACTCTGGATGGCCAGCCAGAAATGACGCCACTTTTTTAAGAACGGATTCTCCGTCGGGTTTCAGGATCGCCTCGCCCGAATCAAACATGATGCGGTCAAGGATGTTCACTGTCAGTTTGCCCTGAAGCTTGGAAATGGTGACATCTTTGGATTCCAGATCGGAGCGCATTTCATCTTCAAGACCCTTAGCCTGCTGGCCTACCATTTCCTTTTCTTTCTCGAGATCGTTCACTTTCGCCTGAAGTGCAGCCAACTGCTGCTTTGCCTGCTCATTTTCTGCGAGGGCTTTTTTCAGGCTGGCCGTGGTGTCTTCCAATTTGGAAGCAAGGGACTCTTGTTCGCGAAGTCTGCTCAGTACGGAAGCAAATAGAACGCAAAGGATGATAAGTATTGCGCCCAGCACACCGGCAACAATCCAACCTTTCCTGGATCCATCCTTAGCCTGGTTGGCTTTGGTGACTTTCTCCGTGAATGGATTTGAACTATCGCTCATCGTTTCTCAAAGATTTAACCAGAATCCCAAGTTTCCTCCAAGTTCAGATTCCTCTGTGTTCAGTAGATTGATTTGAATGAAAACCGGACATAAAAGAAGTAGGTCGAAGAAATTCGATCAGTCCTCCTGGAAAAGTTCCGAAATCACAAATTCAAACCCCGGCAGGAGAGATTCGGTAAGTACCTCGTTGACCGCGAGGATTTGTTGTAACACTAACCCATGGCGGCCTCCGTGGTATATTTCCACGTTGTTATAGCGGGGGTCCACCATCCAGAGTCGGGGGAGTCCGTATTGTTCATACAGACCCTTTTTGATCACAGTATCTGCGCTGTGATCTCCAGAATTAATGATTTCCGCGGCCAACCAGATCTTGTTGGTGGCTGCGGTCACGAGACTCAGATCAGGTCGAACAATGGCATCGGGTGAATATCGAATATCGGTGCGACATTCCAGTTTGCGAGTAATGGAATCCGGCTTGAGCGCGGCGGCGACGCGTTCGTGGAGTCGCTGGCAGATGAGCTCATGCCGTTCGCCCGGGCCGAGCCGCAGGCACAAATCACCTTCCAATATCTCTTCGTAAGGATCGCTCATGAAAATTCTATTTTTTCGCGAGTAATTTTTTCAGATACCGCCCGGTATGGGAAGCTTTGTTCATCGAAACTTGCTCCGGGGTGCCCTCTGCGATGATCTGGCCGCCCCCGGTTCCTCCTTCGGGGCCGATGTCCATCACCCAGTCCGCTTCTGCGATCAAATCCAGGTTGTGCTCGATGACGATAACCGTGTGACCGGCATCCACCAGCCGCTGCAAAACCTCCACCAATCGCGCCACATCCGACATGTGAAGGCCGATGGTGGGTTCTTCCAGGATGAAAATGTTGCTTTTGAATTTCATTCCCAGTTTGTCTGCCTGATGCAAACCTCCGGCAAGATGAGTCACTAGTTTGACCCGTTGCGCTTCGCCCCCGCTCAAAGTCGGGCTGGTTTGTCCCAGTCGAAGGTAACCCAAACCCGTATCCGCCAAGGCTTGAAGCGGACGGCGGATTTTGTTGATGGCTGAGAAAAATTCCAGCGCCTGCTCGACAGGCATATCCAGGATGCCGGCGATGTTTTTGCCGTTAAACAGGATGTCCAGAGTCTCGGGATTGAAACGCGAGCCATTGCACGTCTCGCACTTGACGTAAGCCGGTGGGAGAAAGTTCATCTCCAGCTTGATGTTGCCTGTGCCTTCGCATTGTGGGCAGCGACCCTGAACGCTGTTGAATGAAAAACGGCTGCCGGAATAACCCCTCAGGCGAGCTTCCGGAACCTGTGACATCAATTGACGGATGTCATCAAAAAACCCGGCGTAGGTTGCCGGAATGGAGCGAAGCGTCCTGCCAATGGGGGATTGATCCACTTCATAAACGGATTGGAGATGCTCGTAACCGGTAAGGTCAGGGAGAGTCTTTGATTTCGATTTTTTATCCAAGGCCTGCTGCAGACGAGGAAGCAGGCATTCGCGAATCAGAGTGCTTTTGCCCGAACCGCTCACCCCGGTGACGACAATCAATTTGTTGAGGGGAAAACGGGCGGTGACATTCTGGAGATTATGGAGGCTGGCCTTTTTGAGAGTCAGCCATTTTATTGCATTGCCGGACACCTCACGGCGAGCGCCCCTTGTGGGGAACGGGTGGACAGTCTTGAGGCATTGCCCGGTGACGGAGTTCGGATTGTCCAGAAGCTCCTGCAGCGTCCCGGAGGCAACGATCGTGCCCCCGTGAACCCCGGCGGCGGGACCCAGGTCAATGATATGGTCGGCACGCCGCATGGTTTCTTCGTCATGTTCCACCACGAGAAGGCTGTTTCCTTTCCTGCGCAATGATTCCAGTGCGTTGAGGAGTTGATCGTTGTCCCTGGCATGAAGGCCGATGGTGGGTTCATCCAGCACATACAAGACACCACTGAGGTTGGATCCCAACTGGGCGCCGAGGCGGATGCGCTGGGTTTCCCCGCCGGAGAGCGTGGTGACGGAGCGTCCCAACTGCAGGTAATTCAATCCCACTTCCTGAAGGAATTTTAAACGTTCAGAAATCTCCGGAATAATGTCACGCGCGATCAGGGCGTCTGTGCCGGTGAATGTCATCCTGGAAAATTCCTTCGATGCCTGTTCCACGTTCATGCTGGAGAAGGAGTCAATGGTGGCCACTTGCTTCTTACCGGTTGCGAGCCGGACGGCGCGTGAAATGGGATTGAGTCGTGCACCATGGCAGGATGGGCAGGATTCACGTTTGCCTTCCTGCCATTCAAACCAGGATTCCTCGATGGCATCGCCCCGGGCCCCGCGCTCAACTTCGGGAAGGTAAAATGTTTCCCCGAAACCACGGCATTCCGTGCACCAGCCCTGTGAGGAATTATAGCTGAACATTTTGGGATCCAGCGGACCGAAGGAACGTCCGCACCCGGGACAAGCGCGTTCAGTGGAATGCAGAGTCTGGCGGCCGTGATTATCGAGCGCGTAGAAAGTGCCCTTGCCGAGTTTGAGGGCTTCATCAATCAGCAACTGAGGCGACTTAACGGAATCACGGCGCTTTTTTTCCAGCACGCCCACGACGATTTCTACGTTGTGTTCCTTGAAGCGATCCAGGCGCAACTCCTTATTGGTGGGATGCATTTTGCCATCCGCCCTGATTTCCGTATAACCGTGCTTGGCGGCCCATTCTCCCACATCCGTGTGGAAACCTTTTCGATTGCGGACCACGGGTGCCAGCAAAAGCAGGTCGCCCCGTTTTTTCATTTCCGCCTTCAGCCTCAAACCCAGCTCATCACGAGTCAATCCCTCCACGGGAACCGAGCAATCAGGGCACCATTGTTTGCCGAGGCGCGCGAACATGAGCCGGATGAAATGGTAAACTTCCGTGACGGTGGCCACGGTGCTCTTGCCACCACCGCGACTGTTGCGTTGTTCGATGCTGACGGTGGGCGGAATACCGGTGATGAGATCCACATCCGGTCGGGACATTTGTTCCACGAACTGGCGGGCATAGACATTCATGGAATCCAAAAACCGCCGTTGTCCCTCAGCGAAAAGAAGGTCGAAGGCCAGCGTGCTCTTGCCCGAGCCACTGACGCCTGTGACCACCACGAATTTGTTTCGAGGGATGGCGACGGTGATATTTTTTAGATTATGTTCCCGCGCGCCCTGGATGTAGATGCAATCGTGGGTGTTTAAAGGGGCGGGTGTTTTGTTTGAAATCGGCTCGCTCATGACACCTTTTCCTTTCGGGATTTGGAGGTGGTTGTGGCGGGTTTGGATGTTGAAGGCAGAACCTCTCGCAATGCCTGCCCTGTATGGCTGGCGGCACAATCCGCAATACTTTCTGGAGTGCCCTGTGCCACAATCTGGCCTCCACCTTCTCCCGCCTCAGGACCCAGGTCGATCACCCAGTCGGCGCATTTGATCACATCCAGGTTGTGTTCGACGATGACCACGGAATGCCCGGTATCCACCAGCTTTTGAAAAATCTGGAGCAGGATTCGGACGTCCTCAAAATGAAGACCGGTTGTGGGTTCATCGAAGACGAATAGCGAGGGTTTGTGTTTGATGGCGATCCAGGATTGCCTGGAAAATTCCACCAGATGACGCACGAGTTTGAGACGTTGATTTTCGCCACCGGACAAAGTGTTGACGGGTTGGCCGAGTTGCAGATAACCCAATCCTACTTCCTGCAGTATTTTGAGTGAATCGGAAGCTTTGCGCGCCTCGGGACTACCCTCAATACGCGAAAGAAAGATCACCGCTTCATCCACTGTGCTGGAAAGTATTTCTGCGATATTTTTTTGTTCCGCACCTGAAGTGAGAGTGACTTCCAGGATGTGTGGCCTGTATCGTTTTCCTTCGCACTGAGAGCAACGGATGAACACATCGCTGAGGAACTGCATCTCGATTTTTTCAAACCCCGCACCCCGACACTTCTCGCATTGACCCTGAGCGGAATTGTAGCTGAACGCACCCGAGCTCAGGCCCTGTTGTCGGGCTGTTTCCGTTTTGGCGAACAGATCTCGGATAAAATCAAATGCACCAATGTAAACACACGGATTGGAACGAGGTGTTTTGGCAATGCCGCTTTGATCCACCAATATCACACCGCTGATTTTTTCATAGCCTTTCACTTCAAGTTTGGAAAGGTGAGGGCTCTCGCCGTTTTCGGGCACTTCAGGACTGTCTTCCTCGTTGAGGGTGTTGGAGGCCAAATCCGCGTCGTTATTTGCAATGAGTGAGGCCAGCGCAGGGATCAAAATATCCCGGGCCAAAGTGGTTTTACCTGAGCCGCTGACACCCGTGAGACAAACCAGCTTGCCCAAGGGGATGTGAACGGAAAGATTCTTTAAATTGTGCAGAGTCATTCCGGAGAGTTCCAACCAATGCGCTTTTCCTGAATCGAAGGATTCAACCGGCCGTTTGTCGGGAATCGCAATCTGTCTTCGTCCACTCAAGTATTGGCCGGTCAAAGAGACCTCTGATTTCATTAATTCTTCAGGAGGACCTTGGAATACAAGATGTCCGCCTTCCGCGCCGTGACCGGGACCGATATCGACAATTTCGTCCGCGCGGCGCATCACCAAAGCTTCATGCTCCACCACCACCACGGTGTTCCCGGAATCGCGGAGTTGTTCCAGGATATGGATGAGTTTTTCCGTGTCGCGTGGATGCAATCCCACGCTGGGTTCATCCAGCACAAAAAGCGTGTTTACCAATCGGCTTCCGAGACAGGTGGTAAGGCTGACCCGCTCGGTTTCTCCACCCGACAATGTTCGTGTGGCGCGATCCAGTGAAAGATAACCCAGACCCACCTGATCCAGAAAACCCAGACGGGTTTCTACTTCATTCAATGCCAAAGCAACCGGATCCGATTGGCCGCGGTGGAGGGATTGGGATGCCTTTTTAATCTGACGCAAAGCCTCGGAGACACTGAGCTGATAGAAATCCGCAAGATTCAATGGTTGAGCTGAACTTTCGGAATCCGGAAGCATCATCCGGTAAAGAAGCGATTGCTTCTGGAATCGCTGACCTTCGCACTGGGGACAAGTGGTGTAAGCACGATAACGCGAGAGCAAGACGCGAACGTGCATTTTGTAGGATTTGGATTCCAGCCACTTGAAGAATCCCCTGATCCCGTACCAGGCCTTTGGCCATTCGTGCTGTTTGTCGATTCCATAATTGGGATCCCCCTGAATGACCCATTGCTGGGCCTCGACCGAAAGTTGGTTGAAGGGGATATCCATCCGGATTTTACGAATCTTGCAAAACTTGGTTAGATCCGCCTGGCACTCGGCGCTCATTCCGGTCTGCCAGGGTTTGACAGCACCCTGAGCCAGCGTTTTGGATTTGTCGGGCAGGGCGAGATTGTAATCGATGGAAATGATGCGTCCGAATCCCTTGCAAGCGGGGCAGGCACCCAGCGGATGATTGAAGCTGAACAATGCGGGATGAGGTTCCGCGTATTGAATGTCGCATCCCGCACAATGAAACTGGTTGCTGAAGCGGAATTTGTCGCCTGCACCACCCCCGGAATTTCCCGTCCCGGGAATCCAATGATGAACCGTCAGTTTGCCTTTCCCAAAATGATAGGCCTGTTCGCAGGCTTCCACAACGCGCGCCCTGTTCTCCGGGGCGATTTTGATGCGATCTTGAATGATGGTCCAGACCTTCAATTCGAGCGATTCCAGGCGTTCCCGGGACTCATCAATTCGCGCGGGTACGCCGTCCAATAAAATGCGCTGGTATCCTTGCTTGACGATTAAATCAATGGAATCGGCGATGGACAGTTTTTCGGACACAGGGAGGTCAAATGTGAGCAATGCCTCATGATTGCCGACCGCGCTCGTGAGCCGATTGACGGTTTGCCAGATATCTTGAGTGGAATCTTTCCGGACGAGTTTGCCACAGGATTGGCAATAAAGTTTTGAAATATGAGGCCACAGGACCTTCATATAATCGCAAATCTCGGTGAGTGTGCCCACGGTGGATCGGGTGGATTTCACGGAATTGCGCTGTTCGATGGCGATGGCTGGGGGAATGCCTTCGATGGAATCGACCTGGGGTTTGTCCATCCGATCAAAAAACTGGCGGGCG
>Ga0214192_1001302_pt1 | contig 14052 bp, 14 predicted proteins | sample TroBogEpilimnion_44_FD_153030 | JGI IMG/M metagenome (GOLD analysis project Ga0214192, IMG submission 153030) | Freshwater microbial communities from Trout Bog Lake, WI - 29JUL2008 epilimnion | ecosystem: Environmental > Aquatic > Freshwater > Lake > Epilimnion/Euphotic zone | place: Trout Bog... | reverse complement strand
ATGGGAATGTTATGGTTGCTATGTTGAATCAACTAATTGGCAAGCATTAGATTATAAAGAACAAGGTCCGGTGATGATTGACTTATCAATCCGCTTTGACAATGCAGTACAAACTGCTCCTGTTCCAGCAATCGGCGCTACTAAGTCAGTACAAACATCTGGCGCAAATAGTAGTAAAAACGCACTAGGTTAATACTAAGCCTGCAACAGCAGGCTTTTTATTGAGTGTTCATTAACTACGCACTTAATTATTTAAATAAATAATAGTATGGGATTCACAGCCGATCAAAATTTAAAATCTAATCCAAACGTATATTTGCGCGATTGGCAACACGCCGCAGATTTGTTTAATGCTGATCAATTTAGATTAGCGCCTAAGTTTGGATTTCAGTTTCATGTAGCATTTGGAATTAATTCAGGTGCCTTACAAAATATTAATCTTATACAACGTTACGGGCAAGAAATTAATATGCTAGTTAAAAGTATTGATTTACCAAGCTATACTGTGCAAACAGAAATGTTAAATCAATACAACAGAAAAAAAGTAGTACAATATTATCATAAGCCTGGTGAAATTACTATTAAATTTCACGATGATAATATGGGATTAATTAATCAACTGTGGCAAAATTATTATGCTTATTACTATGCCGATCCGCTATCAGCAAAAGTAAATGGTGCCTATGATAGAAATGCAACAAAGAAATTTGATTTTACTCCAACATCATACGGATTAGACAACGGTAGTACAGATCCGTTTTTTAGTTATATAAAAATATATCAAATGGCTCGACACGAGTATGTTCAATACACTCTAAGCAATCCTATTATTACTAGTTGGACTCACAATAAAGTTGATTATTCTGACGGTAAGCCTCGTGAATTTGATATGAAAATTATGTATGAAGCAGTAACGTATGATATTGGTTCAACTGATCCTGCACAAGATCCTGCAGGCGGCGTAGAAGGATTTGGACAAAGTCATTATGATGTTAGCCCAAGTACACTAGGTGGAGTTAATCCAGATCCAACGGTTATTGATCCTAGCTTTGTACAAACATTAGATATTGAAAGTGCCAAAGGGTCAATCTTATCTAGTGTAATTACACAAATATCTAATGCTCAGAATACCCAAGCTCCTACAGCAAATTCAGGAACACCTGGCGCACTAACCCCAACATCAACTAATACTGTTAACGGAATTCCTGGGGTATCGTTTCCGCAGACAAATACAAATAACAGTACTACTGCTAACCCTAAAGGTGCTAATTAATGATTACTGGAAATTTACCTATATCGCAGACAGGCGGAGTTAAATTAGTTTTTGATAATTATTTTACAAAGCAAGTAAGTTTTCCTGCGGCAGAAATAGATGCTACTGTTGGATTTTTTATTAAACGTGGATTTGATAATTCAAGTGCAAATTCAACTGCTATTATCTTACTTAATCAAGCTAGAGTAGAAAATGTTAGTGTGTTTAGTTTACTAGACAAATTAAAAGGACTAACTGAAATACAGCTTGGGCAAGTAATTACTCAAGTTCTAAATTCCTACAGAGAAAAAACTAGCCAGTTAGGCTATAGAACTGCTATCAATACTGCCACGTTTGAAGCACGTAACATTTTAGTGTAATATGGCTAAATTTGCTCGCGGCAAGTTCACAATGAAACACCCTGAAAAATATGTTGGAACTAAAACTCCAACATATCGTTCAAGTTGGGAATGGAGTTTTATGAACTTCTGTGATACTAACGAGAATGTAGCTAAGTGGGCTAGTGAAGCTGTACAAATTCCCTACAGAGATCCCCTAACTGAACGTCAAACTGTTTATGTTCCTGATTTTTTCATTCAGTACATGGACAAAAATAATAAAATGCACGTAGAGCTGATAGAAATAAAACCAGCTAGTCAAACTATACTAGAACGTGTAGGTAAGAATAAATTCAACCAAGCACAATTTGTTAAAAATCAAGCCAAATGGGCGGCTGCTAACTTATGGTGCAAACAACAAGGTATTAAATTTAGGATTCTTAATGAAAATGATATCTTCAGTCAAATCTAAGCATAAGTAATATTATGACTAAACGATTAGAAGAGGTTCTCAATCTTCCCGAAAGCAAAAAGATTGTCAAGGACGAAGAAAAAAAACAGGCTAAAGCTGATGTAGCTAAACCGTTTCTACGAGACATGGCTGAGTTTGATAAAATATCAGCCGCACTTCCGCCAGTTAAGGGTTTAGGTGATTTAGGCGATAGCGAATTAGACGAGCTTGCTAAAAAAGCTACAGAAGCATACGAAGACATCATGGACTTAGGTATGAACGTAGAAGCACGTTATAGCGGACGTTTGTTTGAAGTAGCCGCAAGTATGTTAGGCAACGCTATTACTGCTAAAACTGCTAAACTAGATAAAAAGTTAAAGATGATCGATTTACAGCTGAAAAAGCAGAAATTAGATCAAGATGCTAATAACTCTGATGAGGGTGTAACACTTCAAGGCGACGGTGTTATTATTACAGATCGTAATAGCTTGTTAGAAAAATTGAAGAATTTAAAATAAATATATGACTAGGATCATACTATGAAATCATTTAAAGAATACTTAACAGAAAGCAAAAAAATCTATGAATTTAAGATTAAAATTGCTGGCGATCACGCCAAAGACGCAGTAGAGCAAATCAAAGCCTCTCTTGCTGAATTCCACGTGCAGTCAGTTTCTTCTGGCAAAACAACTCCAATTCAAGAGCGTCAAGCAGAATTTCCAGAGCACAGAAATACACAAATGACTGTGTATGATGTTTCTACAGACTATCCAGCAACTGGGTTACAAATTCGTGACCGTGTTGCTACAGGACTAGGAATTACGCATAATCATGTTAAAGTTCGAAGCATAGCAGAAGAAAGAGAATATGAAATAAATCACGAGTATGATACAAAAAGTGGTAAAGCTCTAGTTGGTAAAGAACAAGAACCTAGCAATCATAGTAACTTAGTTAATGACGAATACAAATATCAATTACTAAAAGAATTAGGCAAAGAAAAACATCAAGGTACGCAAGTCAAAGGATATAATGATCAGATCCTAGCTAAAGACGTTCCTGGTCTTGCTCCAGAATATCGTAAAGAAAAACAAGCTAAGTTGGAAACAGCTCATGCTAGTCCTATTGGAACAAAACAAAATAAGATTACTGATCCAATGAAGGGAGCAAGATAATGAATTTTAAAGACTTAATCGCAAAGATGGATGCTATCCAGGAAGGAAAGGCAATTGAAGTTGATGAATGTGGCACAATGCCAATTCCCGGTGCAATTATTTCTGCAGGTCCTCAAGGACAGCAAGACAATGTTTCAATGACTATTAATGTTAACGGACAAGGCGAAGGCGGACTTCGTAGCATTATGAATATGTTGCGCAACATTGAGCAAGGTGAAGAACATGCTGGCCATAATCAACATGGGCACGAAGAACCTATCATGGGCAATGACAACGAAGGGCAAAGTAATGACAGTCCATTTACCACTGCTCCGACTGATGTTGAAGAAGTTATTGATGACGAACACGAGGAATGGGGTAATTCAGCGTACGGTGGATCTGGACATCATACACACGGTGTTGATGCAGTTACATTCAGCGGCGATGATATGAACAGCAAGGGCAAAATTAGCCCAGTTGCCCGTGCTTCAGGAACAAACCCATTGCGTGAACCAAGTCAGTATGATGAGTCATTAGTAAATCGTTTAAGTCAAATGTACCAGGCTATTAAAGAAGAACGTACGGAAGAAAAGAACGAAAAGGGTGAAGTTACTAAATGGAAAGAAGAAACTCCATGGCGCAAGGCTACAAACAAAGACGGCCGTGGCAAAGTAACTAACATGAGTGATAAAGCTCGCCGTGAAACAGAAAAAATGAAGAAGTAATTCGTCGCAGTTAGCACCCTGTCCAAGGTGCCAAATAGACCCTTAGGGGTCTATTTTTTTGTGTAAATAATGTTATGTCAAAATCACTAGACGGCGTCTTAACCAAAAAAGCGCATACAAAAGAAAAGTTTACAGAACAGGATGTCCAGGACCTTCTAGCCTGTGCTGACCCCAAAAATGGTTATCACTATTTCTCTAAAAACTTCTTTCATATTCAGCACCCTGTTAAAGGTAAGATAAAATTTGAACCCTATGAATATCAGGAAAGATTGTTAGACGCATATCACGATTTTCGTTTTAATATTAATATGCTACCGCGTCAAAGTGGTAAAACAACTTGTGCGTCGGCATACTTGTTGTGGTATGCTATGTTTCATCCGGATCAAACAATTCTAATTGCCGCGCACAAATATACAGGCGCACAAGAAATTATGCAACGCATCCGCTATGGATACGAATTATGTCCTGACCATATTAGGGCAGGTGTGGTAAACTATAACAAAGGCTCAATGGAGTTTGAAAATGGATCAAGAATTGTATCAGCTACTACTACCGGCAATACTGGTCGTGGTATGTCAATTTCCCTACTATACTGTGACGAGTTTGCATTCTTGCAACCTAATATTGCAGAAGAGTTTTGGACATCAATATCGCCAACACTAGCAACTGGTGGACGAGCAATTATTACTTCAACACCAAACAGTGACGAAGATACATTTGCTATTATTTGGAAAGAGTCGCAGGATAAATTTGATGAATATGGCGACACACGTGAAGACGGATTAGGACGTAACGGGTTCCATGGATTTAAAGCAGACTGGTGGGAACATCCAGATCGTGGAGAAGAATGGAAAAAGACTGAGATGGGACGTATCGGTGAAGAACGTTTCCGTCGTGAATACGGTTGTGAGTTCTTAGTATACGATGAAACACTAATTAATTCACTTAAACTTATTGATATGGTTGGACGAGAGCCCTTGTTTAAAATGGGGCAAGTTCGATGGTATAAAAAGCCTGAAGAAGGTAAAGTTTATCTAGCCGCATTAGATCCTAGTCTAGGCACCGGAGGCGACTATGGTGCTATTGAAGTATTTGAAATGCCCTCTATGATACAAGTAGCAGAGTGGCAACATAATATAACCCCTATTCAACAGCAGGTTAAAATACTGCGTGATATATTAAAATATATTAATGATGAAGTAGGTGGAGAAGCATACAATTACATTTACTGGAGTGTGGAAAATAACACAGTCGGTGAAAGTGCCCTAGTAGTTATTGACAATTTAGGTGAAGAAACGTTCCCGGGAGTAATGCTTACAGAAGCTGTACGCAAAGGTAATGTTAAGAAATATCGTAAAGGATTTAACACTACGCATGGGTCAAAAATTGCGGCTTGCGCTAAGGTTAAATTCCTAATAGAAGAAGATAAGATGACAGTTCATAGTCGTCCTTTAATTTCAGAGCTTAAAACTTATATTGCCCATAATATAACTTTTAAAGCTAAAGAAGGACAACATGACGATTTAGTATCAGCAACATTGCTAGTTGTACGCATGAGCGAAGTGCTATCAGAATGGGATCCAGATGTATTTGAGCGCATACGTGTAACTAGCGACTGGGCAGAAGATCCAGAGTTTGAGCCACCGTTGCCTATATTCATATCGTCGGGTATATGATAAATATAACATGAACAAGAATTTAGATAGTATAGCCAAGGATTTGTATGGGAAAATTGAAACACGTTTTCCTAACATTAAGATTGGCGATGAAAATGCTGGTGTTTTAAGCAAAAAAACCGATATTCCTAAAGCACGATTCTTTGAGTTTGAATACGAAGAGAGTGGTGAAAAGTTAGGAACGATTGCTATTACACTAGACGAAGATGACGGCATCATTGTGCAAATCAGTGGAAAATTAGCTGACAGCAAGCACTATGGCGCATTTAGATTTATTCGCAGTTTTAGACAATTTGCTAAAAATCGCTTATTAAAATTCCATGTGCAAAACATTGGCAAGGATCATCTAGACAAACGAGATTATAATTTTCAAGCGAAACCTAAGGAAGAACCAGTTATGCAATCGCAACAACCTGTTATGGAAAGTAAGATGTACGGCAATGCTCGTATGAGCTATCAAGATTTAGGCGAAGCTCGCCTAGTTATTAAACACAGTCAACCTGTTAATCCTGAAGTTGCCGCTGGACGTACAATGCACATTGACAGCATCTATGTTGAAAATGCAGACGGTGAGCGTTTTAAATATCCATTCAAACACCTTAACGGTGCTCGTGCAATGGCAGAACATTTAAAACATGGTGGCAATCCTTACGATTCAATTGGACAACACATTTCAAACCTTTCAGAAGAACTAACACAATTACGTAAATTCAAAGGCTATGTTACACGCAACGGTAATTTAGCAGAAGCTATGAATGACATTACACCACGTGTAATGGAACGCATTGAAGCTGTTAAAAAAGAAGTAGCCATGCTACAACGTCCTTCGTATTATGAAGCATTTGCAGAATCATTTGAAGATGCAGAAGATCAAATGATTCCAGAAGAAATTATGAATGACTGGATTGATCGTTTAACAATCCGCACATTTAACGAAGATTTAAAAACAGCGTTCCCATACATTTTCCGTTTAGTAGACGAAAGCGAAATTCCAGTTAAAGAATTATCACCAGATGATTTATTAGATGAAAATCATCACGATGACGATGATGAAAGTGCAAAGATTGAACATTTGATGCGTAAGTATCACTGGAGCCGTCAAGAAGCATTAGAACACTTACACTACAATGAACATGATCCTAAAGATTATGAAGACATGGAAGAATCTGCTAAGTGGCGTGATCCTAAGTATAAAGGTAAACTGTTTACTCAAAAGAAAGGCGATAGCGACGATTACGATCATATAGATTACGGGTACGGGATGAAAGAAAGACCTAAAAAAGATCCTGGACAAAAACGCTCTACATTTGATAGAGATACTGTATGGACAGATCCATTAGATACTAGAAATAATTTACCTAAACATCACAACGATCCTGAAAACTGGGGGTATGGTAGTATATCTAGTAAAGGCAGCTCAAAAGGAAAACTTACAGCTGATAGAAGAAATCGTATGAAAAATGATATTCGAGGAAGTTTAGGACAACACCATGTTCCAAACTTACCAGAAGATCAATTTGAGTCATTCATAGATAGCTTAATGAATGAAGACGAAGAAACTGCAATTGGCAATAACAACTTGTTTAGTCCAGATGTTGCTAAAAGAACACAAGCTATTGAACAATTAAAACAATTAATGGCTGGTGGATTAAAGCCAGGTGTTGATGGCATCAATGCTGTAGCAAGTTTAAAAGGCATTATTGATAGCGAACAATTTACAGAAAAATTCTTAAAAGGTTTATCTGATAACGATGATGCCGGCACTGCAATTAAGTTATATCTAAAAGATGTTGCAGATGGTGAAATTCAAGAACCTTTTGCACCTAGAGCAAAAGATATTGCACAAGAATTAATAGCCAGCAAGGCATTAGATGTTAGCCCAGAAGTTCCAGTAGGCGGTGAAGAAGTTCCCCCTGATATGGGCGCAGGTGCTCCTCCAGAAGGTGAAGTTCCTCCAGGACCAGAAGCAGGTGCAATGCCTCCAGAAGGTGAAGTTCCTCCAGGACCAGAAGCAGGTGCACCTCCCGCAGAAGCACCTACTGCTCCTGAAACAGGTGCAATGCCTCCGGCTCCTCCTGTAGCAGAAAGCATGGCAAAACTTAAAGCAAAACTAATTAGAGTTTTTGAAGCAGGCGCTGATTTAAACACTAAATTAGATTTTGGACATAGAGTAATGACATTAGGTGAAGCAATGGAAGAATGTGGTTGCGATATGCCAACGAAACCACAAGCTCGTCATGATGCTCCAATTGAAGAAATGATGAAATCAATTACTGGTTTCTTTAATCCACAAGAAAAGAATTTTACAATTGGCGGAATGAGAGCTAAAATTAAAATTTTAAAAGATTTTAAAAATGGTGCGTTCAAAGGTGCTACTCCACACCATGTCAAACAAGTTATTACAATGATTGACAAATTAGATCCAAGCCAACCAGTTGATCACGGACATCAAATGGGACATCATCAAGAACCAGGAAATCCGCAAGATGTACACGTATCAGTCGGCAAAGAGTCAGTTGCTGAGACAACCAGCTACGATGATTTGAAACGAATTGTCAGTTTGGTACATTATAGATAATTGAGTAAAATACTCATATTTTAGGCAAGATTCTTCTTGCGATACTAAATAAAAGTGCGTATACTACAAAGTATATGCACTTTTTGTTTTACAGGACGTAAAACATACAGGCAAATAAAAAGCAAACAAAGGCATATTAAAGGAGAAATATTATGGCAACTTTGGCTGAAATTCGAGCAAAACTAAAAGCATCTGAGCAAAAAGGTTCAGGAGAAAGAACTGGGGGCGATAATTCAATTTACGCATTCTGGAACTTAAAAGAAGGTGACGAATCCGTTCTGCGATTCTTACCAGACGGCAACACAGATAACACATTTTTCTGGGTTGAACGTGCAATGATCAAACTTCCCTTTGCAGGTATCAAAGGCGAATCTGAAAGCAAAAACATCACAGTACAAGTACCATGCATGGAAATGTATGGAGACACATGTCCAATCTTGACAGAAGTGCGTCCTTGGTTTAAGGATCCAGCATTGGAAGATATGGGTCGTAAGTACTGGAAAAAGCGTAGTTATATTTTCCAAGGTTTCGTTGTAGAAGACGGACTTCAAGAAAAAGAAACTCCAGAAAACCCAATCCGTAGATTTATCATTGGACCTCAAATTTTCCAATCAATTCGTGCCGCATTAGTGGATCCAGAGTTGGAAGATTTGCCAACTGATTATATCAATGGCTTAGACTATCGCATGAAGAAAACATCTAAAGGTGGTTATGCTGACTACTCAACTTCAAGTTGGGCACGTCGTGAGCGTCCACTAAGCGATGCCGAACAAGCGGCAGTTAAGCAACATGGATTGTATAACTTGTCAGATTTCTTGCCTAAGAAACCAGGTGAAGTTGAGTTGAAAGTTATTAAAGAAATGTTTGAAGCATCAGTTGACGGCGAACCATATGACATGGACCGTTGGGGACAATATTTCAAACCAGCAGGTATTGGCCAAGCAACTGGCGATCCTGTAAAAGCAACTCCTAAAGCAAGTGCGCCAGTTGATGACAGCATCGATCCAGATGAGGCACCAGTGGCTAAGGCAGCACCTGCTCCATCAGCACCAAAAGCTGAAGCAAGTGCAGGCGGTGATTCACGTGCCCAAGACATCTTGGCAATGATTCGCAATCGTCAGAAGTAAGCACACGGGTAGGGGACTTCGGTCCCCTATAATCATTTAGGAGATTCAATATGGCTACAAAAGCCTTCGATTTATCAAAGTTTAGAAAAACCCTAACCAAGTCAATTGATGGTTTAGGTGTAGGATTTAATGATCCTACAGATTGGGTTAGTACAGGTAATTATACCCTGAACTATCTAATCAGTGGAGATTTCCACAAAGGTGTTCCGCTTGGCAAAGTTACTGTATTTGCCGGCGAATCAGGTGCAGGAAAATCATTTATCTGTTCAGGTAACCTAGTACGCAACGCACAAGCTCAAGGCATTTATGTTATCTTAGTTGATACAGAAAATGCGTTAGATGAAGCATGGTTAAAGGCACTTGGTGTTGATACAAGTGAAGATAAGTTGCTCAAACTCAACATGGCAATGATTGATGATGTAGCAAAAACCATTCACGAATTCATGAAAGAATACAAGGAAATGACTGACCGTCCGAAGGTCCTCTTTGTCATAGACAGCCTTGGTATGCTTTTGACACCTACTGATATTAATCAGTTTGAAGCGGGTGATTTGAAAGGTGACATGGGTCGTAAGCCTAAAGCACTAACCGCTCTTGTTCGTAATTGTGTTAACATGTTTGGTAATTATAACGTAGGTATGGTTTGTACAAATCACACATACGCAAGCCAAGATATGTTCGATCCAGACGACAAGATTTCAGGTGGACAAGGTTTTGTTTACGCATCTAGTATTGTTGTTGCTATGAAAAAACTCAAACTCAAAGAGGATGAGGATGGTAACAAAGTGTCAGATGTAATGGGTATTCGTGCCGCTTGTAAGATTATGAAAACTCGTTACGCAAAGCCTTTTGAAACTGTGCAAATTAAGATTCCATACGAAACAGGTATGAATCCTTATTCAGGTATGGTTGATATGTGCGAAAAAGCCGGCATATTAAAACAAGAAGGTAACCGCTTGAAGTGGGTTGATCCAGAGACAGGTGAGGAATTCAAATTCTACCGAAAAGAATGGAAAGATGATAAATTAGATATGATAATGAATAAATTTCATTTGAAAACTTCTGAAACAACAACCATTCCTGAGGAGAAAGAAGAAGATGTTGAATGAACAACAAATTGGTGATATCTGGGTACTATTTTCTGATTATATCGATAAGAAACAAGTCGAAGTAGTAGCAGAGCGTTATGTAGATCTATTGGCAGACTTTGGTACTACTGATAGAATCATGCAGGGTTCTATGGGAGTAGATCCTGTTTTAGATAGCGCAATTGAATACTACCTCGATGAGGATAGTGAAGACAATGATGATATCGACGAACTGGAGTTTTAATGAGTTGGTACGCTAAGGTTGCTAAAGATATTTCAAATATTCCAGATGCGGCAGACTATTTTAATGCAGAGTTACAAGATGCAAGATTAGAATGCCGTATTAGTGGTAATGTTGAACGTGCCGCGGCAAGTATGCCCGGTATTGTCGAACAACGATTTAGTCAACTGCAAGAAATTGAAGCAATCTTAGAATATCTCAATATTGAACTACGTCGTCTTAAAAGCCAACACTTTCGTAAGTACTTAGAAAACTATCAACGTGCTCTAAGCTCACGAGATTGTGAAAAGTTTGTTGAAGGCGAATCAGATGTAGTCGATTTTGAAAAAATTATCAACGAATTTGCTCTTCTACGCAACAAGTGGTTGGGTATTACCAAAGCACTTGATCAGAAGCAATGGCAAATTACAAATATTGTAAAATTGCGTGTTGCTGGTATGGAAGACGCAACATTATAATCAATTTGCCCAAAAGGTATACCGTAGGCCTTAAATAATATTGAGGCCTATTTTTTTCTAAATGGTTGCATTTATAACTTTGTCAGTGTACACTAACTAATATGACTACAGTAGATAACCTATTAATACAAATTATTGATCACCCAGATGATTATGCTAAGAATTTGTTCCCTAAAAAAGATTTTGATATACTTAACAACCTATACAAGTCTATTACAGCAAATTACTTCATAACAGAGAATCAAGGACGTCTATTAATTAAAATTCTTAAAGAGTATCAAAAGAAATTATCAAATTTTTCTGAGGCTATTGATGAAGCAACTACTGCGCCAACTTGGTCAAAAACATTTAGGTATGTTGAACAAGTAAAAAAAATATATCTTGAAAAGAATTCACAAGATGAACTAGTAATGGTTATAGAATTTACATTTTCATCACAAATTCGTAAAATTTTACAAGACTTAACTCGCACTTGTGAAAACCTAATTGTATCAAATACTGGTAAGAAATACTGGGCAGACTTAACTGAAAAAAATATTGTAAAACTAGTTGAGGCATTTACACCATTAAATTTTGATATCGATGAAACTATAAAAAATCACTATAACACCATAAAATCATGGTCGAGTAATACATTTTTTGATCAGTTTTTAATTGCCAATATGCCTGGGCAAAACTTTCAAAAACACATTACTGCTGACTTAGGTATTGAAACTGCTATTGATCATAACATCATTGCTGACCGTAGTATGCGATATCAGTACTCACTCGAAGCTCCACGTAAAATTGGTGAAAATTTAACTGAAATTATTGCTAACCGCACTAAAACAAAAGTATGGATTGGTAAGGAAGATTATGATTTGCCGTCAGTTATTGCATCATTAATAAATTTAAAACGTCTTCCAATGCTAGTAGTCTTTGATACGTTTATTGATTCTAAATATTTAGAAAATTTAGAAATGCTAAATGATGCCTTAGAAAAAAATGGAATTTTTGATGGTATTGGCGTGTATTTTAGATTACCTAATGACGAAGTAGGAAAACAATTTAATCAATTAATCAAAGACAAATCATATAATACTAATTTAGGTAAAGACACTAAGGTAGCAGTTGTAATGAGTGGTAAGCTACCTAAATTTTTTCTTAAAAATACTTGGCAACCTATGAGTGTTATTGCACTAGACACCAAAATGGGTTTACGACATGGTAAAACTGCTGTATACTCTAATTGTTGTGATTGTATAGTTGAATGGTCCGACAAAGAAGTTTTGTTTGAAAATAAGGTTATTGGCAAATGGCAGTAAGATTAGTTATTAGAGATGAAGTTAATATTAAGTTTGAAAACTTATCTCTAGACGCACGAAAAAAATTAGCCAACACCTTCAAATATGAAGATCCTACTGCTAGATATCGTCCTGCATATAAGTTAGGACGTTGGGATGGTAAAGTTAGTATGTTTGGACTTGGTGGCAACGGCTATCTAAGTCAGCTAGAAAAGTGCATGGAAATATTATATGATATGCACATTCAAATTGAAGACGTTGAAGATTTAAGAAATGCAGGGAAAATTTCGTTTGATCCTATAACAACTCATTACTGGGCAGATCAAGGTAAAGTATGGCCCGAAGGACACCGATTTGCTGGGCAACCTATTGTACTACGTGACGATCAAGTTGAAGTTGTAAATCGATTCTTTGAAAACACACAAGCACTACAAGAAGTTGCTACAGGTGCCGGTAAGACAATTATGACAGCAACATTAAGTCATTGTGCAGAAAAATATGGACGTACTATTGTAATTGTGCCTAACAAGGATTTAGTTACACAAACAGAAGAAGACTTTGTCAACGTTGGATTAGACGTAGGTGTGTATTACGGTGATAGAAAGATGTTAAATCACAAGCATACCATTTGTACTTGGCAAAGTTTAAACATCCTAGATAAGAAAAGTAAGAACTGGGACGCAGAATTAGCAGTAACATTGGCAGAGTTTTTAGATGGTGTTGCTACTGTTATTGTTGATGAAGTTCACATGGCAAAAGCAGAAGTTCTTAAGAATTTACTTACACAGAATTTATGTAATGCTCCTATACGTTGGGGACTAACTGGTACAGTTCCTAAAGATGATTTTGAAGCACAACCTATTTTTGCATCAATCGGACCAGTAGTAGGCGGCATTAAAGCACATCAGCTACAGGAGATGGGTATATTAAGTAATCTTCATGTAAACGTGCTACAAATGATAGATTTACCAGAATTTAGATCCTATCAAGAAGAATTAAAATATCTTGTCACTAACAAAGACAGGATGACATATATTAGTAAACTCGTTAAAGGCTTATCGGAATCAGGCAATACACTAATCCTAGTTAACAGGATTGATACAGGCAAATTATTAACAGAAATGATAGACGACGCTGTGTTTATTTCAGGCGAAGTTAAAGGAACAAAGAGAAAAGAGGAATATAAAGAACATGCAACAAGTGATAATAAAATTACTGTGGCGACTTATGGTGTGGCCGCTGTGGGTATTAATATTCCTCGGATCTTTAATTTGGTTCTTCTGGAACCCGGAAAGAGCTTTGTCCGCGTTATACAATCTATTGGACGCGGTATTAGGAAAGCAGAGGACAAAGATTTCGTCCAGATCTGGGATCTAACTTCGACTTGTAAATTTGCAAAACGTCACCTCACAACGAGGAAGAAATTTTACAAGGATGCCAAATATCCATTTACTTTAGAAAAAGTAGATTGGCAAAAATAAGGAATCATGCAGATATTAACATTAGATAACGAAACATTCTCATTAAACAATTTACCTGAAGAAGTAGACGAAAATACTCGTTTTGCAGTACTAGATAATAGTTCACCAGCAGACCCAGATTTTATGTTTATGCCTTTAATATTCTTAGAAAGCTTCAATTCGCCTGCAATGGTTTTAAGAATTGGCGAAGACGAAGTAGCTAT
>Ga0214192_1001300_pt1 | contig 14076 bp, 14 predicted proteins | sample TroBogEpilimnion_44_FD_153030 | JGI IMG/M metagenome (GOLD analysis project Ga0214192, IMG submission 153030) | Freshwater microbial communities from Trout Bog Lake, WI - 29JUL2008 epilimnion | ecosystem: Environmental > Aquatic > Freshwater > Lake > Epilimnion/Euphotic zone | place: Trout Bog... | reverse complement strand
CTTTTCAGTAAGAGAAATTTTTGCTTTAGTGTTCTCGTCCCATTTAGTCCCAGTACGAGCTAAACTAATTGCTCTTTTTGCGTTGTCTGATCTTTTGCATCTTGCATCCCCAGACAATCCCTTATTCCATGACACACGTAGGCTATTGTCATAGTTTTAATTCCTTAATAAATCCGGTTAAGGATTCTTTCAGGTACTTTTGTACTTTTTGATCTTGACTAGCTTCAGTTGCTAGTTCAAATACTTTACTACCACCACGATAATTCATTAACGATTCGTAAATCGCCTTTGGATAAGCGTGTGGGGCACTAGGTTGTGCCACAATGTCGACTGTAATGATTTCAAAATCACTAACGTGTCCACTTCCTTCGTTAACATTACCCGATCCACGTGAACTTACGCCCAGCTTGACGCCGCTTGTAATCATGGACTCAACTAGTTTGCCCATTGGAGTTGGTAATATTTTTAATTTGCCGAAACCTGCAGGACCATCCATCCACATGCTTTCAATCATGTGACTAACACGGTCTAGGTTAATCTTTAAATCATCTGGATGGTCAACTTCTCCTAGTACAGAGTAGCCGCCCTTGATTTGTTCGTTGATAGTCTCAACGGCTTTTTGTATTTCGTGAACGGGATAAACACGTTGGTTAGCGTTCTTCACGCCTCCCTCGATGAATATCCCTTTCATATAGAGATCCTTGCCTTTTCCGTCTTTCGATTCTTCAAGTACTACTTGAATATTCGCACGGTCAAAAGTTAAGTCCTCGCGTAGGTACAAAGCCATTTTATTGTGCCTATCCTATTAAATCTTCTTGCCTGTTGGCTGACCAGCTTGTCCTAGATCAGACTTCTTGTTAATAGAAACGCTTCCGTCTTTTGCTGAACCAACTTTCTTGCCAGATTCTTTATTTTGTCCGTCGCCACCATCTTTGTATGCTGGTTCACTGTTCTTGAAACCGCTCTTGCCAGCGTTGCCACCAGGAACGTTTACATTCTTTTTAGCTACTGGATGCTCTTGTGGTGCGCTTGTGTCGTATGGGCTCTTTGGCTTGGGGATTGATTTTCCATCAGGAACTTCGTTGGTGTTACCCTTCTTGGTTATGATGTTTTCGCTTGTACCACCAAAGTCAGGTCCTTTATCTAGGCTGATACTTTTGTTGTTTACTGCAACTTTCTTAGTACCTTGTCCTGCGCCAACTGGCTCGCCTTCGCTGTATGTGCCAGGTGTCAAGTTGATGTCTTCAATCTTCTCAACATACTCACGCATCATTTCAGCTGCTGACTTACGTCCTTCTGTTTTGCCTGATCCAGACTTGCCTGATGTACCAGACTTAGCAGATCCACTCTTGCCGCTTACTGCTGAACCAGCTTTTGCTGCTTCCATTTTAGCACTACCAGACTTACCACTTGCTGCTGATCCAGATCCTGATTTGCCAGAACCTTTCTTCAACCACTCAGGTTGCTCGCCTTCCATCATGCCCATTTCTTCCATTTCTGGCTCAGCACTCATTTCGTGATCCATTTCTGGCTCAGCGCCCATGTCAGCGCCCATTTCTGGTGCTTCCATACCGTGCTCTTCACCGCCCATGATCTCGTCAAATTTGGCTAGTAATTCATCTAGCTTGCTGTCAATGCTCATGACTTGATCTTCAATCTCGCCGTGTGCTTCAGCATCGCTTTCTTCATGATCCATGTCGTCATCGCCCATGTCGTCATCGCCCATGTCGTCATCGCCCATGTCGTCATCGCCCATGTCGTCGTCAGTTCCGAATTCTTCTCCGTCAGCTTCGTGCATGCTTTCTTCTGAGTCGATCTCGTCCACCATGTCACCAACTTGGTCACCGTGTACTTTTTCTTGCATTTGCTCTTCATCCATGATAGACTCATAGATGTCACGTGACTTTTCTACTACGATTGAGTGGAAAAGCTCGCGAGCCTTTTGGTCTTCATCATTGATGATGTATTCTATTAGTTTTTCAAACTTGTTCATAAATCCGTCCTTATAAAATTGGCTTTGTAAAGTTATTTACATAACTACGCATATTTCACCGCTATAAGGTGGGTTTTTTGGCTATTTTACGGATTTATTACAGTTAGATTCCGGCTAAACCGCCAGCTCCGCCTGCTTCGGGCGCTGGTGCGTACTGTTTAGCTGTTTGTTCAAGTTTTTTCTCGTGTTCAAGTTTCTTGACATCGTGCGACATTCTCAGCTGGTGTAGATGTGCAAATGTTATTCTAGTCTGGCGACTATTGTCTAGTTTAAGAGTGCTCTGATCACTTTTTTCATCGTGATAGCCGGCAGGTGCTTTGTCAAAGAGTTCTAATATAAACATAACTCTATTTAACCTTTTTGTTACAATCCAGCGCCGCCTGCGCCAGCATTTACGCCTGCACCTGCACCCGGTCCAGCTTCTCCCGGTCCAGCAGCACCTGCGGTGGTGTCTGCAGCGCCTGCTTCTCCGCCTAGGTTGTCCATGTCGCTCTGTATGCCACCCGGGCTCACTCCCACACTGCGTAGTCCCGGAGCTTCCACTGCGGCTGTTTCTACATCACCACGTTCTTCGGCCCAAGCCATTTCGTTCTCGGCAATTTCTTGCTCGGTCATGCCCAAATAACGCTTCATTAAGAAACGTTTAGAAAGATAAGGATACTGTTCTAGTTGTGTAAATGTAGCAATACGTGCAGTATCAATGTCGGCTTGGCGGTATTGTGCAAAGTTTTGTGGTTCGTTGAAACTTAAATCAAACAAACTTCCATCAATATTAAAGCCTCTCCAACGCATAAACAGTTTGAATTCTCGATCCAATGCCTCGCATATCATGGCTTGTAAACGCTGGCAATATTGATTAAAACGCCATTCTTGGATCAATGCTGTGCCTACACGACCGTCTGTGTAGGCTTGGCTACCATCATCTGCTGTGGTGGGCAAATAGCTTGAAGGAATACGCAAACCACGGAATAGTTTATTGGTAAAGAATCGCAAATCGGTAATTTCGCCTAGGTTAGTACCGCCCGGAAATACGTCAACACTGGATCCACGTCCTTCGGCTGTGACTGGGAAAAAGTAATCTTCGTTTTGACTTAGGGGATTGTATGTGGCATCCATCATGTTGGCATTTGATCCAGTACCGCTTTGTGTGGGTATTCTACGTTGATGTATTTCGTTTTTGACCCGTTCCACAAACGCCATGGCCATGTGCGAAGGCATGTTGCCCACGTCAATCTTGAACACTCGACGTTCCGGGGCACGTTGTATACGATAGATAATGATCGAGTCTTCAAGTAATTCTTTTTGTTTAAACACCTTGAAGATGTTCTCTAGCACACTGTTACCAAACGGCCAAAACACATCCAAGCCCTCAGTTAAACTTAGATGCACCACGTGTTCGGCAGCAATTGCTGCTTCGTTCTTGGCATGGCTAAAGCGACTACCGCCGCCAAATGGTGTTTGTGGTTGTACATAAGCACCGCTGGGTCCACCTGTTTGTGGATGATTCATGTAAGTGTCTGTTGTGGCCACCGCAGTCATTGTCAAGTTTTGAAAGTTGGGATTCAAGTCTTTGATCAAGTACTGCTCGGGTTTTTTGCCTTCACCCTCGTTAACAATAACTTTAGTAACCTTGCTCATTTCGGTCCACATCAATTTGAATGTTTCGGGATCACGAATAAAAACTTGGTCTCCGTACTTGATGACATTACGCACAATTTTGAATGTACGCTTGTTGAATTCGTTTAAGGCAACCCACTGTTGCAGTTGCTCTTTGAGAATCTTTACTTCATTGTCGCTGGGAGTTTCTTTGAACTTGAGTCTGAAACTGGTGTGATTCTCCTCGTTCTTTTGAGTCATGAACTCGGCCAAGATGTCAAGCGCCGCATTCACTTCCGAATCCATGTCCATTTGCTCGTATTGGTTGTAACGCTCAACACGATTTGGATGTCCAATGTAAACTTCGGGCAATTGGCTTTGATAATTGCGCATGCCCAAATCAGGTTGGCGACCCCCGCCCATGGGACTAATGTTACTTGGTAAATTACTAGTTTTAAAATACTTTTTCCAGCCGGCCATATTTATTTTCTCTTGTTATGATTTATTTACACGAATTATGACATAACTCGTATTAATTTGTCCGTAGATGATTTGTGGGCACTCGTAATATCAACCAAATCATTTATGGCCCCGATTAGGTCACGCATGCCTGGCAACATGCCGTCTTTGAGCGGAGCTATCAACTCGTTACTGCCTTTTTCTGCTACCCTAACGTCGGTTCCGCCGGTAGAGGCTTTGACAATGGCACCTTTTTCAAGTTCGGCATGAAAATGTCCTGCAGTGGTTCTTCCCATGTTGGGGTAGAGATATTCGTCCTTGACATTGCTGAATCCCAAACTCTTGATCTTCTCAACATACTCTTTTGATAATTTAACTGCCTCGGGATCACGTTGCATTGTGGCTGAAGCCCAATAGCCAGGAATTTGAAAATCGATGGCACGTCCTAATCCGTGTTTGTCCGGTGGTTTGTGCGGGTAAGTATTGCCTTCTCTAAATGATTCGGCATCATTCAAACTGGTGATGATTGAATTGCCAAACAGTGCTGCCAATTTGGGCAACTTGTCCTGTAGCTCTTGGCTGATCATGCCGTCGCCTTGTCGGCCATTTGTCTGCAGGCCAAGAGGTATTTGCGGAGCCATCATGCCTGGAGTTGCAGTAGCAGTTGTTGGGGTTGCGGGTGCTACTGAAACAGGGGTTGTTGGCCGCAGATATCTTTGTGGTGCGGCAGGTGGTGCGGCAGGTGGTGCGGCAGGTGGTGCGGCTATCGGTGTAGCTGGCGCAGGGCGTGCCAGTGGATGTCGGTGCTGAGGTGCAGTGGCCGGTGCAGTGGGTACAGTTGGTGCAGTCAGCTGGGCTGTTGTGGGTGGACCACCCACTTGAAATCTTCCAATTTTTTCGCCACGTAGCTTGCCAATAAGCGGAAACCCAATTTCCTTCATGCGTATGCGTATTGATTCAGCGGTGTCGTCAATGGTTCCACTCAAGTCCAGGAGGCTCCTGTCAAGAGCCTTCATTATCTCCAAGTTCAAGTCTTGTTGTTGCAGTATGGCTTTGGTACTGCCCAATGTGTCCACTTTATTTGATTCAGTTATTGATTCCAGTACATTTTGATTCTTGGCGTTGACATCGGCTTGGGTACTGCTAAAGAGATTGGAGAATAGTTTTAGTGCGCCATTGGTTTCTTTGTTGCCAACAGCAGCTGCATCACGGAATCGTCCCACTTGCGACGCCACTGATTCCATGTCTTGATGCAACACTTGATTGGCTTTTATGACATCATTGGCATTGGTGTCGCCTGACTTGATGAATTGATTTATAGTGTCTAAGTATCGATAAATGCCTTCACGATTCACTAAACCAATAGATTCTTGCAGTTCCTTGTTGGTTACTCTACCAGTGGTAAAATACTGCATAGCAGCATCTTTGAGTCCTTCGGGCACCTTGGCCATCATTAGCGTGAATGACTCAGTCATGCGTTTTTCAAGCTCGATGTTGCCGCCCGACATCTGTCTAATCTTGTTGAAAACGTCGGCTTCGTTTAGTCTACGTTCAGCATCTTCTAGATTTTTCTTGGCATTGTCTTTGCCCATTGTGGCACTGACAGCTGCCAAATTGGTCAGGTACTCTTTTGATCCCTCGGCCAATTCTTGCGCATTCATGTTTTGGATATTGCCCACACGTTGCAGAATACCCATGTAGTGCGCAGTACCACTTGCAATATCATCCACGCTCATGCCCATGTCGATCAAACTGGCACGGAAGGGCAACATGGCGTTGCTGACTTCGGCAAATTTTCTAGCACCAAAAGTGGCAGTGCCTCCAAATTTTCTCAAGTCATCGTTGCTTTCAGACATTAATTTAGTAAATTGCGCCTGTGTCAAGCCAGCCAGTCTGGCTTCATTTCTCAGTCCCATTAACCCGTCTGTGAAGTAGGCACCAGCTTTGGCAGCATCTTGCCAGGCCTTGGTGGCGTTGTCAATTTCAGCGGCTGCTGTGCTTAGACGTGATTTTTTAATGTCGGTGTCAGCTTTGTTTGCCCATTCCAACAAACTTGATACAGCCTGTGTTGCGCCGATGGCCAAGCCGCCCATAACCGCAGTAGTACCGCCAGTGACCACAGACAATTCAATAAGTCCTGTAGCAATTGCTGCTGCATTAGTGTTTACCGAGGACAGTAACGAGGTGTTTCGATCAAGCTCAATGCCTTGCAAATCAGCTGCAATTTTGAATGCCGATGCTCCGCTTTGATATCCACCAATTATGGTCTTTTGCGAATCAACTGCATAAGTCACTTGTGCTTTTGCAGCATCTGCCAAAAAATTGCCTATCCCGGCAACTACAGTACGTGCCTGCTGATAAACCTTGATCTCTTTGATTTTTTCTTGTGTGAGCTGGATCTGAGTTTTGATGGCGTCATGATTTGCATTTTCATCTGCTTTGGCAGCATCCTCAAGTTCGTGCAGACTTTCGGTTAGACTACCCAATTGTCCACTGAGATCTTTAAATAACTTGCCGCCCGATCTCAAACTTCGGTCTAGCGAATTGAATTGACGATCAATGGATTTGCTTATTGTTGTGGTGCTGTAGAGCGCATCGCGCAAGAAATCCAGTTCGCGAGTGGTTTTACCGGCAGTGGCTCCTAGGTTATTGAGATTTTCTGCGGGGTTGTCTGATCCTGGTGCTTCTGTTGCCATGGTGTTTTTATCCGATAAATATTAATGTATATCAACTATTTATAGGGAAAAAACATGGATCAACAAGCCAATCCACTGGCCAAACATTTTAGACAACCTGCAATTTACGCACGATTGCCCAGCGATGGCAAATTTTGGCCCGCGGGCTCGATTGACATTCCTGCCACCGGCGAGCTACCATTCTATCCAATGACAGCGCGAGACGAGATAACTCTGCGAACTCCAGATGCGTTGTTGAACGGACAAGGTGTTGTAGACATCATACAAAGTTGTTGCCCCAGCATTAGAGATGCTTGGCAAATGCCCAGTATTGATGTAGACAGTGTGTTGTTGTACATCAGAATCGCCAGCTACGGCAATCAAATGGATTTTGATACCGAGTGCCCCAAATGCAAAGAAGAAAACAACTTTGCCATTGACTTGGGCATGGTGGTGGGCAACATTGCTGCTCCCGACTATGAGAGCACTGTGGACTTTGATCACTTGCGCATAAAACTAAAACCACAACCCTATTTTGAAATCAACAAAGCCAATCAAATACAATTCACACAACAACAGATCTTGCGAACTGTCAATGACAGCAGCATGAGTGATGAGGAAAAGAAAGAGCGCAGCGATGCCTATCTCAAGGAGTTGATCAATCTCAACATCGAGATCTGTGTCAACTGCACTCGTGAAGTTGTCACCGAAGAGGGAGTGGTTGTCACTGACAAAGACTTTATTAGAGAATTCTACGACAACGCCGATTACAAAGTGTTGAAGAAAGTGCAAGATGTGCTGGCTGATATATCATCAACTGCAGGCGCCAAGCCCATTGAAACCAAATGCACCAATAGCGAATGTGGGCATGAATATGCAGTTCCTTTGGCATTCGACTACGCAAATTTTTTCGGATAAGGCTTTTGTCCATGTCCAATGAAGAGGTTGTTGGGCATTTAAAGAAAATGGAGAATGAGGCAAAAGCCATTAAATCAGAAGCACTCAAATTTGCCTGGCACATGCGTGGTGGGTTATCCTATAATGATGCTTTGCTCCTTAGCACAGATGAACGCGAAATTATCGGAAAGATTATTAAAGAACACATGGAAACAACAAAAGAATCAGGCATGCCATTCTTTTAAGATGTACTACGTACATCTGTTGTTTCGCTTTACAGCTCACAACATTTATTTCTTTAATTAGTAGAGCAAAGCGATACCAGTTTCATCCAGACTAATCAGTCACTCTTTGCCCGCACAGGGCAAAAATGAAAAGGGCGCTTCATCCGAGCAGCACAGTCACTAGCGTTACAACATTACAGAGGCGGTTGTCCGGTACCTCGAGTTGCGTTCTTATAACAACGGCAATTAGTATTGTATACGCTAACATACCATACTAACCTGCTACATCACTGTAGCGTCTTTTTAGCCTTTAATCTTTACTTCAAACAATCAAACCACGGCAATTAGTGATCTTCGTCCTGTTAAGGATAGTGATTGAGTGCTCTGTACGGCGCAGAGTCTTCCGTCCCTCTTTTTATCAAGTTGTCTTAGGCACATGATGTTGACCTGTGCGAGTCGTTAACCGTTTAGTTTGTTTAGTATATGGGAGCCATGAATGCGAGCACTTATCTGACCGTTGTAGTAGTCATCGGATTCCAAAACTTTTCTTTCGAATTGGGTCCTGGCCTCAATATAAGTACATTCTGCTTTTGACTTGCAAAAGTAGAGTATTTCGCGTTTGAAATTGTGTGTGCCTAAGAGCGCAATGTCCTTACTAAGTTCATCGCTCGATCCATAATATGTTTGCCAGTCGCTACTGATTTTGCTTCTGATCTTTTTTTTCTTTTTTGTGCCGTTCTTTAACTTTACAGTCTTGTAGGTCGTTTTACTAAATTTTGCTAATTTTTTGCCTATGTATTTTCTATCATTGGTTGTGTTTACTATACAGTAAACATAACCAACACAATCTTCTGGGAGTTCGGTTACTATTTCACCTTTGTAGTACCAACTCATTGTACACCCTTTTTGATAGAAGATCTACCGAGTTTCCATCCTTCGCCTGGGCATTCTCTACTTTTTATAGAGATGCTATCCTTACTCCACCATTTATTTCCTATAGTAGCACCTGTTCTTTTTGCAATAACTTCGGCAGATTGTTTCCTTCCGGACATAGCTTGTGATTGTTTTAACTTTTGTGCTTCTGACTTTGGTTTGCCCTTTGCTGACAAACTCATTTTTAGTTTATGTTCTGCTGACTTTGGTTTTCCTTTATTTCCTCGGGCATTAGTATTTCCTAATAAAGATATTTTATTCTTTGCAGAAATGATAGGCTTTTTAATACCGATCTGTCTTTCCCTATTTTTTTTATTTTGTTCTTCAGTCCGTCGAACTCCTGCAGTACCATCGCCACCGTCGGTTAAGTTTCTTAAAATGCCTGTGCCCGAGTATTTACGCCCGTACCAACGAATTAATCGTCGTTCTATTGCTAACGCACCTATATTACTGAGATTTTGTTCGACTATTATAATTTGAGCAGGATTTTTTGGACAAGTAATTTCACCTTTTCTTTTAGAAGTTGCTCTTTTGCCTTTTCCTTTACCTATATAGTAAGGAGTTCCGTCTGCCCTGAGATAGGCATAGACATAGTATTGTAAATACATTGCTGATAGTTCCTGTAAACTTTAGAGCCGGTGGATGCTTCAACATCGCGACTGGCACTTTTATTTATCTGATTACTAACAAAGCCTATGCAGTCCTTAGGTAGTGTCTCCACTATTTGATTTTGATATATCCATGTCATGTAATATAGTTATCATCTTAGTCAATAAAGAAATATTTTTGTATTTCGGAATCTTCAAACCAACCCCAATCGGCTAACTTAGCATATAATATACCGGTTTGTTCGGGGTCGCTGGGTTGTTCTAGTGCCTTAATGATTGCCATAATTTCGTTGTCTATGTGTTCTCTAAAACGATTTGGGTCTCGGGGATCGCTTGTGCCCGGTAAAGGTACAGAATGTTCCCAAGACGCATACTGTTCAAGTAAACGAGCCTTGATGTCTAGGGGTAAATGTCGTATTTGTTGATATTCGGGTTCTACTAGAATATTGGTCATTACGTCTAAACGTCTAGTAATACACCAGCGATAAAGCTCATCTAAGGTGTGTACTGTTAGTGCGCTGGGTACTGCACGTAGTGTAACATAAACATGTGCTTCTTTGCGATGTTTTAGATACAAATCTATGTTGTCTAGCACAGTTTGTGTGCCAGAACCACGCCTTACATAGTCGTTTAATCGCCCCCAACACTCTATGCTTACCCCAACATCTACGTGTCTAAACGCATTTAATTTATGCATTAATGCTTCGTTGAATATGGTACCATTGGTAGTAAAGCCCAAGTAAATGTTGGTTTTATTGGCTGCTAAAAGACGATCTATCAAGTTTTCAAATCTGGGATTCATCAAGGGCTCGCCACCAATCAAGTGCACAAATCGCAAATTATCAGTGCGGCAGATGTAATCAACCACATGATTCCAAGAGTTTTCGTTTTCGGTCCAGTTCATTCTAGCCGGTCCTGAGTATGCTTTTTGTTGTATCAGTTCAACTGCTATTCGGCTACTAGCAGTAGGCCCACACATTCTACAGGCAAGATTGCACTCGTTGCCCAAACTGATGTGATAACTTTCTGGACTCAAATTGTCAGTACGTCCTTGATTCTCTGTGCTAAATTTAAACAATGGATAATCGGGACTGGACTGATAGTCTGCGTCAAAGCGGTCTACTGATATACGACTTTTTAAATTTTCCTTGACTCGTTTACTGCTACTGCCTAGACTTTCTTCATGATAGCACATGGCACACAACGCTTCGCTCTGCCCTTGTAGTTTTTTATTTCTAGCAGTGATTTGATGTTGACTGTTGATCCACTCGGGTATGGTCATTGTGTGCACATTGTAAATCTCAGCTTCTAGGGTTCCACTAATTTTGTTGGTTTGTGCGCCACAGGTGTGATAGGTACCATCGGCATTAATGTGCACTTCTTTCCAAGGGATATTACAAAATACTGTTTTCATTTACAATCTCGACATTTGTACCGGCAAATTTCCAAAGGAGCAACCGCAAACCTTGTATACAATTCGTCCCACAGTGGATCTTCAAGTATTTCGGTTAGCGTTCGTGTGTTGATATTGATGTGTGCACGATACTTTTCTACAAAATCATTTTCCATGTAGGCATTATTGAACCAAGGGCACGGAAATACTAGTCCATCCACATTGACAAACATTTCTTTTTCCCAACGCATACACTTGGCCCACTCGTGTCGATTTTGATTTGGCACAATTGGTATTGTTGGCAATCCTCGTACAACCAAAGGACTAATCGTTACTTCGTACTGTGCAGTATTGGCAACGTTTTGCGTCTCGGGAATTAAAGGGTCCAGGCCATCGACCAAATACCTTCCATTAAACTTGCTGCTTTTAACCATTCTAAATTGATCGAATCCAATGCTTCGAGCTTGATCTTGAATAGACTGTATATGCTTCTCGTTAAAATTAAAATATATTGTGCTCCAGATCATTAAACATTGACTACTGGCTCTTAGAGCTTGAGCACCTTTAATGATACTGTCAAAGTTACTGTTGACTCGATATTGATTGTTGCTGGCCTGATCCCACCCGTCAACACTGAATGTTACTTCGTCTTGACGGGCAAGCATGGCACCGAGTTGTTGCCACCATTCGGGGTCTTTGTAACTGCCATTGGTTACAATGCTGATTCTAGTGCCTGACGTTTGCCTAATATATTCCACAATGGGCAAAAAGTCTCGTGCATAAATTGGATCACCAATATCCCCACAAAACAAAATTTCTTCTACGTCTTGCAATAGCGCAGGACTAAATGCCTTTTGAAATGTAGTGATGCTGATGTCTCGATTCAAACTGTCAGGATGCATTTCCGTGCGTGGACAACGCGGACATTTTAATGTGCACTTTGAGCTCAACTCAACATGTATTTTACTGTAGTTAAGCAATATCGACATCGGTGTTGTAGCTGGTAAAGCCATTTTCTTTTACTACATGGAGTGTGTTATGCACACGTCCAGCCAATTCATCCTTGTGACTCACTAGCCAAATTGATTTGTTGGCATCTCGACTCATCTTCTTCAGTATGGCCAAACTGTTTTCAACTCCACTTGAATCCATGCCTGAATCCACAAGCTCGTCAATGAACAACAAGTTAATGGGTTGATACAAACTTTCCCATACATCACGGAACGCCCAACTTAGACTTAGTATCAGTCGGTTACGCTCGCCCCTTGACAAATTGTCAAAGTCTAATTCACGACCCAACTCACTGATGTTAACAGTCAAGTCGTTGTTGAACTTGACTGTGTGTGGTAAACCTATACGATCTAGATATTGTCCCAGTCTAGCGTTTAGGTAGCTTAAATTTTGATCTATGATTCTTTTACGAATAAAACTGTCTTTATTAGTCAATAGTTTATGCAAGAACTCTTGATGTTGTCGGATACGATCCAGCTCGTTCATAACGCCATAGTCAATTTCTTCTAAGGCTTGGGTACTCATCTCGACAATTTGTTCTGCGTAAGGATCTATTTCTTCTTGCTTGGCAGTTAACTGTGCAAGAATACTGCCCATACTACTACGGTGCTCAAAAGCATCTGCTTCGTTGGTGTAGTAAACTGTGGGTTGTTTGCCTAGCTCGCCCAATGCCGTCAACGCTTCGGTATTCTCCAGCCATTGTGTATGTGCTGCAAGTGCATTGAGCGCAGTGTCGTTAATTTGTCGTTGTTTGTCCGCCAGCATTTGTTCATGATTGTCGTCATGCAAGTCCTGTCCACAAGCCGGGCACTGGTGATTTTGCAAGGCCTCTAGTTCGGCCCGTAGTCGAGCCACCACTTTATCTTCACGAGCTTGATCACGTTCGTTTTGTGTGATGTAACCTTTTATGCGGTCAATTTCACTTTTCTTTTTTGTATATTCACTTAGTTGCTGATGTGCGACTAATTCAGCCTCAATGTCCAAAGCATTTAGTTCATCAAATGACGCAACCAACTTGTCTAAATCTTCGTCTTTCTTTCTAAGCCAAAGCGTTTGTCTGCGCTTTAAATTTTCTATCTGTTCTTGTATACGTGCATTGGCATCAGTTACTGCTTTGATTCTATACTCCTCTTGAGTTATAGCATCCTTAGTGGCTTTGATTTGTTCCTTGAGCAATTCGGCTTTTTCACTCAGCAGTGTAATTCCCAACAACTGCTCAATAATAGTTCTTTGATCATTAGCTTTTAAACTTAAAAACGGTTCAGTATAAGTGTTTAACGCCACAATGTGTTTGAACATGTCATGACTCATGCCCAACATGCGTTCTATTTCGGCCTGTGTTTCCCTGCTATCGCCCTGCGCTTCGTCTGTTATTTCACGCTCTTGATCGTTCACAAAGAAGCGCATGACATTGGGTTTTCGCCCACGTTCAATTCTATAAGTTGCACCATCCTTTTCAAAATCAATAGTCACCATCATGCCCTTGACATTGGTTTTATTGATCAAGTTGTCTTTCTTGATGTTGGTTAGTGCATTGCCGTAGAGTGCATAACTCAAGGCATTGATGATGGTGGTTTTACCGGTACCGTTACGTGCACCCGAATCGTCGCCACCCAAGTCTAAGTTCTCGCCTAACACCAAGGTGAGATCGTTACGATCAAAATTGACGGCTTGTGTGGTGTTACCCACACTCATAAAATTTCTAACTGTTAACGTTTTTATATTGAACATTGTTTCTGCACTCGCTTACGCATATAGGTATAGGTTGCTGACTTGTAAAACTTGCAACATATTTCTGCTGAAAGATATCACTGTTGATTATAGCTTCTAGTGTGTGGTGATGTAAATCAATTTGACTATAATCGCCAACTACATCTAGTAATTTTTTATTCACCAATTGGCTTATACCAAAATGACTCACTCGATGTTGTCCCATTAAATGACAACAGGGCCAAACAGTTCCGTCGGCGTAAATACCGATCCATTTGGTATTGATTGACTCACAATTTATTTGATGTGTGTTTATGTGTTGTCTACGCTCGGGTTCGGTATACACCAACTGATTTAACTTCCCCTCAAACTGCTTGATGGTGTGGCTAAACTTGGCATCTACAAACACCTGTTGTGCGTTTGTACTATCAAATCGGCCCGATCTTCGCAACAGAAAACTAGCAAACCCCAGCTCTTTGCTCATTTGTTGAGCAGTTGCAATTTGATGTTGATTGTGCTGAAACGGAATAAATTGCCAAACAGCATTTCCGCCATGAGCTATAAAAGTTTTGCATTT
>Ga0214192_1001299_pt1 | contig 14082 bp, 12 predicted proteins | sample TroBogEpilimnion_44_FD_153030 | JGI IMG/M metagenome (GOLD analysis project Ga0214192, IMG submission 153030) | Freshwater microbial communities from Trout Bog Lake, WI - 29JUL2008 epilimnion | ecosystem: Environmental > Aquatic > Freshwater > Lake > Epilimnion/Euphotic zone | place: Trout Bog... | reverse complement strand
CCAATGTATCACTCATGCTGGATGCTTATTCCGTAGCCAGCACAACCACCAATCGTCCCGTAGCCATCCTCACCCACGGCGGCGGATTCGGAGCGGGCGACAAAGGTTATACCGTGGCTCAAGGTAATTTTTATCCGGACATGGCCACCGCCTTTGCCACCAACGGTTTCGTCGCCTTTTCCCTCAATTACCGTCTCTGGCCCGGCTGCCCCGATGGCTGCACCAATGAAATTTCCATGGCGGTCTCGGATGTCATTACTGCCCTTCACTGGATTCAGGCACATCGCACTGACTACGGCATTGATCCCACCAAGGTGATCATCGCCGGTGATTCGGCAGGAGGCGGTCTGGCAATCAATACTTCCTATCAAAGCACCAATGCGAATTTGTTTCTGGGATGCATTGCACTGTGGGGAGGTGTGCCGCCATACGGCACCAGTGGTCACCCGGTAAATATTGTTCCAATCACCGCGCAAACCCCACCCACCTGCCTGATCCATGGGACCGCCGACACCGTGGTTCCCTATGCCATCAGCGCGAATCTCTCCTCCAATCTCACCGCCACTGGAATCTATAACGAACTCCATCCATTGACGGGATATAACCATTACCCGGTGATGGTGAATGGCGTTTATAACACAAATCTGGTGGGCACGATCCTCACCAACATGATCGCATTCGCCAAACGCACCATCGGCACGGAGACATCCCCGGTGCAGGTGCGATTGGGCGGACAAGTCTTGCAGGCCTCCAATGGCCAGTTCTACTTCGACATCGCCGGTCCGACCAATGTGACCGTGGCGATTGAGCAATCCACCAATCTCATGAATTCCTGGCAAACCATCTCGACCAATCAACTTCTCACTGGTGAGGCCAGGGTGACCAACACCGTTCTCGCAACCAGCCAGTTCTACCGAGCACGGATTATTTCGCAGTGATGAGCGAGAGAAGGAGGGCACTGGTTGTTCCGCCACTTCCCATGTCATTTGGTTTCAAGGTTGGAACTTTAATTGCGGGATTCGGTTCTGGAAATTCAGTAAACCAGAAAGCGTGTTGAGAAACAATGGGGTGGCCAACGGGATTCGAACCCGCAACAACAAGCTCCACAAGCTTGGACTCTACCATTGAGCTATGACCACCAACCAATGGACTGACACTTTACCACGCCCATCGCCTGAGTCAAGCACCTGCAAATCACCCAAAACCATTCAAACCGCACCCCACCCCTTCCACTATTTCCCTCCCGATCCCGCGGCACCTGTTTTTGTTCGTCTTGCTGACCGCTTATCGTGTATAAAACGGGGATGATGGTGGCGCGTCCGTTGAAAACTGAAGAATCGTTGTCCGTGTTCCTTGGAATATTCGGATGCGTCTTTGCGTTCTTTTTTCTCGGCTTCCTCCTCCAAACCCTGATCGGCAAGGAAAACTTTCAGGAAGGCACCCTGCTCTATCTGGTGTTTGGATCCCTGAGCCTTCACGGTTCCATCCTGCTGGGAACAGGGGTTTGCTTTCATGTTTACGGGGCCAGTTGGACCGAAACCTTTGGCTTCCGCAAGGGTGGTTTGATCAAGGTTGTTTGCTCTGGACTCCTTGCGGCTCTGCTCTTTCTACCAGTGGGAATGATTCTCCAAGGTTTGTGCACCGGCCTGCTGGAGATGATTCATTACAGGGTTTCCCCCCAGCTGGCGATTGATGAATTCCTGAAGGCAAAGGGTCTGGCCAGCCGCATTTACATGACCTTCGCAGCGGTGATCATGGCACCGATTGCGGAAGAGGTATTGTTCAGGGGCTTGTTGTTCAACATGTTGCGCCAGGCGTTGAACCGCAGATGGGCGTATCTCATCATGGCAACGCTCTTCGCCGCGATCCATGCGAGCCTCCCCATTTTTATACCGTTGGCCGTGCTGGGGGCGCTTTTGGCGTGGATTTATGAAAAGACGGGCAATTTGCTCACTTCCATACTGGCTCATGCTTTTTTTAACAGCATGAATCTCGTCATCATTTTTTACGGGGACGACATGATGGATCGTTTGAAACAGTTTTATCATTCCCTTTGAACGGCCACCCCATCATGAAAGAACTGGAATTAATCCAACGCCTCACCCAATCCCTGCCATCCAACGCGGCCTTGATCCAGGGCGCGGGCGATGATTGCGCCATTCTGGATATGGGGATTCCAGGTCAATGGCTGTTGTTCAAGACGGATGCCGTGGTGGAGGGTGTTCATTTCACGACAGAAACGCCTCCCGAAAAGATTGGTCGCAAAGCACTGGCCCGTTGCCTGAGTGATTTTGCCGCGATGGCCGGAACACCGGTCTCAGCTTTGATCACACTAGCGTTGCCTGCCGAGTTTGATCCGGAGCGAATTGAAAAAATTTACGCCGGGATGAATCAACTGGCGGAACAGGTCAAGGTCTCCATTGCCGGGGGAGAGACCACCAGCAACCCCTCGGGATTGTTAATTTCCATCGCCATGGTGGGCACTGTCTCGAGAGACCATTGCATCCATCGTTCGGGGGCGAAGTTGGGTGATGGCATCTTTGTTACCGGCGAACTCGGAGGATCCATTGCGGGACATCATCTGGACTTTGAGCCCCGCCTCGAGGAGGCTCGCTGGCTGGCAAGGGAGTTCAAACTCCATTGCATGATGGATTTAAGCGATGGATTGGCCACAGATCTCCGCCATATCCTGAATGCCACCAGGTTGGGTGCCGAATTGCGTGCGCAATCCATTCCCATCTCGCGCGAAGCCAAACTTGCTTCCCGAACCGGCACAATGGCCAAGCCCGCTTTGCTGGCGGCATTAACCGATGGCGAGGATTTCGAACTGCTCTTCACCCTGGGCGCAAAGGAAGCCGTGCCATTGCTGGATGCGTGGAAGGAAAAATTTCCGCATACCCGGTTGACCTGCATTGGCCGCATCCAGGAAGGCGAAGGCATCACTCTCCGGGATTTGAACGGCGTGCGTCCACTGACAGCCCATGGATACATTCATTTCAATCAACCCTGAGCAAACAGTGGCCCTGGGCGAATCCTGGGGACGTACCTTTTCTGCTGGAACCATCGTTTACCTGAGCGGCGATCTTGGTGCGGGAAAAACCCAGCTGGCCCGGGGAATCGCGCGCGGCCTCGGATTTCAAGGACGCGTTCATTCGCCCACCTTTGCACTGGTCAACCATTACGAAGGCGGCAGGCTGCCGGTGTTTCATCTCGATCTGTATCGATTGGAAAATCCCCGGCAAATTCTTGGGGCAGGTCTTGAGGAATATTTCAGGGGACAGGAAGGCGTGACTATTGTGGAATGGGCTGAACGCTGGCTTGGCCCCGAGGTGTTCGTGGAATTAAAATCACCGCGTCCCGGGTTTCGTGGCAGACTGGTGCGCATGACCGCACCCACAGAAAATGAAAGAAAAATTGTCCATGAAGATTTTGGCACTTGAGTTTTCCTCAGACCATCGGAGCGTCGCCATTTCGGACAACGGCAACTGCCGGGGTTCGGCGAGCGAGACCGGCGGGCGCAATACCCATGCGTTTGCATTGATTGAAAAAGTCCTTGCGGAAGCAGGAATGGAACGCGAAGAAATTCAATGTATCGCCATCGGCACGGGACCGGGGAGTTACACGGGAATCCGCACCGCCATCTCACTTGCGCAAGGCTGGCAACTGGGATTAAAAGTCAAACTTCTTGGCATCTCCACCATGGATTGTCTTGCGGAGGCAGCAGTCAATAAAGGTCGGACCGGGCGTGCGCATTTTGTCATTGATGCGCAGCGCGAGGAGGTCCACGTGGCTGGGTATGAAATTAAACCGGAAGGGTTTGCCAACGTGGATGCTCTCAAAATCGTGCCTGCCGCTGAGTTGAATTCGCTTAAGAAGGAAGGTGTTTTTCTGGCAGGTCCGGAAATCGAACGATGGCTGCCGGATGGCAAAGTCATTTTCCCCGAGGCACGCATTCTCGCAAACATTGCCGCCAGGCGCACGGACTTCGTTGAAGGCGAAAAACTGGAACCCATTTACCTGCGCGAAACCACCTTCGTGAAAGCCCCGCCGCCAAGGATTTTACCTTAAGCACGCCAGGTCAAAGCAACCGGTCATTTCATCTCAATCCCCACAGGGCAATGATCGGATCCGGTGACTTCGGGCAGTATCCAGGCGCGTTGCAACTTGGGTCGAAGAATGGAAGAAATCAGGAAATAATCGATGCGCCATCCAATGTTTCTAGCCCGGGCATTGTTCATCTGACTCCACCAGGTATAATGTCCCCCGCCTTTCTCAAATTCGCGGAACGTATCGATCAATCCGGCATTGATGAAATTGCTGAATCCGGTTCGCTCCTCGATGGTGAATCCATGGTTGCGAACATTGGCCTTGGGATAGGTCAGATCGATCTCGGTGTGAGCCACATTGAAATCGCCGCAACATACAACGGGTTTGCTTTTCTCGAGTTTTTTCAAGTAAGTGAGAAAATCAGCGTCCCATTCCTGGCGATAAGGGAGGCGTTCCAGTTCCCTCTTTGAATTCGGCACATACACATTTACCAGAAAGAACGACTTGTATTCGGCTGTGAGAATGCGCCCCTCGCGATCATGATGGGCCATGTCCATTCCCAGCAAGGTTTCGATGGGTTTCTGGCGAGTGAAAATAACGGTGCCGGAGTATCCTTTTTTCTCCGCCGAATTCCAAAAGGCATGATATTCAGCGGGCCAGACCGGTTCCACATCCTGCTCGCTGGCCTTGCTTTCCTGGACGCAAAGGATATCGGGCGATTCCTGTTCCATGAAGTTCAAGAAATTCTTTTTTAACACAGCCCGCAAACCGTTTACATTCCATGAAATGAGTTTCACGCCCCAAGAATACAGTCCGTGGGCAACCCCTGCCAAGAGGGCTTCAAAAAAACTTTGGATGGATTGAGAAAATACTCTCCCTGAAAATATCGAATTTTCAAGAAACGCCTCTGTAAAAGCAAAAAGGCCCGGGTTTGCACCCGGGCCTTTCATTTAAATTACAACTACAGCTTAGTTCAAGATGTGGTTGGTGTTGATCTGGCAGCTAGGATTCACAGCAATCGTGTTGATGGTGTAGCTGTTTGTGAAGTTGGAGCTGGTATCGGAAGGGCAGCTGGGCAAGGTACCGGCTGCACCACGGCCCATATAAGGCTGGAGGTTGGCAGCGGAGGGAGTATCGCTGGAGGCCTTCTTGTTTTCCAAAGCCCACTGCTGCTTGGCTCCGTCAATCTGGCGGAGGTTGTTGATGCAAGCGTTTTGCTGAGCCTGGGTGCGGGCGCGAACGAAGTTAGGGATGGCGATCGCAGCCAAGAGACCGATGATGGCGACGACGATCATGATTTCGATCAGGGTGAAGCCCGCTTTGCGTGTGTTGTTTTTCATACGATTTGCTTTTACTGGTTTTTGTTTGCGCGGCGTGAACGTAGCAGCGGGCTGGTTAATTTTAGTATTGCGTTTTGTCGTTCACTGATTGCCCGTTGCCGACCGCGATATAGGCTTAAGCAGGGGAAATGCCAGATAACAGAGGCTTCCCGCTATAATAAGGTAAGTTATTATAATCAGCAGGTTACGTAAGTTTTGGGGATTTATCGAGATAAACGTCACTTATTTCCGCCATAATAATGTCCTATTGTCCCCAACAAACTGTACAGAATCAGGACGATTTAGGGCGCGCTGAGCTGGGCGAGAATCCAACGGGTGGCTGATACGTCCGTTTCGCAGGCTTTTTGCTCCAATTGACTGGCAACCACTGTGTCACCCTGTTTCCGGGCAATGGCAGAGCGAAGCGCCAGTTCCATCGCAGAGGATTCATGTTGCAATAATTTGAGCTTGCCCAGAGTGGCTGCGGCTTCATCCAAATGATCCATGCGGATTTGCAGAGTGGCCAGTCCAAGAAATGCGTTCAGGCTGGGCAAACTGCATTCTGTTGCCTTTTGATAAGCTTGAAGTGCGTTGGTGGTATCACCAAGCCGGCTCAGAGTAGCGCCCAGATTGTTCCATACACCGGAATCGCCCGGAGCCAGTTGAATGGCGCGTTCATAGGCCAGCCTGGCATCGGCAAATCTTTCAAGAGCAAAGAGGACGTTTCCGCGATGATGTTGTGGTTCGGCTTCCGAAGGGTTCAGAGCAATGCTGCGATCCACATCCGCAAGGGCTTGATTCATATAACCTTTTTCATAACAAGCCGATGAACGAAAGAAATAGTCCTGGGCGAAAGTGGGGAGTCCATTTCCCATCCAGGTGGGCAAGGAAATCGAAGCCATGAGTATCAAGGTCACCACGAGTCCCATCTTTTGATTTTGTGACGTCCCCTTCAATATATGCAAAGCTGCATAAACACCACCTCCCGCAAAAACCGCCATCACGGGATAAACTGGATAGCGATAGCGGTCACAAATAAAGAAAACTACATTACCAGCTGCGTAAACGCCGGCATAAACCAAAAGAATAAAGAGTGAATCGGCGTATTGTCTTCGGCTTGCAGCCCAGATTCCTACCGGGGCCAGCATGAAAAGAACCACCCAGCGAATTGGTAAAACTTGAAGAGACAGAAATTCCGTGCGCAGAAACCTAAAATCCTTGTTGTTCGGGATTTCCGCGTTCCAACACATAAACCAGCATTTCTTCACCACCAAGCCCAGCCATGCCACGGGTGCAGCCCTGATTTCATCCAGGGTACGATGCGTCCAATAGGATGAAATCACGATCGGATCGGGATTCGGCACCTTTCCATGGGAACGCATATCCGCCTCGTATTCTTCGTCCGCCCACACTTCCACCAGATCCTGATATCGTCTCCCGGAATCAATGCGTCGCTGCGTGATGGGAACGCCACTTCCATTGGTTCCGGCTATGGAAAGCTTGGACAAATTCTTAATCACATCCTCCCCCACCATCATGCCATCGGCTCCGCGTTTGTTGCCGATATAAAAATTCACTCCGCCTGCACCGGGTAACAAATGGAAATGATCCGATTGTTTCATATTGATGACTCCCCAGGGAACCATCATGCAAAACGCGCCCAGCAAACCCAGCAAAGGCCTGAGCGCCCCAGTCTTCCGGGACTTGATCCATCTCCAACCCGAAAGCAAGGGATAGACCCCCAGAAAAACCAGAATATTGGCGCGCGCCTGCGAGGTTAGAACGATCCATGCCCCGGACATCAACCAGAATGCACCGGCTTTCCATCCCTGCTTCTCCGCAGCGTTCAGGTGCAGGAGCAATCCAGCACAGATCAAAAACGTATAGCTGGCTTCGATCAACAACTCGCCTTCAAACGCCAGGGGAACCGGTGCCAGCAGATAAAGAAACCCCGCAGCGATCCCGCAGCGCCGGTTGCGAAACAATCTCGTCCCCAGAAAGGCAACGATGATTGCCGTGGCAACCCCGAGGAAATGTTGGGCAAAAATGGCCAGCGCAGGTCCGGCGTTCCCCCCCGCTTTGTAGAAGACCGCCAGAAAAATGGGATACAGCAATGGGCGAAACCCATGCAACTCATGCAGATCTCCGCCACCTACCAGCATGCGGGCAACAGTATCGTAATACTTTTCATCCAGGGAAGGCACGGCGAATGACGGCGATTGCCAGTGTTCCACGAAATATCCCAATCGAATGATCAACCCCAGCAGAAAAAGACCGGTCAGCCATCTGCGAAAGCTGGATTCCGGGATGTCTTTACCCAGCAAACCACGCGCTGGAACCGATAAGTCTTGGTTCCCCGTTGCTTGTGCCATGCTGTTTTCAGGATTCATGATTAGGCGACCGTAATAATTGTCCTTATACACATCGGCAATGCGGGCCCGTTTCCTGAATCCCTGGAAACGGGCCCCGGCAAGACTCAATTATCCAAATGATGCCCCGTGGTGTCACTGACCGCACCTGGCAGAATGATACAAGAGGGCGTCGTGTTCAGATCGTTCAGAGCATAACTGGTGGGAAAGGTGCTGGCGGGGTCGGCCGGGCAGCTGGGAGCCGTTCCCGCCGTTCCGCGTCCCATATAGGGCTTTATATTAGCCAAAACAGGAACGGTGCTGGGAGAGGCTTTGTTTTCGAGGGCCCACGTTTGCTTGGCACCATCCAACTGCTGAAGATTACTAATGCAAGTTGTCCGCTGCGCCTGTAATCGCGCGCGGACAAAGTTGGGGATGGCAATGGCTGCCAGAATACCAATAATCGCAACCACGATCATGATTTCGATCAGGGTAAACCCGCGGGATATTCCAAGGGTAATGGTTTTCGTTCTCATACGCTTTACTTTCACTTTCGGGTTGTCGAAGCGCAGGGAGATAATTCCTGGTAAAAGTACGCAATACTCCAATGGATCTCACACAAGATCCGGGAGACGGGAATCATCCTCCAGACTTTACGAAGCGGTTAACCAGTTTTTTCAACCGCTTTTTCAAACTTCAACAACAGGTTGAAAATACAAACACCGCCCTGGCAATTTGGTTGCGCGGGCGGTGTTGAAAAAAGTGAATTCTTGAGAATTACTCTCCGATCAGAATCGCACGACCGTATTCACGATTCATCTGGGCGATGAAGGAGAGATCAATTTCTTTCGGGCAAACGGCTTCGCAGGAACCTGTCACGGTGCAATTACCGAAACCTTCCTTGTCCATCTGCTCCACCATGGCCAGCACGCGACGTTCGCGTTCCACCTTGCCTTGAGGCAACTGGGCCAGATGAGAAACTTTTGCGGAAACAAACAACATGGCCGACGCGTTTTTGCAGGCCGCCACACAGGCGCCGCAGCCGATGCATTGGGCGGCATCCATCGCACGGTCGCTCTCCACTTTGCCGATCGGGATGGCATTGGCATCCGGCGTACCGCCTGTGCCCACGGAAATGAAACCGCCCGCTTGAATGATGCGATCAAAGGCGGAACGATCCGTTACCAGATCGCGCAGCACCGGGAAAGCCTTGGCACGCCAGGGTTCGATGGTGACGGTCTGGCCGTCCTGGAAATGGCGCATGTGCAACTGGCAGGCCGTGGTGCCTTCCTGTCCGCCATGGGCCACGCCATTGATCACCAGCGAGCAGGTGCCGCAGATGCCTTCACGACAATCGGAATCAAATGCGATGGGTTCCTCGCCCTTAGCAATCAATCCCTCGTTGACCACATCCAGCATCTCGAGGAACGACATGTCCGGATTGACGTCGTTGGCGCTGTATTCCACCATCCGACCGTTTTCGTTCTTGTTTTTCTGCCGCCAGACTTTGAGTTTGAGATTCATGGCACCTGTGTTCTTAAATTATTTGTAACTGCGCTGTGACATGTGGACTTCCTCATACACCAGAGGTTCCTTGTTAAGCACGGGGGCAGCATTCTTGCCCTTGTATTCCCAGGCACTGACAAAGGCAAACTGCTCGTCATTGCGCTGTGCCTCGCCATCCGGCGTTTGATATTCCGTGCGGAAATGGCCTCCGCAGGATTCCTCGCGGGTCAGGGCGTCCAGACAGAGCAACTCGGCAAACTCCAGGAAATCCGCCACACGACCGGCGGCTTCCAGATCCTGGTTCAATTCGGGACCCGTTCCAGTCACTTTGACGTTCTGCCAGAATTCCTCACGCAACTCGGGAATCTTCTTCAGATTATATTCCAAACTCTGACGGCTGCGGGCCATGCCGCAGTTGTCCCAGACCAATTTACCCAATTCCCGATGGAAGGAGGTGACGGAACGTTTTCCGTTGATGGAAAGAAGTTTCTTGATCAATGCCTGAACATCTTCCGTGACCTTCTTGAATTCCGGATGATTGATGGAAGGTTTCGGCTGTTTGGCGGTGGCAAAGTAATTTCCGATGGTATAGGGCAGGATGAAATAACCGTCGGCCAGTCCTTGCATCAGGGCACTAGCGCCCAATCGATTCGCACCGTGATCGGAGAAGTTCGCCTCGCCAATCACAAACAAACCGGGGATGGTGCTCATCAGGTTGTAATCCACCCAGGTTCCACCCATGGTATAATGCACGGCGGGATAAATGCGCATGGGCTGTTGGTAGGCGTTCTCACCGGTGATCTTTTCATACATGTCGAAAAGATTGCCGTAACGTTCACGCACTTTGTCTGCACCCAGACGCTTGATGGAATCGGCAAAATCCAGATAAACACCGAGACCGCCCGGTCCCACGCCACGACCTTCATCGCAGGCTTCCTTGGCGGCGCGCGAAGAGATATCACGCGGAGCCAGGTTTCCATAGCTGGGATATTTGCGTTCGAGGAAATAATCCCGCTCACCTTCGGGGATTTCCGCAGCGGACCGTTTGTCCAACTTCTGCTTGGGAACCCAGACACGACCGTCGTTTCGGAGCGACTCGGACATCAAAGTCAATTTGGATTGATGATCCCCGCTGACCGGAATGCAGGTGGGATGGATCTGCGTGTAGCAAGGGTTGGCAAAGAACGCACCCTTCTTATAGGCACGCCAGGTGGCGGTGACATTACAGCCCTTTGCATTGGTGCTGAGGTAGAAAACGTTGCCATAACCACCGGTCGCCAGCACCACGGCATCCGCGGCGTGGGAGGAAATCTCACCAGTCACCAAGTCACGGACGATGATTCCCTTGGCATGACCATCAATGACAACCAGATCCACCATCTCGGTGCGGGGATACATTTTGACGGTTCCCAGACCGATTTGACGTGAAAGCGCCTGATATGCGCCCAACAGCAACTGCTGCCCCGTCTGACCCCTTGCATAAAACGTCCGGGAAACCTGTGCACCGCCGAAAGAGCGGTTGGAAAGATAACCACCGTATTCACGGGCAAAAGGAACGCCCTGAGCAACGCATTGGTCGATAATATTAACGCTGACTTGTGCCAGACGGTAGACATTGGCCTCGCGCGCACGGAAATCGCCACCCTTGATGGTGTCGTAGAACAGCCGTTGAATGCTGTCGCCGTCGTTCTGGTAATTCTTGGCACCGTTGATCCCACCCTGTGCGGCAATGCTGTGCGCACGGCGAGGGCTGTCCTGAAAGCAGAAGCATTTAACCTGGTAACCCAGCTCGGCCATGGTCGCCGCTGCCGAAGCTCCTGCCAGACCACTTCCCACCACAATCACATCAAACTTGCGTTTGTTGGCCGGGTTGACCAGCTTGCTGTCAAACTTGTGCTTTTCCCACTTCTGGGCCAGGGGACCGGAGGGAATCTTGGAATCCAAATTCATTTTACAACGACCTCCTTCAAATGATTGACATACTCAGTTCCATAACCAAACACCAGCACGGCGACAGGCACGGAACAATAACCCACAAACAAACCCCAGGAAACGACCTTTGCCGCCATGTCGATTCCCTTCTTGTAACCGGGCGTCTTCAATCCCAGCGACTGGCAGAGTGCCGCGATCCCATGCCCGAGATGCTGGAACAACAGGAATTGGGCGAAGATATAGAAGATCGCCACAGCGGGGTTTTTAAATCCGAGAATAATCATGGCGTAGATATCATGGTGGTTTTCATCATCCACCAACTTGGAGAAATCCTTGCCGATCAGATTCACCGACTGAACCATCGCCGTGAAATGCAACAAATGATAAATGATGAAAGCAAGGATGATAAAGCCGCTATAAATCATGGTCCTGGAGGCATAACTGGCGGACACCAACTTCTGATTGGCATAGGCCACCGGTCGGGCCGCCTTGTTCTCCAGGGAAAGTTTCACCGCCGACCAAATGTGCAGCCCCACCACCACAAGCAAACCAATGCGGGCCGGCCAAAGGATCTCCACGGTGGTCTGGAGAAAATTCCCATACCGATTGATGGCTTCGTGACCGAGGAAAAATTGCAGGTTGCCCAGCATGTGCCCCACCACAAACCCGAGCAGCATCAAGCCGGTCACAGCCATCACAAACTTTTTCCCCACCGAGGATGAGAAGAGATTCGTTATATTCATTAGGAACGGCTAACTTTTACTAATGGAACCATAGTATTTGTCCATACTTCAGCAAATCTAATGATGCGAAAGGAATCCGTCAACTCATCAGGAAAAGTATAAGCCACGCTTGCATGCAGTTAATAGCCTCTTATCCCATGGTTTACACCAGGGATTCCAGCTCCTCCAAGGTCGCTATCCACTTCCCTTCCGGATTCGGCTTGTCACGTTCAATCAGGCGCCATTGGAAGCCCGCTCTTTCCGCCCCGATTCCGTCGTGATCCATGCTGTCGCCCACGTGCAATATCTCTCCGGGAGGGACACCCAGCTTTCGGGATGCCAGTTCGAAGGGCACCGGGGATGGCTTGGAAAACCCGACTTCGCAGGAAATGATCATGTTTTCAAAGTAGGGAGCCAACCCCAACTTCGTAAGCAACGGTCGGAGCCGCTCGTCCCAGTTCGAGATCACCGCCAGGATCACTCCCCGGGCGGCCAGTTCATCCAGGACGGGAATGACATCCGGGTAAATCCTCCATACCTCAGGTTCTGCGAACCGATCAAAAACTTCGTCAAAAAACACCTGGCTTGGAACAACAGATGTCAGGCCTTGAAAAGTATCATCCACGATTCCTGCCCATTCTCCCCTGGAATGGTTAAATTCAATCCGGCGTTTCCACGCCCTTGCAAATTGATGATTCAAAATCGCGGGTGCGATTTTAACCCCGTGCTTCGCGGCCACTTCCGCATAGACATGCCCAACGGATTGCAGCGGGGTGATCAAGGTTCCCCCAACGTCAAAGGTCACTGCTTTAATCGATGAATCATTCATGGCTCAGTTTGTTTTGCCACCGGTTCCATATTCATTCAACCCAAGTTCGGTGGGAGTGTTCCCAGGAACCAGCCCCAGCAGCTCCATGGCTTCACCAATCAGATAAAGTGAACCGGCAATCAGAACCAACGCATCCCTCTCACTTTCCGTCAAGGCTTGGGAAAGGGAGTTACAAATTTTCACCATGCAACGCGGGTTGGCCTTTTGGCAAAATCCCATCAATTCCTCAGGAGCAGCCGAGCGTTTGCTCTTCACCGGCACGAGCAGGATTCCTGCGGCCAAAGGTGCCAGCAATCCGCAAATCTCAGAGCTGTCCTTGTCGGATAAAATTCCAAGAATGAGTGTGATGGCTCTCCCGGGATAATCTGCCTTCAAAGCAGCAACCAGTGCAGCGGCTCCGCCGGTATTGTGCGCACCATCCAGCAGGATTTTACGTCCGTCACCGTGGTTGACCTCCTGCAACCGCCCCGCCCAGAGCACTGTTTCCATGCCGCGTCGAATCACAGCGTCTGGAACCGGAATCAGGTTTATTAGTTCTTGAACCGTCCCATAGGCAAGGGCGGCATTCAACTTTTGATGCTGCCCATGCAGAGGCAGATCCAGTGTCTTCACGAATGCCGCCTCTGGAGTTTCCGTCGATACGTGGTGGAGAATGGAGTGGTTCTTTTCAGCGGTTTCTTCAATGACCTTCAGCGCGGCGGGATCGTTCACGGTGGTGATCACGGGCACGCCCGGCTTGATGATCCCGGCTTTTTCACGGGCAATTTTTTCCAGCGTATCGCCCAACCACGCTTGATGATCAAACTGGATATTCGTTATCACGCTGGCCAGCGGTGTAACAATGTTGGTGGCATCCAACCGGCCGCCCATCCCGGTCTCCCAAATCACGATGTCGCACTTTTGTTCGACGAAATATTTCAAGGCCATCACGGTCACCACCTCAAAAAAGGTGGGATGATTCTCCCGGGAAAATCGGCCGGCCCATTCCTTGCAATCCGTGACCAGACGTATGATGTCCGCCTCCGGAATGGATTGACGATTGACTTGGATGCGTTCGCCGAAATGAACGAGGTGCGGCGACGTGAAAAGTCCCGTCCTCAATCCGGCTGCGCGATAGATGCTCTCCAACATCGCGCAAGTGGACCCTTTGCCATTGGTGCCGGCCACATGAACAAACCGGAGTGATCGCTCCGGATGACCGGCCAGCCCGGCCAATTTGACGGTGTTGGTCAGGCCGAACTTCGCGCCAAACACCTGCAACTCGTAAAGAAATTCTATGGCTTCCGCGTAGGTCAAATCGGGCGTTGGTGTATGAAGGCGTGTGCGGCGGCAATGAATCCACGGAACAAGGGATGCGGCTTGTGTGGTTTGCTTTGGAA
>Ga0214192_1001291_pt1 | contig 14161 bp, 6 predicted proteins | sample TroBogEpilimnion_44_FD_153030 | JGI IMG/M metagenome (GOLD analysis project Ga0214192, IMG submission 153030) | Freshwater microbial communities from Trout Bog Lake, WI - 29JUL2008 epilimnion | ecosystem: Environmental > Aquatic > Freshwater > Lake > Epilimnion/Euphotic zone | place: Trout Bog... | reverse complement strand
CCACGCCGGATCAGGTGAGTGGCGCCAACCTCGCGCTGGCCCTGCTGGGATTCTCCGCGCAGCTGTATCTGGATTTTTCCGGCTACACGGACATGGGTCGCGGGGTGGCGCGGATGCTCAGCTATCGCCTGCCGGTCAATTTTCGCGCCCCATTCTTCGCGCACAATCCCGGCACGTTTTACCAGAGATGGCACGTATCCCTGTCCGCCTGGATCCGCACCTTTGTGTACGATACCCTGGCGGTCGCGGTGTTCCGCCGGTTTCGCAGCCGCCGGCATCAGAACCGCGCTCTCTTCGTCGTGATTCTCGTGGTCATGGCCATTTTCGGCCTGTGGCACGGCAGCTCATGGCATTATGTCCTCTTCGGAGTGGTGCAGGGGCTGGTGATCGTGGGCTGGGCGTTTTTCACGAAGGGCCGGAATCCGCGCACCACGTGGGGCTGGGGCGTCAGCTTGCTGCTGCTGCAGGCGACCTGGCTGTTTTCGTTGATCCTGTTTCGCTCCGACAACCTGGCCATGGCCGGAAAATTTCTCGCCGGCTTGGTCCGCCCGTCCACCCAGATTGACCTGGTACTGCTCTGGTGCCTGGTCGCACTCGCCGCCACCGTCCTTTCACAGGCCGTCGATTATTATGTCAGGCGCCGGACGGTGGCCCGCTCACTGGCATTCCTGCGCGGGACCACGCGTGGGGCGTTGCTGGTCGGCCTGGTCCTCATCGGCGCCCTGACCCTCAAAATTTACCAGGACGCCAAGGTTATCGCTGCAACCGGAGGGGAGAAAAAAGCGACAACCGAAGGCTTCATCTATTTCAGGTTCTGACATGACCGAACGCACCTTCACCCTGCCGGATCAGCGCCGCTTTGCCGCCCTCTCCGGCGATCATAATCCGCTCCACCTCGATGCCTTGGTGGCCCGGCGTTCGCTGCTGGGAGGCGTCGCGGTCCACGGCATGCATGCCCTCTTATGGGCTTTGGATTGCCTGGCGGCCCAAAATTCCTTCAGCTGCTTCGAGAAGTTGCGCGTGAACTTCGAGCGCGGCGTCCTGGTTGGTCAAACCGTCCAATGCACCTGGAAGCTTGAAGAAACCCGCTGGGTGGGCCGGATCACGGGTGACTCAGGCACTCTGGTGCGAATCAGCCTGGTCCCGATTACAGTCCCGCCATCGCCTTGGCGGGGAGCAACTGAAACGCCCCGCGTGGAGTGTGCGGAACACGATTTCAGCGACCTGGCCCAGCTAAGCGGGGAACTCGACCTGGCGTTGCCTGACTCCTGGCGCGACCTGTTTCCGCATCTCGCCGCGGCCAGCCCACCGGTGATGGTGGCCGCCCTGCTGGCTTCGACCCGGCTCGTCGGCATGACCTGCCCGGGGCTGCATTCCATCTACTCGGCCTTACAGTTAACCTATGCCGCCCCACCGGGTGCCCCTGAGCCGGGCGATGGGCGCTTGCACTACCAAGTCCTTCGCGCCGACCCACGCGTGCGAATTCTGGACCTGACGATCAAGGCCGGCCCCTTGAGCGGCGTGGTCAACACCCTCGTACGGCCGAAACCGTTTGCGCAGCCACGTCTGGCGGAGGTTCTTCAGGCCGTTCCGCCATCCGCATTCGCGCGCCAAAATGCCTTGGTGATCGGCGGCTCGCGCGGACTCGGTGAGCTGGCCGCCAAACTGTTGGTCGCCGGTGGCGCCCGCGTCACCGTGACGTGGCGGCAGGGCGAGGCGGATGCCTTGGCGCGTGCCGAGGAGGCGAAATCACTCGGATTCGCCCTCCAGACCATGAGATTCGATGTTTCCGCTCCACCGGTGGCGCCGCCGCCAGACAAGGCTTACACGCATCTCTATTATTTTGCCACGCCGCACATCCGCCATGGCGGTGCAGGGCAATTTAATCCCGCGGCATTTGCGGAATTTATGGAATGCTACGTCAGCGGATTCGCCCGGACGGTCGACTGGTTTCGTCCGCAGGCCGAAGCCGACGCCTGCGTCTGGTACCCTTCGAGTGTTTTCCTGACCGAAATGAACCCTGGTTTTCCCGAATACACTGCGGCCAAGGCCTGTGGCGAAGTCCTCTGCCAGCACCTGGCCCGGCAACTTGCCCCCATGACCTTCGTCACGCCACGGCTGCCGCGCCTGCCAACCGACCAAACGCAGACCCTGTCGGCGACCGCCATGGCCGACGGAGTGATCACATTGCTCAATGCTTTTTTGCCGCAAACGGCCGATGGCCGCGCTCCATCGGCCCGGCGCCAACCCACGCCATAGCCGGGCTTCGCAAAACCCATTTACTGCGGGCATCCCGTGAAATTTTCCACTTAGCTGGTCTGGACCTCTTCCCCACCCTTTCTCCATGCCCCCTGTAATTGATCGAACTCCCTACCTCTCCGTGGTCGCTGCGTCGCGCAATGACGATCACGGCGGCGACCCGCTGGTCCGCACCCAGATTTTCATCAACAATTTTGCCCGGCAGTGCGAAAAATACCGGCTGCCGGCCGAATTGATCCTCGTGGATTGGAACCCGGTTCCCGGGCGGCCCGGTTTGGCCAGCGTGCTCCAATTGCCGCCGGAAGCCTCTTGGTGCCAGGCGCGGATCATCACCGTGCCCGGCATCCTGCATGACGGCTTCAAATACGCGGAACGGATCATCTTCTTCCAGATGATCGCCAAGAATGCCGGCATCCGGCGCGCCCGCGGGCGCTTCATCCTGGCCACGAACATCGACATCATCTTTTCCGACGAGTTGATGCGGTTTATCGGGCAACAGCAGCTCGACCCCTGCAAGGCGCTCCGGGTGGATCGCTACGATATCCAGCCCGGACTCACGGCCACACTGACCTTGGACGAGACCCTGGACTATGCCTGGAATCATCCCGTCCGCAGCAACCACCGGATCGGACCCAAGGGACTCGTGGAACATCTTTACGGGGGCCAGCGCTTCCTGCGGCAGTGCCGGCCCGACCTCAAGATTTGCCAGGAATCCAAGGAGGCGGCGGTGGTTTCGGAGGGTGGGGTCTGGTCGGTGCGTCCCGAAAGGAACAGCCCCATTGCAAACCTTCACACCAACGCCTGCGGCGATTTCACCCTGCTCTCCCGGGAAGCCTGGGGCGCCATCACCGGATATCCGGAGTTCGAGGCCTTCTCCTTTCACATCGACAGCTTTGGCCTCGCCGCCGCCCATTATGCCGGGTTTGAGGAGGTCGCGCTGCTGCCTCCGTGCGTGTGCTTCCACATCGAGCACAGCCTCGGCTCGGGGTGGACCCCGGAAGGGGAGAAAAAGCTCTTCGACCGTCTCCAGGAAAAGGAAATCCTGATCCTCGAGTGGGCGGTCCTGAACCCCTTGGTCGAGGCCATCCGGTCGGGCCGCCATCCTGCGGCCCTGAACGGCGCTTCCTGGGGGCTGGCGGATTTTGAACTGCCGGATGAACCCCTGCTGCCGGGGCGGATCGCAACGGGCTCCGCCCATCCGCGCGACTACCGCGCACCGGCCGGAATGCCGGTCTGCGCCCTGCGGAAGGAATTCGACCTGGACCGTCTGACCGTGTGGGAGGAACGGCGGGTCCATGCCTCGGTGATGCAGCAGACCATCGGTTACCTCCGTCAGGTTGAGCACGACAGCGGAGACCGACTCGCCTCGATCCATTTCTATCAGGACAAGCTCAAGCAGGCGTATGCCGACCATGAACATAACGTCGCTTACATGGCCCGGATGCATGACGAGATCGCCGCGCATGTGAAGGTCTCCGCCGAGAAGGACGCCATTATCGCGCGCCTTGCCGAGCAGCTCCGGCTGGCCCAGGCCCGGCCGCCAGCCAGCCCTTGAATTGCCGCCGGATCTTTTCAGCTGGCCTTGGCCATCATAACTCCTTCCTTTGGCCCATTTGCGCCGCCCATTGATGCGGCTTGACCGGCCATCACCCACGGCCATCGAGCCTGACTTCAGGGACCAGCGTGTTTGCGTTATTCATGAGATATTTCTGCACCAGCATTGACTCCTCCTCCCTGCCCCACGGCCTGGCGCTGCACCAGTCTCTGGTCGACCATGCCGGGCCCTTTGAACTGTTGGTGTTGTGCCTGGATCGGGAAGTCGAAGCCGCGCTGGCGGAAAAGGCGCTGGCCGATGTCCGCCTGCTGTCCGTCGCGGAGCTGACTGCTGCGCATCCCCGCCTGGCCGCCGCCCGGTCCGACCGGACCGAAGCGGAGTTCCATCTCACCTGCACCCCGTGGCTGATGCATCACCTGCTCCCGCAGGTTCCGGCGGGAGCCCTGCTCACCCGCCTTGACGCCCGCGTGTTTTTCTTCGCATCGCCCGAACCGGCTTTAGAGGAAATCGGCGCCGCCCCGGTGGCGATCACGCCGTATCGCTATCCCTCCTCATTGCGTCACCTCGAACGCTTCGGCCGGTTCACCACCGGCTGGGTTTCCCTCCGCCACGATGCCACTGGCCAGGCGTGCGCCGCCGACTGGTCCGCAAAATGTGCCGCCTGGTGTTTCAACCTGCTCGAGTCCGACCGCTACGCCGACCAGAAGTATCTCGACACTTGGAACGCGCAATTTCCCGGGACCGTCAGCCTCAGTCATCCCGGCGTAAATGCCGCACCTTGGAACATCAAGGATCTCGCCGTCACCACGGGCAAAACGGGCCTGCGCCTCGGCAAGCGGCCGCTGGTTTCCTATCATTATCATGCCCTGGTTCATCTCGGCCGGCAGCTCTACGACACCGGCCTCCACGCTTACGACGCCACCCTGACTCCGGGGCTGCGCGATCTCGTCTACCTGCCGTACCTCCGGCAGCTGCACGCCGGTGATCCGGCTGCCGCAGAAACGCCCGAACTCGTGCCGCCCGTCCGCGCGGATGACCCGCGCAACGCCCTGGCGGTCGCCCACCTGCTCGGCGGCCTGCGTGCCGCGGAACGCGACCGGGCGGGCAGTCTGCTGGCCCTGGACAAGACCCGCGAATCCGCCCGGCAAGCCATTGAGGAATCGCGGGAGACCGCCCGGGAAGCCCGGGAAGCCACGCTTCGCACCACGGCTTATCTGCACGAAGTCGAGACGGACCGGACCCTGATCGACGCGGACCTGAAGAAAGCCGCGCGCTATCTGCAAGAAGTGGAAAAGGACCGCGCCGAGCAGCTCAAATCGATCCATTTCTATCAGGACAAGATCAAGACCGCCAATTCCGACCTGGACCGCAACGTCGCCTACCTGAAGACGCTGGAAGCCGAGATTCAGGCACACGTCAAGGTCGCCGCAGAACGCGATGCCCTCATTGCCGGCCTCAACGAACAGCTGCAGGCGACGCGGCAGGAAATCAACCGGCTCTCGGCGGCGGGGCGCCTGCCCGACCCGGAGACTGTCCGGGCCGCACTCGAGCCCTTCGGTCACCATCTCCGGAAAGTCCTGGTCGCCCGTTACCACCCGCGCCTGCTCCCGCTGATTCTCTGGTTCTCGGCGCTGGGCATTCACGTCAAGGTGTTTGGCGCGCCCAAGACCTACGCCGACGGACGGCACGGCAAGGTCCGTTTCTGGCACGAAAGCCTCTGGGAATGGCTCGCCCAGATCGACAGCTTCTTCAACGAGAAGGCCTATCGCCTCGCCAACCCCGACGTCGGCGAGGCCATCGCCCTCGGCCAACTGCCCAGCGCGTGGGATCATTATCTGTCCTTCGGCCAACGCGAGCGCCGCAAGACAGGAGTGGAGAGCTACTGCACGGGCATTGCGGAGTTCGACGCCGTCGCCTTCGACAGCGCGGCCGCGGATTCGGTGCTGCCCTGCCTAATCGGCCGGCTGCAGCCCCACCATAAACTGTTCATCACCGGCTTCGATCCCGCCGCCGGCTGGCTGCCGCCCGACCCGGCTCGCACCGTTGTCCTGGGCGATACCCTGGTTTGTTATCGGCCGCCGGCCGCCTGGGTGGGACCTTACCAGCCCAACAACCAGCTGAGGATTAACTGGCCTTTAGCGCGGCCCCAGGACGTCTACCCGCCCCGCCCCGCCCAGCCCGGCGAGTGGCCCAAGATCTCGGTCGTCACCGTCAGCTACAACCAGGCTGCCTTTCTCGAGGAGACGATCCGTTCGGTGTTGGATCAGAACTATCCTAACCTGGAATACATCATCGTTGACGGCGGGTCGACGGACGGCTCCGTAGAAATCATCCGGAAATATGCCAACCGCCTCGCCTGGTGGGTCAGTGAAAAGGATGAGGGCCAGTCCCAGGCCCTGAATAAGGGCTTCCGCCGGGCCACCGGGCAGATCCTTACATGGCTGAACAGTGACGACCAACTCGCGCCCGGCAGCCTTTACGTGGTGGGCCAGACCTTTCTCCTGCATGCTACCGACTTGGTGGTGGGCCGGTGCGCCCGCGTGATGGATCATCAGCCGTTTCCGCGTCATGTGCACCGCTGCTTCCTCCCCCTCGACCGGATCGTGCCCCTGCCCGTTTCCGAACTGCTCGATCTCGACCGGAGCTGGTTGAAAGGGGATTTCTTCCACCAGCCGGAGGTTTTCTTCACCCGGGACATCTTTGACCGCGCCGGGGGCCAGTTGCGCGAGGATCTCTATTTCAGCATGGATTACGATCTGTGGGTCCGCATGGCCCGGGCGGAGGCGAGGATCTTCGCCGTGCCCGAAATCCTCGCCATTTTCCGCGAGCACAAAAACCAAAAGACCGGCGGTGACCACGTCCCTTACCTGCCCGAGCTGCGTGAGGTCAACGCGGCGCACCGGGCGGCGGTTTGACTCCGCGCCCCTCAACCATGCCGTCCGCCCCCGACCCTTTCCTGACCTGGATTGACCAGCTGCCCAAGTGGCATGGCTGGCTCCAGCTGTCTCCGGAGCGTCCCTATGCCCATGCCGAGGAGGCCTACGACAGCCAGTACGGCGTGACCGCGGCCGAGCCGGAGTCGGGCCAAGGACTGTGCGCCCTGCTTAAGACCCACGAGGTGGAGACGACCGGCCCGGCCTTGGAAATCGGCTGCGGCACGGGACGGCTGACCTATGGTCTGGCCAAACATTATCCCGGTCCCGACTTTCTCATCACGGATCCGTCGCAGGCCTTCCTGCGACTGACGCAGAGCCAGTTCGGCAGCGGCGCCGGCTTCCCGCCCCGGCTGCATTTTGCGGTGCTCAATGCCGACGACCTGGACCAGCTGCCGCCGGAGATGTTTTCGGTCATCGCGATGCGGTCCACCCTGCATCACATTCTGGAGGTGAAGAAATTCATCGCGGCCAGCGCCCGCATCCTCCGCCCTGGCGGAGCCCTGGTCATGGGAGCCGAACCCTGCGAGAGCGGCTACATCCTCATGGCCGCCGTGAGCCAGGGGATTGCTCCGGCCCTCCAGGCGGCCGGCGTCGAACTGCGACCGGCCTGGAAGGAACAGCTGCGCGTCTTCGCCGACACCGTGAAATTCTACTGCCGCCGGGACATCGACAAGTCGACGGCGGAGGACAAGCACCTGTTTCGCGACCACGAACTGGCCGACCTGGGCTTCGAGCACGGGCTGAACCTGCGGTTCTTTCCCAACGCCGCGTTCAGCGACTACGCGCCGCCCTATCTCAACGAGTTCGAAACCTTCAGCGCCTTTTTCCTGAACTACCTGCAATTCTGCATGCTGTTCGACGACGAGTTCCTGAAACAGATCCGCCGTCACCTGAAGCCGCAACTCAAGTATATCGACGACTGCTACCGCAGCCACGTCGGACCCGCCATCACCGGGGTGTTTCTATTTAAGAAGGCGGCCCTGGCCGCCCAGCGATGAATCCTTCCCCTGACAAACGCCGCAGCCCCGACCTGCCCAAGCGCATCCTGTTTCTCAACGATGTCGGCTTCCAATATGGGGCCGGGATCGCCCAGGCCCGGCAGGTGGAGTGCATCCTCGAACTGGGCATCGAGACCGGCGTGCTCACTTGGGCACATGGGAATGTCCGCTTGGAGGATGTCGCCACCCGCCCCATCTATCCCGACCTCTGGCTCGGAATCCACGAGGTCAATCATCTCGAGGGCGGCAAGTCGCTTTCCGACGACACCGTGATCGCCGGTCTGCTCATGGAAGTGGCGCGGTTTGCCCCGGCCATCGTCATTGTCGGCAACCTGCACGCCGCCCGGTGGCCGCTCCGGCTGCTGGTCGCCCTGCGGGAAATCGGCTGCCGGGTGATCACGTTCGTCCACGACGGGTATCTGTATACCGGCCGCTGCGCCTATCCCGGCGACTGCCAGCTCTACCTGACCGGCTGCAACGCGACCTGCCCCACCGCCGGCGAATACCCCGTGCTTGAGCCAGCCGCGATCGCCGGCGCCTGGCAGGCCCGGCGGGACATTTTTGGCGGCCCGCATGGCGTGGAAGTCGTCGCCAACAGCCGCTGGAGCGCCCGGATGTTCCACCGCGCCCTGCCGGCCTGCCCGTCGATAGCAACCGTTGAGCTGGGCGCGGATGAACGGGTTTTCCAGCCGGGCGACAAACGAGCCGCGCGCCAGCTGCTTGATCTCCCCGAAGACAGGCCGGTCGTGCTGTGCGCCGCCGTCAATTTCCTGGAAGCCCGGAAGGGCGGCCGCCAGCTGAAGGAGATCATCGCGGCGTTCGGTGACACCGTGACGTTTGCCGCCTTCGGGCACAATGCGCACGAAATCCCCGGACTGATCGGCCTCGGGTATCACCTGCAGGCGCACCGCCTGGCACAGATCTACCAGGCTGCCGACCTGTTTCTCGGGACCGCAACCGAGGAGGCGTTCGGCCAGACCGTCATGGAGGCCCAACTCTGCGGCCTTCCCGCCGTGGCCTTCGAGGCCGGCGGCGTGGTGGAGATCGTGCAGCCGGAACTCACCGGAATACTGGTCCGCAATGGCGATGCGGCCGCGGCCGTCGCGGCCATCCGGGCTTTGTTGGTCGACGCGCCGGCCCTCGTCGAGACCGCGTCGCGGGCCCGGCAGCACGCTGTCGCCCGCTTCTCGCTGTCCGCGCACGCCGGACGCTGGCAGCGCTATTTCACCGGCCGGCCCGGGGCCGGGGATGATTCTTCGTTTGCCTCGAATACCCGGCTATCTTTCTAATCAGGCAACTATGCCGGCCCGGACATGACCACGCTGCTTGTTCACTTTGTACTCCTCGGGTGGATGTCCTGGGCCATCGCGAGCCGGCTGGTGCCGAACCTGATCGACCGGATCGTGGCCGCGGCGATGGTCTTCTGGGGTCAAATCGTGTTGTGGTGCCTGCTGCTTTCACTGGTCGGCAAGCTCAGTGATGTCAGCTGGTTCTTCCGTGGCTCGCTCCTGCAGGGCCTCGCCCTTCTGCTGCTCACGCGACGCTTGCTCGTCCCTGCATCCGAGCCCCGCCTCGACGCCCCCGGCCCGGGGCAGGAACGCTCTCTTTGGCTGATGGTTGCCGCCGGCGCCACGCTCCTGCCCATCCTCGTGGCGAACCTCGCCATCGCGGCCACTTACGAGCCGAACAACTACGACTCGCTGACGTATCACCTGCCGCGCGTATTGTATTATCTCGGCCAGAACTCCCTGGCACAGTTTGAGACCGCTGATTTCCGGCAGGTCTACTATCCCTTCAACTACAATCTCCTGCAGCTCTTCTGCTTCGTTTACCACGCTCCGATCCAGACCATCAATTTCTTCAATGTCGCCGCCTGGGTGGTCACCGGGCTGGGGGTATATCGCATCTCACGCCACTGCGGTTGCAGTTTCAATGCCTCGCTGATCGCGGCGTGGCTCACGCTGACCTCCACGGAAGTGCTGGCGCAGGCCACGAGCACCACCATCGATCTGCCGTCCGGAGCCGCCCTGGTCAGTGCCATGGTCTTCGCCCTGCGCTGGCGGGAAACCAAGCGGACGGGCGATGCCCTGCTGTCCGGCGTCGCAGCCAGCATGAGTGTAGGGACCAAGCTCACGGTCATGTTTTTCGGGCCGACCGCGATGCTGCTCCTCCTCGTCTTCGCCTATTTTCACTGGCACCGGGGCGAGACCCGGGCATTTTACGGCCATCTCCGCTCCTGGATCGGTCCCGCCGTGCTCGCCGGGATCCTTTGCGCTCCATTTGTCATCTATAACTGGAAGGCGACCGGGCAACTCATGACCCACCGGATGGATTTCACCCTGAACAAGCCGTTCACCTTCGGGTGCGTCTGGCAGACGGCGAAAGCGTACCTCGTGCAGATTTTCTTCGAGCCGCTCGGCCGTTTCGCCTTCGACCTCGACCAGATCAACTTCCTGAACCGGTGGTTCGACCGGCATGTGTTCACCCACTGGAACGAAGCCTACGCTTTCTCTCCGCTTTACCTCATCCCGCCCGACTTGAACGAGGATCATGTGTTCTTTGGGTTTGCCGGACCTCTCTTCCTCATCTGCGCCATAATTTGCCTTGGGCGGGACCGCCGGCTCCAACGGCCCATGAGCTGGGTCGCCCTGCTCGGACTCGGTTGGTTCATCACCTACTTTGCCCTGAACAAGTGGTCACTCTATAACCAGCGGTATTTTGTCCCTCCCTTGGTGCTCCTGGGCGCCTGCTCCGCCTCGGTGCTGGACGCGGGGGGCGGTGGCGCCACGGCCCTGCGGCGGGCCAAGCGCCTCGGGTTCTGCGCGGTCGCCATCACCGGGCTTTGGTTCTCACTCTTTTATCTGGTAAAAAACAATATCCGGCCTGCCCCGTTGCCATTCACGCACGTGCTCGCCCCGTCAATCCTGCCGGACCTTCCGCCGGTGCTGGTGGAGCGACTGTCCGACGAGCCGCGCATCAACATTTCATCCTATGGCACCAACGAGCGCATCTTCCCCCTGATGCACTTGGGCCGCTATCAGTCCTTCACCTCGGGGTCGCAGTTGGACCCCGGGAAATACAACGTTTTCTCCTACTGGAAGGCCACCCGGAACTACATCTACAGCAACCTGGCCTATTATGTCTCGTACACCGTCGTGCCGGTCGCCACGAAGCGGACCGCCGGTGTGGAGTTTCTGGGCACGGTTGCCGGCAGCGGCGACTCGTTTGACTACCTCGGGCTGGCCCCCCATCCCAATGACCGACTCGCCAATGCCCGGAACAACAATCTCGCCGTCGCCGTGGAATATAACGCCGACACCAATGATCAGATTCGGCTCAACGGCTGCCGCATCGGGGTCATCGGCCTTAATCCCGGGGACGGCGCCTGGATTGAAATCAGTGCCGAGGCGGCCGACGGAACCCGCGCGCCGCTCGTGAGGCTATCGCATTCGGGCTGGGTCAGGGACATAGCCGTGAAAAAGCCGTTCAAGCGCCTGGTGATCCAGGTGACCGATGCGGCCACCGGCAAGATCATCGGCTTGGGTGAACTGCCCTTCACCGTCAAGCGAGGCGACACCGATGCGCCCCCGCCCAACCCGCTGGCCCTCTATTCCAGCGAACTGATCTCGGACGAGGCCGTGGGGCATTTTACCGCCACCGGCCTGGCCGGACTCGAAGGGCCCTACGCCCAATGGGACCTGCCGCGCTTCCGCTGGGCCAAGCAGCCCATGGTCCGGATCACGATCCCGGGCGATGCCATGCTCAAGCAGATCCGGCTGGATTTCAGCGTGCGACTGCAGGTACGCGGAGCGGCCAACCTGGAGGTGCTGCACAACGGCCGGCGCGTGAAGCTGCTCAAGCTGCAGGGGCACCAGAATTGGTTCGACGAGGTGATCGAGATCGCCGCGACCCCGGGAGAAAACATCATCGAACTGGCCGATCGGTCGAGTGAAGAGATTCCGGACTGGATTGCCTACCTCGAGCTTAACCCGGACGTCAAAAAATACGTCCTTGCCCAATGCCAGCCGTTGGAAGAAGGAGCCCGGGAGCACTACAACATCCATGGCCGGGAGGAGGGCCGCCCCCTGCCGATGAAGTCCAATCTGAATCCGTCTCCGCCCCCGCCCGATTCGCTCTACTTTGTCTATCGCCGCCTTCGCGTCGAAGGCATCACTTCCCAGTAATAGCATGATGCGACCCTAATCTGTGACCGTTGCTCCGCACGCGGATTTATCCCCATGTTAATTTTCCTTCTGCACGGTTTGCTCCTGATCGGGGCCTCACTGGGCTCCGCCCGAGCGCTGGTCCGGCAGGCCGCCGACCGGTTCCTGGCGACGGCGGTCATCGTCTGGACCAACATCGTGGTCACCTGCCTGTTGCTTTCGGGCCTGAGGCTCCTCGGCGATCCTCATTGGTTTTTTCGCACCTCCCTCGCGCTGGCCCTCGCGACCTGGCTGGCGGTGCGCCGGATGAACCTGGCACCCGAAGCGCCCGCTCCGCCCATCACCGCAGGGGACAGAATTTCCCGCCAGCTTCTGCTCGCGTTCGTGGTGACACTCGCGCCGCTCGCCTACCTTAGCATCCGGATCGCCGGCACCTACGTGCCGAATAATTACGACTCACTCGCCTACCACCTGCCACGGGCGATGTTTTATCTCGGGCAGAACTCACTGGCCCACTTTGTGACGGGCAACGACCGGCAGGTCTACTTCCCCTTCAACTATAACCTGCTGCAGCTGTTCGGCCTCATCTACAGCCCGCCGCTCCAGTGCCTCAACTTCATCAATCTGGCCGCCTGGGTCACGGCGGGCGTGGCGATTTACCGGCTTTGCCGGCTCTGCGCCCTGACCGCCAACTCTGCCCTTGTTGCCACCTGGGTGGCGCTGACTTCCACCCAAGTGCTGGCGCAGGCCACGGCCACCACCAACGACCTGCCCACCGCGGCCGCGCTCCTCTGCACCCTGACTTTCATCCTGCGTTGGCGGGCGGCCGGGCAGAAACGTGACGCGCTGCTCGCCGGGCTCGGCGCGGGCCTGGCCGCCGGGTCCAAGCTGACGGTCATGTTCTTCGGCCCGCCGGCCGGGCTGATCATCGCGATCCTGGCCTGGCAGCACTGGCGGCGGGGCGGGATCCATCGTTTGCTCCGGGCCACGGGGGCTTGGTTGGTGCCGGCCGTTCTGGCGTTTGTGCTCTCCGCGCCGTTTGCCCTGATCAACCTCGCGGCCAAGGGCGTGTGGGTCAGCAAGACCTACGACTACACGCTGAACCGGCCCTTCAGTCTCGCCTGCGCGGCGCAGACGGCGAAGGCCTACCTCATCCAGCTCTTCCTTGAGCCGCTGCATCGCTTCACCTTCGACCTGACCTTCACCGCGCAGCTGAACGCCTGGGCCAAGCAGACGTTTTTCCCGCGCTGGAACGACGCCTACGCCTTTTCCCCGCTGTATCTATTCCCCCCCGACCTGAATGAAGATCACGTCTGGTTCGGCTTTGCCGGGCCGCTCATCCTCGTGTGCGCCCTCTTCTGCCTGGTGCGCGGACGCCGCCAGGCGCCGCCCATCGTCTGGATGGCCGGGCTGGGGGTCGGCTGGCTGGCGACCTATTTCACGCTCAACAAATGGTCGCTCTACAACCAGCGGTACATGGTCCTGGCGATCCTGATCATGAGCCCGAGCGTCGCGGCCTGCATTGACGCCGGCCGGGCGGTGCCGTTTTTCCGGCGCGCCACCCGCGACCTGATGGTGGTGCTGGCCTTCACCTCGGTCTGGCTGTGCGCCATCTATCTGTGCCAGAACACCAGCCGCCCCTATGCCCCGCTCTGGGCCGGCAATCCGCCGCCTCCCGCCCTGCCCAGCCTGCCACCGCTCCTCGCCCGGCGCATGGCGGAGCAACCACGGGTGAACATCGAATCCAGCGGTACCAATGAACGCACCTTCCTGCTGATGGCCGTGGGACACCATCAGCGCTTCACCGCTTTCCACCGGGTTGATGCCCGGAGCTACAACGTATTTTCCGAATGGGGCTTCGTGCGCAAGGTCGCTTTCACCAATATTGAGCAGCCCTCCTCCTTCACGGTCGTGAAAATCCCGACCAAGCGCACCGCAGGAGTGGAATTCCTCGGCACGATCGGTTCCGGGACGGACGCGCAGGACTACTACGGATTGGTCCCGCACGCCGACCAGGTTACCTCGGGCGAGGGAGACCGGAACGCACTGGTGGAGTTTTTCTATAAGCCGCGCGAACCCCGCCGCTACGAGCCGCTGCTAATCCGCGCGGTGGGACTGAACGCGCCCGACCAGGCCCGGCTCCTGGTCGGCGTGGAGTACGAAGACCATTCGACCGCCACCCTTGCCACCTTCACTGCGGCCGGGGAGGTCCGGACCGCGGTGACGAAGCCATTCCGCCGCTTTACCGGG
>Ga0214192_1001289_pt1 | contig 14172 bp, 7 predicted proteins | sample TroBogEpilimnion_44_FD_153030 | JGI IMG/M metagenome (GOLD analysis project Ga0214192, IMG submission 153030) | Freshwater microbial communities from Trout Bog Lake, WI - 29JUL2008 epilimnion | ecosystem: Environmental > Aquatic > Freshwater > Lake > Epilimnion/Euphotic zone | place: Trout Bog... | reverse complement strand
CCACCATCACCGTCTGGCCGGGATTCAATCCCACCAATATTCACCTTGCCCGCTATTCGTTTGTGGATGTCCTTTCCACCAATATTGTGATGCTTACCAATGCGGTCTATTTGGGAGGCGGAGGACCTTCTGCGGCGTATCTCACCTCAGCCACCAATTTTTATAACAGCGCACTCTATACCGCACTGGCCCCCACTTTCCGGATGGGGCTCACCAATCGTTTGCAATTCGCGATGGTGGTGACTGGTTCTGACGGTACGAACCATCTTATCGATTACGTGAATTTCGACATGGGGAACATGGATCGTACCAATTTGACGGCGGAGGCGTTTAATACACTGAATGACCCGAATTACAAGGGATACGGCGGCAATTGGGATACCAATTTCTACAAGGGAATGGTGGCCGGGATCAGCAACCAGATCAATATCTCACTCGGCGGCGGCGGTGCGTTGGGGACCAACGCTGCTAACAAGATTGTTTGGAATAGTGTGTTTACCAAACAATACGAAACAAATAATTTCGCCCTTTTCTATAAAGGAAACTCACTCACCGTCACCAACACGATGATGCAGGCCCCCTATTCGCCTGCCATCAAACTGGGCTTTACCAATGTTTGGGAGGCCAATGATCCACTGGTTCATTACATGCTGCCGGATATGAACGTACTGCATTCTGCCAAGCCGGTGAACCATCTTTACACCAATGGAATGAATACCTCACCAATCGTGGTATTGATCACCCCGAGCAAAGGTTCAGTGAACAGCCATTATCTGCCTTGGGGCGAGAATGGTCACGATTTGGACGGAAACACGGATCCTTCCAATTTCTCCCAAAACAATATTGGTGTGAAAGACATCATGATCACCGGTTCGGATGACTGGTTGTTTCCCAGTAACAAATTCCCGAACATCGGCTGGCTGGGTCGGGTGCATCGCGGCAGTCCGTGGCAGACGGTTTTCTTGAAGTCCGCCAATACCTATTACGGAACGAATTACACCAATGTGCTCTCAGTGACCAACTGGGTGGCTTGGTCGGGTAATGACTGGATTTACCCACAGTGGACGGCCAGCTATAAGGTCGGTGGTTTCACCATTCCGGGATATACAGATTCTCACGACGCATTTATAAGCATGCCGGATAAGGATGCAAAGTTGCTCGATTTGTTCACCACATCACCGAATGACGCGGCCAGCAAGGGTCAATTGTCGGTAAACCAGACCAATCTGGCTTCATGGGCAGCAGTGCTCTACGGGGTCAACGTTCTGAGCGGAACGGGGTCGGGTCAGAACCAGTTTATTTCACCGGGCGATTCCTCACCGTCGAACGGATTGACCGCATTGCAATACATGGTTAAAGGCATTAATTTTGCCCGGAGCAATCAATACGCACTGCCGGGTGCGACTGCCGGGACGACGAACTATTTCTATTACAATCCGGGCGGGGTGTTCACCAGTGTGGGTCAATTGCTGTCGGTTCCCGAACTGACGACCCAATCTCCGTATGTGGTGTCAGTCAGCCCGACGAATATTCTGCGTGACGAAGTGATTGAGCGCATTCCGCAGCAGATCATGTCGCTGGTGCGGGTGGGATCGCCACGCTATGTGGTGTTTGCCTACGGCCAGTCGTTGAAACCGGCGGATCGCTCGATTCTGACCACCGGACCGATGTTCGGGATGTGTACGAATTACCAGGTGACCGGGGAATCCGGCATCCGGGCGGTGGTGAGAGTGGACAACGCGCCGTTCCCCTCGGCACCGGGCATTACCAATGTATTTTCACCCCGTGCGGTGGTGGAAAGCTTTGATTTGCTGGGCACGGAATAAAGTGCCTTTTGGAGGGCGTGGCGTTGGGTTGAAAGTGCGTCGGAAGACGCAAAAAGCTTGGTTTTTTGGGTGAATCAGATATAGTGATAATACGACTAATCTACTTCATGCGGAGGTGAACCCTGTTGGTTGGCTGGCTGCATGAAGAGGGGTCGTTTAAGAACTTTAAATTTATGCAACGGAAGCCTTTGTTTTGGTTCCTGTTGAGCCTGTTGTGCCTGGCGGGTTCGGCTTATTTTTGGTCCGTGGGCGATCACGTCCGCGAGAACCGGGCTGCCGCGAAGGCTGCCGCAACCAGCGCGACCAACACTCCTTCGACAGCCTCGCCCAGCCGTGCCGTCCTGCCTGCACTCCCGGCAACCAACGCGACCCAAGTGGTTGCCAGCCAGAAGGATGAAAAAAGCCTGTATCCCTATCGTTTGCACAACAGCACGGTTGCCTACGATCAATTGCTCAAGAATCCCAAGGCGGTGTTGTTGATGAACGCAGCTTTGGATAGCAGCAAGCCCCTGGATTACTCGATTCCGGCGGAATTGCGCGCCCGGCCGGACAACGGAAGTTACCTGGTCCAGAGCAAGACGGATTTGAACGGGGAATTCCGGCAGTTGCTGCAATCCAGCCACGCGACGATTGTTTCCTACATTCCCAACAACGCCTACCTCGTGCGGGCATCCGCTGACAGTGCGAACCAGTTGGCAGCCAGTCCGCTGGTGCAGAGCGTCCTGAACTTTGAACCCTATTTCAAACTGGAACCCACGCTGTTGAAGCAGGTGATGGAGACGACACCACCTTCCTACGGCAACACCCTGGTCAATGTGTTGATGTTCGGCGGCAACTCCGGCGGGACATTGCAGGAACTCAGGCAATTCGGCAGTGTGCCTTCCGCCACTCAACAGACCCCGTTCGGTCCGATGGTTCAGATGGCGGTTTCAAACGATGATCTTACCAAGGTGGCGCAGATTCCCGGGGTACAAGCCCTCTCGGCGTCGCATCGTCGGGTTTCGGCGAATGACCTGATGCGGATGCGACTGGGCATTTCGACGAACTCTGCGCTGAGCAACACGCCTTATCTGGGACTGACCGGCAAGGGAGTGCTGTTGAATGTGAACGACACTGGCGTGGATATTACGCATCCTGATCTGGCCGGCCGTGTTACGCTGGATCCGAGTTCTCCGGCATTGAGCCTGGACACAGAAGGTCACGGCACGCACGTGATTGGAACCATTTTGGGAAATGGATCACAAAGTGGAGGCACCAACACCTACGCGCAGGGATCGACCACGAATGCGGGGTTTCAAGGAATGGCTCCGGACGCGAAGGCCTATGTTCAGAATTTCACGGATTATTACGGCGATCCTTACTTGCAGTTGGGAGCGGCTTCCTATCAGGAAACCAATGCCATGAATCAGGCCATGCTGATTTCCAATGACAGTTGGAATTATTACCAGGATTTCAGCTATGACATCGCCGCCGCCAGCTACGACGCCGCCGTGCGCGATGCGGATCCCTACACCCCCGGTTCACAAGCGATTTGTTATGTGTTTTCCGCAGGTAACGATGGATATGGAAATACGGATGGCTCGGGTGGTTCCCTCGATTCCATTGATTCGCCTGCGACTGCGAAAAACGTGATTACCGTCGGCGCATTGGAGCAGCCCAGATACTTGGAGATCACGAATACCTACAGCTATGTGACCAATGTTGGCACCAACATGATGACCGTCACCACCAATGAAATTGAGGACTATTATTTGGACCAGACAGACAGCTCCAATCAGGTCGCTTACTTTTCATCGCGCGGCAATGTGGGAATTGCAACCGAAGGCACCTATGGACGATTCAAGCCGGACCTCGTGGCGCCCGGATCATTTGTGGTTTCCTGCCGTTCCACCAACTGGAGCAAGAATCCCTTCGCCCAGAGCTACAGCTACTCGGGACAGGTCACCAACACGAACCTGTATTATCTGAACGAACTGTTCACCTTGAATTCCAACGTGACGCAGGTGCAGGTGAAGGTTTTGCCCAACGGCCTGACGACCGGGACGCTTCCCGCCATGCCGATTTATGGCTCGGACGGAAGACCCACGACCAATGATCTTTTGGGCAACGGCTCGGTGACCCTGCCGAACGCCAATTACACGTTGAATCCCAATGCCACGCTGCAATTCGCGGTGGGAAATCCTTCACCCTCCAACACTTACAATTTCAATGTCGTGGTGACGATCACCCTGAATGCGGATACCAACGCGTCGAATCCCCTGGTGGTCTTGAGCAACCTGGATGACGAACTGGGACCTTTCTACCGTTACGAATCCGGAACCAGCATGGCAGCAGCCGGGGTTTCGGGAACGCTGGCTTGCATGCAGCAGTTTTTCCAGGATCGCAAACTGGGATGCAGTCCGGCGCTGATGAAAGCGCTTTTGATCAACAGCGCCCGGAGCGTGGGAGCGCTTTACAAATATAACCTTAACGATCAGTACGGCAATTATCAGGGTTGGGGAATCCCAAACATATCCAACGCGATTCCTGCGGCATTGACCAATCTTCCCTCGGCCGGCATCAGCACACTGCCCCTGATATTTGTGGATCAAAGCCCTACCAACGCGCTGGCCACAGGACAAAGCCTGACCTGGAATTTGAATCTATCCCCCGCAGCCGTGGCTCAGGGATTGCGTGCCACGTTGGTATGGACAGATCCCCCCGGCAATCCTTCCGCGGGTCCCAAGCTGGTCAATGACCTGGACCTGATCATCACCAACCTGAACACCGGTGATGTCTATTATGGAAACGATATTCCTGCTGGAACGGTTTACAACGAGTTTGTGGACACCAATGCGGCTCCGATTGCGGATTCGATCAACAATGTTGAGAATATTTTCCTGAAGCCATCCAGCGTTACCAGCAACTATTCCATCACCGTTCTGGCGCGTCGCGTGAATGTCAATGCGCTCACCGTCAACACGAACAATGTGGTGCAGGATTTTGCCCTGGTGATTTCCTCCGGCACGGCGGGTTCCGTGTCCAATCCGTTTACGGCATTCACACCTGCGACGAGTACGGTGGTGACCAATAATAATCTGGTGACCAATCTTCTGGCGGTTACGGATGGCCAGGCTCTGCCCAACCAAAGAATTGGAGCGAACTCCCAATTTAGCGGCAGCACCAACGGGACCCGTTCGCAGTGGAATTTTTATATCTTCACCAACACGGTGGCTCTGACGAATTCGGCCTTCAAATATTTAGCCTTCAATGTCTACAGCACCTTGGCGCTGTCCAGTCCCCGCCCGGAAACATTCCAGGAATTGGATCCTGCCACGCAGTATGCCACGCGTAATTTAAGCAGTGTTCAATACGCTGATGTGGATTTGTATGTGTCCACGGATCCTGGGTTGACGAACTTGAATCCGGCTGTCATTGCCAATTCCTGGGCGAATGGATTGGTATCCGCGAGTCGCGGCGGCGATGAGGCAGTCCTGTTAACCAATAATTCCGGAAGCCCCGGGGGGCAGGTTTATTATATTGGTGTCAAATCAGAAGATCAGCAGGGTGCGCAGTATCAGCTTCTGGCTTACGCCACGGATCAACCCTTCAACCTGACGGATAGCAACGGCAATTACCTGGTGGTCTCACGCCAGATTCAGCCAACGAACATTCCCGGAGGATCCTCGGCCATCGTGTCCAATTCCATCTGGATCGGGAATTATCAGGCAACCGATCCCACAACCAAGATTCGCTATGTCATCGCCAGCAACACCATCACGGCGCAGAATTCCGGGGATCTGATCGGGCGGCTGATTCATGGTGACTCCAAGGGAACCTCCGTGTTGAACAACCACACCTATTTTCCGAATCCGGTGAACAACGTTCAGTCCACCATCTATGACGACAGCGGCGCCAACACCATCCCGAATTCAAGGCACACCGATGGCCCCGGGGATCTCCTCTCCTCCTTTGCGAATCAAAGCCCGGGAACGCAGTGGCAGTTTACCATGGTGAACGACAATTCGCTGACAGACACCGGAGCGATCAATAGTTTTCAGCTGACCATTCTTCCACACGTCAGGACGAACAATTTCAGTTTCATCATTCAGCCCAATTCCTGGTATTACGATTTTGTGGACATCAATGCCGAGGCCACCAACCTGACCATCACGCTGTCCAATTTGACGGAAGTTCTTTACCTCTATGTGAAGGAAGGAAGTTATCCGACCCAGACCAATTATGATTATTTCGAGGTGATCCATCCGCCGGGAGGATCGCTGTCGATTAATAAACGCACACTGCCTCCCTTGAATCAGGGCACCTACTATTATGGAATATATAATCCGAACCAGAGTCCGGCGTCGGGCAGTGGGCATGTGGAGGTGGACTACGGTTTGAACGGGCCGCAGCTTTCGGATTATTTTGCGACCAACCCCGTTGTCATTGCCGACGATTCTGTGACTTATTCACCGAACATTGTATCGGATTCCAGCACGGTATTGGGAGCCGAGGTGGGAGTGCGTATTCAGCATTCCAGGGAATCCGATCTGGTGTTGACCTTGATCAGTCCTTCGGGAACGCGTGTGTTGCTGGCCGAAAACCGCGGGGAGTTGGATAACCATGGCTATGGTTCGGGAACGAGCTCCGTCGCGGCATTCACCACCAATGGAACATATCTGCCGACCACAAACACAATTCCGCTCACATCAACCAGCGGAACGGCTTCGTTCAACTATTCATTCCTGACCATTCCGGACGATCTACGGGTTTATTATGGAAACAACCTCTTGTGGGACACCGGCCTGGTGAGCGGATCGGGTGGATTTTCGGTGAGTTACTCCGGTTCACTCAGCAATCTCACCACCGTGATGAACCAAGCCGGCACCAACCCCAAAGCGACGAATGGGGATTACTGGAGCTATTCGGTGGCCCTGCAAAGCGCCGACGTGACCTATGCGATTTTCTCTGAAGACACTAATTTTGCGACGACCCCCATCAAGTTCGCGGTTCCGCCTTTTGCCGCGGGGCCGGCTTTGATTCCGCCGACAAACATTCTCACCACTTCGTTTGATCTAGTGGTGCCGAATGTTTATTCGAATGGGGTTGTGGACGGATGGAGCACGGTGGGAACCAATGCGGTCACAGTTGTGAATGTGCCGAATCTGGCGTTGTCGAACAGTGTTCCGAATGTCGTGGCGCTGCATCAATCCGGTCTCACGCGGATATTGCCAACGGTGGAAGGGGTTAGCTACACCCTGAGCTTCGCTGCGCACGGTTTGCCGGTGTACAACCCTTCGAGTTGGTGGAGGGCGGAGAGCAACTTCCTGGATTCTGCCGGAAACAATAAGGGTTTCGGTAACAATACCACATTCACCAACGGGGTGGTTTCCAATGCATTCGCATTCAATGGAAGCAATGCTTTTGTGAGAATTTCCACCGACCCCACGTTGAATCCTTCCACAGGATTTACCATTGAAGGTTGGATTTATTTCACCGGCACTACGAACCCCTTGAGCAGCATCTTCAGCAAATGGGGTGATGCGGGGACCTTCGTCAATCAGCAGAGCTACACCTTTGAAGTCCTTCCCACGGGAGCGCTTGAATTTGGAATTGCCGATTCAACGAACCAGGGGCCCACGCCGTTAATGCATTTTGATTCACCTGTGAGCACAATTCCGTTGAACACATGGACGCATGTGGCGGCGGTTTATGACACCAACTCTGGAACCAGAAGCATTTATGCGAATGGCGTATTGGTGGCCTCCACGAACAACACCCCGATCACCAATGTTTTCGCAGGAACAGCGGACGCCTGTATCGGTGCCCGATTGTCTGATATGAATGTGCCGGTGGATTTCTTCCCCGGGTTCATTGACGAACTTTCGTTCTACTCGACCGCGCTCAATGCAACGCAGATCCAGGATATTTATGCCGCCGGAAGCGCAGGCAAGCGCGGTAATCAGCCAAACCTGAATGCCGTGGTGGGAACTTTCACCAATACCATCCCCTTGAAGGATGGTTGGACGGGGACCAATTACACTTTCGTCGCCCCGCTGACCGACATGCCGGTGAGCTTCATCCCTGCGAGCAATCCGGATGGCACGCCGATGGATGGTATTTTGGTTGACGCCATTTCATTGACTGAAAATGCGCGCCCCAATGCGGCCAATTATTTTCTGCCGGAAGAATCGCTCAACAAAATCATCGGCGAACCTTCCAAGGGCACATGGAATCTCGAAGTTGTGGACAATCGCGTGGGCCCGGCGGGAGGCAGCACCACCAATGTTCTGGTGGACTGGTTGCTCCGTCTGAAACTGGCGGACACCCAACCGGGCGCTTTAACGCTTCAACCCCAGGTCACTTACACCAATTCGGTGGACGCATACAGCCTGACCTATTTCCGTGTGGATGTTCCTGTGTGGGCGCAGATGGCAACCAATCTATTGATCAATGCCACCGGACCGGTGAACCTTTTGTATGATCAATATGGTTTGCCATCCGATACCAACGCTCCGGACTATTTGTTGATCAACAACGCCACGAGCGGATCCTCGGTGCTCACGATTGCCTCCGCACCCACCAATATTGTGCCCGGAAATTCCTATTATCTGGCGGTTCAAAACAATGGTGCCACTGCGGTGAACTTCAGCATCGAGGTGGATTTCGACATCCCGACCTTGCTCAACGGAGTTCCTTTCACCACGAACATCAACACCGGCATCATCCCGAATTACTATCAATTTGATGTCCCGACCAACCAGACACTGGGTGATTTTTATATCTTCCCAAACTCCGGGAACCTTCAGCTGATCGCGTCACAAGGCGCCCCGCTCCCGAGCGTGCTCTCCTACAATTACTCGGTGTCCACCGCGCCATTGAACATCCTGTTGTTCACCAACTCCACGCCGGTGGGCTTGAGCCCTGGTCGCTGGTACATCGGGGTGATTAACAATGACACCAACGTTTTGAACTACACCATCGAGGCGCAGGCGGCCAATCCGATACCCATCGTGCTGCCGGACGGGGTGGCGATTACGAACACCATTCCTCCGGGACCGGATATCAGCGAGTATTATGTCTACACCAATTCTTTGACCAACTCTTCGGCGTTGTTATTCCAGGCCTACGGGCTCTCGGGCGACGTGGATCTTCAGTTGGGCCAGGGATCGATTCCTTATCCGTTCCAGGGATACTTTGTCCAAAGCGCGAATCCTGGTTTGTTGCCGGAAAGCATTGTTCTGCGAACCAATCTTGCGACCAATATTTCCACGGTAAGCCTGCCGGACTTGACGGGTGGCTGGTATTTGAGTGTCCCGAATAATACCTTGTCCAATGTGACCTACACCATTCGCGGTGTGGTTTCCACCAATGGGGTATTGCCCGGCGGCATTCCGTTCCATGTCACGGAGTCCTTCACCAAGGGTTCCACCAATGGACCGACACTTGCGTGGCAGACCATTCCTGGAAATTGCTATGACATTCAAACCGCCACGAATTTGCTCACAGGTTTCACCACCTTGACCAATATTCTGGCGACTACGGATAACACTACCAACAATATTCTGACCTTCACGGATCCATCCGGAACCACGAATAACGTGTCGCTGTTTTACCGGATTGTCCTGGGACCTTGCGGGCCTTGATGAAGTAGGTTTATAATTAACAGGGGTGAAGGGGACAACTGCCGAGCTTGTGGGCGAAGGCCTCAAGCTCGACTAGACGATGAGCGGCAGTTAGCTTTTGGCGAATCAGGGGATGAAGTATTCGAGTTGATCGCCGATAGATCTGCCTATAAAAGTGATGCAGATCCCAGGTTCGAGTGTCCCACCTTTTCAGACTGCCACCGTTGCCGATGACCTCTACAAATCCTGCGCTCATCTGCAGATGGCAATATCTGCATAGTGCCAATAGCCTGTCAATAATCGTAATAAAGCGCTTGACGACATGTTTCACTTGCGACGAATGGACGGCGCACTCGACAAATGGAGCTTTTGATATCACTCTTCAGGAGTGGCACCTAATCCTCAATCTTCGGCGGACGCACTGTGGCGGGAGTATTCCCAGGCTTTTGCGGCCTTTGATGACATGACCCTGGCACGGTGGATGGCCCAGACGCTCGGTCAATTGGATGGTCGGGGTTGGCGGCTTTCGCATCCGCTAGTGCGTTCCTATCAGCTTGCGGCCTCGGTGGCGCATCAGCGTCAGATTTGGTTCAAGCGTTTGGCGACTCCTCCTGCATCGTTTCTCGAATCCCCCTGTTGTCGCGCTCCGTTCCTGCCGTTGCTGACCCGTGAGATTGTGGATTCCGGGCTGGTCTGCATGCATTGCGGGGAAATCATGGTGCCCTTTGGTGAGCTGGCTCCCGAACTGCAAGGCGTTCTACAACCCTGGTCGATTCGTTATGCCGAGGTTCATGGTGTTGCCCATTGGGACGAGGCACGGCGCCGGACGGTTCCCAGCTACGAGGACGCGATGGATGATGCCGCGGATGAAGCGGAGATGTTGTTATCCAAGGCGGGGCGGATTCTGGTTCCGCAACTTTGCGAGACTTATCCAACGGTCATCTGGGAGGACCAGGATGAATGTCTCTCGGTTCTGCCTGAGGAAGTGAGCTGCACTTAGAAAGGATAACTCTTGCTGGCAACATTTCGATCCATTGAATTTGGCTCCGCGGATTTCCGCAAGGAATGCTCGCTGAGGAGCGAGGTTCTTTATACTCCGCTGGGGCTGGACATGACCGGCTGGGATCTCAGCCCTGAGAAGGAACATTTTCATTTTGGATTGTTTGATCCGCAAGAAAACATCATCGCCTGCGTCATCGCCACACCGCTTTCAGCAGAGCGCGCAAAGATCCGTCAGATGGCTGTCGCCGAGGCTTACCGGGGGAAAGGGCAGGGGCGGATGCTTCTGACCGCCGCTGAGAATGGGCTGGCACAAAAGGGATTCAGCCAGGTGGTTCTCCATGCGCTGATGACGGCCGCAGGTTTTTACGACAAGCTGGGTTATACCCGTACAGGTGAGGTTTTTCTTGAGGTCGGTTGGCCGCACATCAAGATGGAAAAGACATTGGTCAAACCTTCGACGTCCTGATTTGTTCCATGACGCTGCCGAAATGGAAACCGTTCCCGCGCGAATTCTACACCCCTTCAGCTGGCATCGTGGCGCCTTTGTTGTTGGGTCAAATCATGGTATCGCGATCGGAGGGAAATATTTGCGCTGCGCGGATTGTGGAGGCGGAAGCTTATTTGTGGGACGACCCGGGATGCCATGCTTTTAAAGGTCGCACCCGAAGGAACGAGCCGATGTTCGGGGAGGAAGGCCGGGCCTATGTGTATCTGATCTATGGCATGTACCTTTGCTTTAATGTGGTGTGTTGTCCCCGAGGCGTGGCGGAGGCGGTTTTGATTCGCGGGGTGGAACCTGTTCATGGGATGGAATTCATGGAGAAGCGCAGAGCGGTGCAAAAGCCGGAAGCGTTGACAAATGGCCCTGGCAAACTGGCCCTGGCGATGGGCTTGGGCAGGCATCACAACGGAATCGAATTGTTCCACGATAAATCGGAGGTTTTCATCGCCCGTGACCCTGATTGGCCCATAGTGAAAGAGGGCGATCCGCGGGTTATTCGCACCACACGCATTGGGCTGACACTGGGGGCTGAGCTGCCCCTGCGATATTATCTAAAAGGGAATCGGTATGTTTCCAAAATAGTGCCATGAAGCACGTGGTTGAATTCAGGAATGTCCCCGCCGTGTGTCCATTTCCTTGACGCAAGCTGGATCCGGGGTGAGCTAAACACATCCGGTCTGTGTATTCTTTCCGAGGCTCAGCCTTCTCCAAAACTCGCCAGAACTTGTCAAATGCCGGTGTTACGCGTAACTTTTAAACACTGGCACGGTAGATGCATTGCATCTGGCTGCTGAATGAAGACCCGCATGGCCATCAAGTACAAAGATTATTACAAAATCCTGGAAGTTTCCCGCACGGCAAGCGAACAGGAGATCAAGAAATCCTACCGAAAGCTGGCGAGGCAGTATCATCCCGACGTGGCCCAATTCAAAAAGGGTGCCGAAGACAGGTTCAAGGAGATCAATGAGGCTTACGAAGTGTTGGGGAACCCCGCACGGCGGCGTCAGTATGATGGACTGGGCCATTCATGGAAATCAGGCGCGGACGGTGCCAAATCCAAGGGCTCCTACAATGAGTTTCGAAATGGAAAGTCCTATACTTCGAGCCGCGTCGATAATGACCGGGATTCGGACTTCTCTTTCGGCAGCGACTCCGCATTCAGTGATTTTTTTGAGGAGATCTTTGGCTCCCGTGGGTACACCTCCGATTCCCGGGGTGAAAAGACTTCGTTCAACGAGGATGTTGGAATGGCTGAACGCGGTGCGGATATTGTTTCGCACATTTATATCCCTTTGGAGGAGATCTCAAAGGGATCCGTGCGTTCGGTGGCGGCCAATCGCAAGGTCAAGTGTCCTGTCTGCGACGAAAAAGGCGTGGTTAATGGTTTGCCATGCAATGAGTGTGCGGGCACTGGTTTCGTAAAGAAATCCCACACATACAATGTCAAGATTCCCGCTGGCGTCACGGTGGGTCAGAAGCTTCGAATCGCCGGAGCGGGGGATGCTGGAGTCAACGGCGGGATGCCGGGAGACCTGTTTCTGACGATTCTTTTCCAGCAGCACCTTGATTTTGAGATCGATGGAAACGACCTGATCTATGTGGTGGAAATTACTCCGGCTGAGGCGGTCCTGGGTGCGAAACTTATTATTCCCACGCTGAAAGATGAAGTGAACATCAAAATTCCACCGGGCACCCAACACGGAACCAAGTTACGGATCCGGGGTCGTGGTTTGCCGGGCAGCAATGGTACTGCGGGTGATTTGATCGTGGAGGCGGACATTCATATTCCGGAAAATCCTTCCGAGGCGGAGAAGCGACTATGGACCCAGCTTTCGCAACTCAACCAGGCTGATTAGAATCAATTTCGTCCTTTTCATCGAGGTGTGACTCAAAGTTTTTGACTTTCCCCGATTTTCGCCGCATTTTGGCATTGTTATGGGAAAAGCATCAAAGAAACCCAAAGCGATGTTGTTGGGTGTGGGATTGGATTCAGACGGCCACAAGCGGGTCACGAAAGGTTCTAATTTCACTTTGGTCGGCGGATCCAAGCAGACTCATGAGGAGATGACGGAGAAGGCCATCAAAATCAACGAAAAGCTCAATGCAAAAGGCAAAGCGCTTGAAGAAGTCAGTTCCGAAGAATTCGCTGACATTGCCCATTCCGTCGGTCTTCGGCCCCACAATGCCTGATTCCCTGCTCAGGCCAGGGCAATAAAGGTTTAAACTAGGGCAATCCACAACTCCTGCTATCCTTGACGCTGCCGAAGTCACTCGCTAAGGTGAATCAGCAGTGAACGGTTCCGCCATCACTTGGCTTGGGAACCTGAATCAGAGGGTTTTTATGCAACAGGAAAGCAGTCCTTATCTACTCATCACCGTTTTCATGGTGGCAGCGGCAGGCTTTGCATTATCCCCACTTATCCTGGCGCGTTTGTGGGCCATTTTCTTCTCGCCGCAAAAGTCGGGGAAGGAAAAGAATTCGATCTATGAATGCGGTTTGGTCTCCAAAGGGGATGCCTGGGTGAGGTTTAGCTCGGATTATTACATCTACGCGATCATTTTCCTGATCTTTGATGTGGAGACGGTCTTTTTGCTGCCTTTTGCGGTTGCCTTCACCAGCCTTTCGGTTGGGGGTTTTGTGGCCATGATGATTTTCCTTTTGCTATTGGTCGAGGGTTTGGTCTGGGCCTGGCGAAAAGGTGTTCTGAGCTGGAAGTAATACGTTGATCTGGATGGAATGACATGGATGAAGGCCTGAAAAACGAATTGAGCAAGCAGGGCATATTTACCGCCCAGCTCAATGATATTTATAATTGGGGCAGAAAAAGCTCGGTCTGGCCGCTTCAATTCGGCCTGGCCTGCTGCGCGATCGAGATGATCGCCACCAGTATGTCGCGCTATGATCTGGCGCGATTTGGAGCCGAAGTGTTTCGTCCTTCGCCCAGGCAGGCGGATTTGATGATCGTGGCGGGAACGGTCACAAAGAAGATGGCGCCCCAAGTGGTGCGTCTCTACAACCAGATGCCGGAACCCAAATACGTCATCGCCATGGGAGCTTGTGCCATTTCCGGAGGGCCTTTCAAGCAGGGCTATAATGTTCTCAAGGGCATTGATCGTTTTATCCCGGTGGACGTTCATATTCCGGGATGTCCTCCCCGGCCCGAAGCTTTGATCCACGCCTTCATGTTGCTTCAAAAAAAGATCGAGGAACAAACCTTCTCAGGACCGGCGCGTCCCC
>Ga0214192_1001288_pt1 | contig 14178 bp, 15 predicted proteins | sample TroBogEpilimnion_44_FD_153030 | JGI IMG/M metagenome (GOLD analysis project Ga0214192, IMG submission 153030) | Freshwater microbial communities from Trout Bog Lake, WI - 29JUL2008 epilimnion | ecosystem: Environmental > Aquatic > Freshwater > Lake > Epilimnion/Euphotic zone | place: Trout Bog... | reverse complement strand
AGGACCCGACGGACGTCTGAAAAACTCGACGCACGCCGAAATTCAAAGATTGGCCGCGACGAGCTCCGTCAAGCCAGCACATATCAACATGCTCATCAGCGGATGGTGGTCGACGCATCCTTTCAATTCAAGGTCGACGGCAGCGTTTCGATCAGTGTACAATGTGCTCCGTCAAAAGACACACGCCAGTACGGAGGCCACAGTGGGAATATCAAATCCTCGAGCGCTTGCGTACCTGCGCAGTCTCGACATCCCCCTGGACTCCCATGGCTTTCAATACGCATTGATATTTGGACGCACAATGGAACATATCGCCGGGCTCAAATATCGAATGAAACATCTCGGTGGCAATCACATTCTGTTCACCGTGTCAAAACAGATTGCTCACATGCTCGGGTTGTCCCACACGACCTTGCCCGAGGTCCTTATCCTCATGCTCCTCAAATTGGCAGCCATACGGTCATGCTGGAAAGCCGTGTGTCGCAAACCTGACGTCACCGATCATATGAGGATGCTGGCTATCAATTGCCTGATCACGACGCTCCTGCATCCCCTCACACATCCACATGCGCACCTGATCCGCCGAGAAATCTTCAAACTGTTGGATGATCTCCTGGGTTCCATGTCGAATACCATCGCCCTGGCACCCATCATGTTCACCCTGTTGAAACCGGAACCACACGGATTTCTGGATCGCTCTGTCCTCTTCCCAATGGAATTCGCAGAGATTTTGAAAATGCTCGTGAAACACAAAGACAGCGTGTCTGCCATGTTTTCTTTACAACCAACGTTGGCATCGGTATGGGAACACGCACAACACCAAAGCCGTCGTATGATGCACACAGTTCGAGTGGTCGCGACATTCTTGTATGTCATTTCATTCGAACACAGAAATACGCCGCCGGGGATCGACTCCATCGTGCATCTGACCCTGCCGAACCCGACGCCCGCCTATACGCCCGCACAACAGCACTACAGAAACGACGTCTTACACGCCTTACACACCCTACACGCCCTACACGGTCGACGCGGTTGAGCTCGGGTGGGTGTCGGGCTGCTCGAACAGCTCGGTGGGCGATGCGGGCGGAGGCAGGCGTTCCTCGGGGGTCAGCACGGAATCCAGTCCTTTCTCCATAATCGCACGCTTCCGTTGCTCGTGATGAATCTTTGCCTCGGTCTGGCTCTGGCGGTACCCCTTCATCAGATCATTCATGAACTTTTCAGAGTACTCCTGCTCGTCAATGTCTTCGGTCGGAGGAGGCATCTGGAGCCACTTGCCCGTCTCCACCAGGTAAATGTGGAAAGCATTGTCGGCGGCCATGAGCTTCTTGACGTGGCGCTCCGCATCCTCCTTGTTGGAAAACACGCCGCGGATTTTGATGGCCACTTTGTCAGAACGCTGGGCGGCAGAAGGACCCACGCAGGAAATCAAGGCATACGTCTGGCCAGGCACGGTGATGACATCCTCGTCCAAGTAGTCAATCTCCGCGGGAACCGGGGCGTTGGTGGGGGCAGGGGCAGACATGATGAGATGCTCATGTGCACAGATGGCGTCTTTAAGCCCTGGCAGTGCCCTGGCGGCGCAATAAATTTTCTCGCGTCTTGGCAATGGCGATCGCGACCTCATCATCATCTCCAACCGCTGCCGTCGTACCTCGATGGATCATGGTGCTCGCATTTCTCGTCCAAGTCACCGCGGGCATCCTCCTCATTTTGTACCTCATGGGCAAACTGCAATGTGACAAATACGTCCACACCGTCATTTGGATTACTCTGGCGTGGTGGCTCTTCACTCTGGCGTGGTTCTTCGGGACCGGAGCGGATATGACTGCCGTGACATCTTCGTAGTCGTCTTCCTAGCCGTAAAGTTGGCGATCAATCCAGGACTCGAATGCATCATGTGACTTTGAAGCGGTGGCAGTATTGGCGGCAGTGACGGCATGTGTCCAGTTGAGGCTTTGGTTGTTTGGTTGGTTCTTCTTTTGGTGTGATCTGATCTCATAATGTCCAGGGAACATCTTCATGTACCTTTGAAATTCACGGACTTTCATGCCATGTGCTTTGGCCGCATTGTGAAGAGATGGGTACTCGACATTCATCAAATGGTCACGCACTCGTTGTGGACCCTTCCGAATCAATCGAGACATATGGGTGGCCGACATACCTTGGTCTCTGGCCGCCTGGGATATACTTTCATACTCCTTGCCGCCAAACGTCACGCGCTTGCCTTTCGGTTTTTTTATGAGGGCCGGCTTGCGTGGAGTGCGTGGCGACTTGACCTGTTTTGTGGGTTTTGGTGACTTTGGTGGAGTTTTGGCGCGGACGGGGTGCGGGTACTCGACATATGAGGGACTTCGCAATGCATTGTTTCTCATCGCCCACCAAAACGGAGGTCGCGGGTGTGGAGGCTTTAACTGTTGCTATTTTTAGGTAAGGTTAGGTACATTCTGGAGAGCTTTGTGTCTGTGGTTGATACATGTATCACAATGTACCTAGGACTTAAAGGAGTGCCCAATCACACCCTGGCACACCTATGCACCACCTATCACCCTCCCTTTCCACTTACCACTTAAAGGAGTTGACACATAGGAATATTGTCGTTCATGTGTTATGATAATTCTCTATGAAGTATGTACCAAGCCGCCACGCAGTTGAACACTACAAGGTTGACAAGCGCACATTGCGGAAATGGTGTAATCGTGGGCTCCTTGACTTCACTACGACGCCTGGAGGGCAGCGTAGATATGCAATCCCCGAAACAGCTGAAGATCGTGAGGATCCGGGGGTCCAAGGGTCCAAAATCAACTTCTGCTATTGCCGCGTCTCCTCTGCCAAGCAAAAAGATGACCTTGCTCGGCAAGAGGCAGCAATGCGAGCAGAGTTCCCAAACCACACCATCATCTCCGATATCGGCTCAGGTCTCAACTTCAAGCGAAGGGGGTTGCAGACCATTCTGGAGCGAGCATTGCGCCGAGAAGTCCAAGATGTTGTGGTTGCCCACCGCGATAGGCTCTCACGCTTTGCCACAGAACTCATCGAGTGGCTCCTTCGTGCCTGTGGAGCAAACATCGTGGTTCAACATCCAACAATGGCAGCACCAGAAGCAGACCTTGCAGAAGACATTCTCGCCATCATTACAGTGTTTGCCTGTAGGAGCCATGGACGCAGACGCTACAAAGCCACCACGGCCAAGAAAGATGCCAAAGTACAAGGATGCTGATGAGCGGCCGTTTGTGTGCCTCGAGGATGGTTGTGGGTGCAGATTCAAGAAGAAGTTCATGCTCACTAAACACCACAACCAGAAACACCTCGACTGTATCACAGTCTCCAGATCAGTGCGTCTCTACCCAAACAAAGAGGACACCAAAGTCCTCCGGCGCTGGATGGGATGTTCAAGGTACATGTACAACGAAGCCGTGAACTACATCAATGAGAACAATGTGTACCAGTACGAGGCCATCAGAGAGGTCCTCACCAAGGAAGAAAATCTCCCTCGCGATTGGCTCAAGAATCTTCCGTCAGACGCCAGGAAATATGCAGTGATGAACGCCTGCGACGCCTTCAAGAGCAACTTTGCCAAGAAAGAAAAAGACCCCAGCCATACATTTGAAGTCAAGACGCGCAGCAAGAAAAGCAGTGTTCAACAGTTCACTTTCGAAGCCAAATCGCTACGAGTCCTCAAGGAGGAGGGAAACACTCTCAGGCTTGGCATCGTTGACACCAGGGTCCACCAACTCACCCAAGAAGGCATCGCGTGCAGCATCAAACACAAAGCCCTCATCGACCAAAGCAGAGACCCAATCCTTCAAATGGACAAACTTGGGAGATTTACACTCATCATCCGCTACTGGAAGCCATCGCAGCTCGAGACCCAAGAGCAGCGTAGCCGCCGCAGCAGCATCGTGAGCCTTGATCCCGGAGTCCGCACTTTCATGACCACATACTCGCCTGATGGAACCTCGTACAAGTTGGGAGACCAAGCCTCAAACCGCATATATCGTCTCATGATTGTTGACGATAAGCTTCAAGGCCGCCTTCAGACGAATCTGCGTTGTGATGGCTCTCGCATGTCCAAGGCCAACAGGAGAAACCTGCGTCAATCCAGGGTCCGACTCAGCGAACGCATTGACAACCTGGTTACCGAGCTTCATTGGAAGGTGGCCAACTTCTTAGTGTCACGGTACGAGGAGATCGTCATTCCACCATTTGAGACTGCAAAGATGAGCAAGAGATATGAGGCAACAAGGCAGCAGTGGCGCAAGATCGGCAAGAAGACCACAAGGCAGATGGGTCGTCTCCGCCACTTCCAGTTTCGCCAGCGTCTCCTTTACCTTGCAAAGTGCCATGGTGTCCAAGTGCATGTGGTGACCGAGGAGTACACCAGCAAGACATGTACCAACTGCGGTGACCTCCATCAGACTCTGGGTGGTAACAAGGTTTTCAAGTGCGCAAGCTGTGGAGTTGCTTATGATCGCGATGCAGGTGGAAGCCGCAATATACTGATCAAGAATATGAATTTCTAGATCGCGCCTTCGGGCAATGCCTCGCTAGGGCCTCGGGTACTTCCCGTGCTATAAGGAGTGTTCATTGAGTTCAGCAAATGTCGGGAGAGGACATTTGGGGACAATGATATGTGCACATGGGTCTAAATGCAATTAATTGCACCTATAATGTCCTTTTGACCTAGCGGTCAAGATGTTGGCCAGCTTGGTCGCCTGGTCTGAGGACACTGACCTGACTTCCGGTTTGGCAGTATACTCGATATGTGGCTGATACGTTGTTGGTCGATTTGGGTCACCCCAAGATGTATTATGTAACATGTCCATTCCGTTAATAACTTCCGTTAATAACTGAGCGGCTGAGCGGGCTGCTTATTTGACGCAAATTGGTAGTCGGCAAAGTACACTTGTGTGGTCACGGGCGGTGCGAATCTCTTGTCGGGTCCTCCGAAAAAGGTGCTGAGATCAAAGGTGTTTATGAGAGTGCTCGCACTGTAACGATACCTCACGCTGTTTATGGCTTGGGATGCGCCATTGACAGTCACAGACAAGAGACCATTGTATGCGCCTGGATCATTGAGTTTGATGTGTATCGTGACTGGATTCCATTGACCTTTTTTGTAAAACATGGTGGAGTTTTGCTTGAAAATATGTATTCCATCGGCGACTTCGCTGTTCGCTTGAACTTCGGGAGATTGATCGAGAACTGTCCATGGCAAGCTCCCATTGCCGCTACTGGCTTGCTTGAGGACTGGGTACAAATATGGAACTGCCTCGCCATTTGCTTTGAAGGTGAGACGCAGGGACGCCCCGGTGGTCGAGAAGTGGTCGCCTGATGAGGCTCCATATCCCATCAAGAAGCCTCCCAGCTTGCCCCCGACACTGTGCGTAGGCGTCGCAGTCCAATCAAACGTGTCTGCAAACCAGAGCTTGAATGAGACGGTCGCCTCGGTGCATGGAAACACTCCCGGTGGCGTCATGGAGAAATTGAGATTGACGCCGCCGCTGTGGATTTGGTTGGCTTGATATGTCGCCCCCCATGCTTGCAACCCTTGCCATGTCACAAGCGGAGGGATTTTGCTGCCCTTGATGCCCAGCTGTGCGACTGTCAACGAACGTAAGGAATTCTGGGGAGGTTGGACGGGAGGATTGGGACCGCCGCTCGGGTTGGGAGGAATTGGTCCGGGGCCAGGATCGGATGACGAGCTGCTGCTGCCAAAATTCAAATGAAACCATTGAGGTTCCTTTATGATGAGGACTGCAAGCACCACGACAAGTACAGCCGATATGGCAGACAAGACAAGTCCCAAGAGTGCTGCCGAGGACGACATAGGGTGACATGAGAAAAATACGTGCGCAAAGTCACATTGATCAAAGTCACATAGATCAGGCACACAAGTCACATAGATCAGGTACACAAGTCACATTGATCAGGCACACAAGTCACATTGATCAGCCATATCCACACTGCCACACTACCAGGGAGCCAAGTCAGTCACACAAGTCACATTCACTTCAAATTGAAACGCACCAATGTGTTATTGTGAGCCGCCGCCGCAGCTACCGCAGCCACCACAGCCTCCGCAGCCACCGCAGCCACCGCAGCCACCGCAGCCACCGCAGCCACCGCAGCCACCGCAGCCTTTCTCAGTCACGCGACCCAATGTACACCTGCTGCCATTACACCCGCTGCCATTTCGGTATGTGGGCACCTGTCGCCGCCTGACGGAGGAGCTCATGGCCATCGATACCTCCAGTTGCCCCAAAGACAGCGCGAGTGCCTTCAATTGGGAGAATTATGGCGGACCTCTTGGCGTCCTGGTGTATCGGCGCACCCACTTGCCATGCGGCACCCTGACCACCTCGACGCTGTTGTCAGACGACTGGGGACTGTCGACCGTGTGCGTTGCGTTTGACGACCCCATGGATGCTTTTCCGGGCATCAGGCTCACATACACCATGGAACCGACACTCGATCTCAAGGTGACACTCGAGGAGGACGGCGTGATGACCACCATGTACGACGGCCTTCCTTCTGACATGTCATGGGCATGCGGACATCCCTACATCTCCGGCGAGCGTTGGGACACCCTCATGACCTTTCACACATTCTTCACCAAACGCTTTGACATCTCGGTGTAATTCGAACATGCTGTCCAATGGAGCGGGAACCCCATGAGCCATTCGACCCACACCGGGTTTGTGAATCCAGAGCGCAAGTGGTTGGGCGTGCGTCTCTCGAAACGAAGCTGGGTCCCCAAATCATAGGCGCATCGGTGTGTGAGCACATTGACGCCGCTGTACCCTATGCAATGCCTGGGTGTCCCCCACGATGTGAAGTGCATGGGTTGTGTCCGTATGCCGCTTGTCATTTTGGGGGTCGCTTTGCCATCGCCAAATACTGTCGGGTCTGCCACCAACTCAAGTTGTGGAGGACCTTTGAGTCCACGAGGTCCTTCGATGCTCAGCTGGCCTTGCTTCCGATCGAAGAATGCCCCGTACTTGGGATTTGGCACGTGAGATATGACCGGTCGTTTCAATACGAATGTGGTAGCTGTCCTGAGGGTTTTGGCATCGATGCGGCACCCGGTCCACAACATGAGAAATGCCATGCGGGCACAATCGGGCACGACAGCATTCCCAAGCAGCGGGATACGGCGGCGTGGATCGACCGAAGATCCCAGAACCATTCGCGGCACAGGTTCCTTCTTCCACGAGTACCACGTCCATGGACACCGCAGCGTCAACCGTGTGCCGATCCGCGATGGCCTTACACCGAGACAAAACCATCTGTGGCGATGTTGTGGAGCGCCGACGCCATATGCGGGAATGACAATCCACCACAAGTGGTACCCCAATGCCGACATGGTCAATGTGACTTTGCGGATACCCAATTTCAGGATGCCAGGCACATTTTCCAGGAACAGGAAAGGAGGCTCAATCTCACGAACGAGTCTCACAACATGCCTGTACAACCCAGATTGCTCATTGTCGAACCCCGCAAGCTTCCCTGCAGAGCTGAAGCCCACACAGTTATGGACTGCTCGGTTATATACACAATACGAGTTGTCTATCTCAATCTCGAAATTGTACACCCATTGGTCTTCTGTTGTAGGTGTTGTCGTGATATCTTTAATAGGATACCACACGTAGCCATCTTCGATCGTTGCCCGACGGGTTCGTTGTAGGTCACCCATGATGCCGGAAATCTCGAATGAGTCGCGTTGATTGATTGTTCTTCCTAATATGTATCCTGTCGGGTTCCTTGTGTATTTTTTAACGGAAAAGATTTTGCCGAGTTTGGCCGTGACGCGTTGCATTCCAAGCGCGATGTCGACAGAGACGGTGCCCATTCTCCAATTGATGGCTCCTGACCGCGTCGAGCGTTTTGATCCATCAGCCGCCATGTACCCATCAAAAAAGTGAGTGAGCAGATGTATTGGGGCTGCCAGAACCCAATCCGGAACTTTCTTACCATGTGCGTACTTCCCAAAATCTTGCAATATCGTCCACCACGCTTTGCTCGACGCACAGTACTTCGTGCAACCTTGGTTCACCTCGCCTTTTGTCACCCGAAGAGCTTGCGTCAATTTTTCGGCAATGATGTCTTCGTGTTTGTGAGCCACTGCAAATACGATTGCATAGTTCAAGCGAGTTTTCCCCGTCTTACTTTTCTTAGTCGAATGTGTTGTCCAACCATCTCCCAAGTAATACCCCATCATCCACCAATGTGAAGGATCATCCAATACGGTTGTTTTGGTAAGGCCGTGCGGCATGTCCACATGAAAGGTGGGGATTTCAGAGCGAGTATCGATGGGCATACCCACAAAGTGTTTTGGTGTCAAATCCTTGGCAGGTACAAACTCTGGGTTGCCACCATGTACCCTGGCATAGAACGGGTGCTCCTCGGTGCATGTGACCGGACAGTGGTGATATTTGTTATTGACGTGGTATAATGTAGAGCCAGGTCGTATCAAGGTGCGTTGCAATTCCCGGATTCGACGCCATGTGCCCGTGTGTGAGAGGACCATATCCTCATCGCGCACAGCTTCGATCGGTTTCAGACCATTGTATGTATTGACCAGCGTCCCAGCAACAAAACACGGCACGCCGCCCACAATGAGATCCACGGTGCCTTTGAGAGGAGCGCCTTTGAGTGTGCACACGTCTCTGTGTATGGGCGCCCGTGGCAGCTTGCCTTGTTTCATGAGGTTTTCAAGCACGCATGTGGCGATAGGATCTTTCTCGCAGTACGAGACCGGGCGTGCCAAGCCGCTGAGAGCATGCGTGAGACCCCCGATACCACTGAAGAGGTCCAGGCTTTTGAGCATTCTTTAATGAAAGGTATTTTTACACATGTTTGACCATGACAAGAACATCCTTCTTCCCGCCCGCAGTATTCTCGACTGTGTAGCCCCGTGCCTCATAATATGGCCGCATATATGGTTCACACCACAACCGTGACGAGTCAAACCCCATGGATGCACCATATTTCTCCGCAAATCTGAGGAGGGTCTGTGCGTGTCCTTTGCGCCGGTGCTTTTTCTGGACGTACAGCTGACTGATGAAGGGGTACATGTTCTTCCTATCGACGGCGACGGTCCCGATAAACTCTCCCGAAGGTCCAGTCATCACATAATAGGTATCGCCACTCGTCGACCAGGTGCGTTGGATGTACTGGCGGTCATAGCCCCATTCGCTGTCCATGTGACGTCCAACTTCCATTTGAGTTTCCTCGGTGCACTGTGAGAACGGTTGGATGGTATACTCTGGTGTCGATTCGGTCATGGGGCACACGAGTCCAGAGTCCCATTGGTACGCACATCCAGGCGCATATGAATCTGGATTCTTCGAAGATACAAGAACCAGGAGTGCCACTGCCGCCATGACACTCAAAAGTATATGCTTCATGCTTCAGACAGAGGAAAAATGTTCTTGCAACTCGGCCAGCGTGATGCCTTCTTTGATGTTGACCAGCGTCTTGGTGTACGTCAGCATATCATTGGCCGTTGTCTTGTCCCGCCGAGCACACAGGACGTGCCATGCTCCATTGGACGACTTGGGCGATTCACACTCGACAATATCTCCAGGACTGATTCCCGGAGGAATGCTGTGTAATCTGCCGATCCCCACATGGGTCCGTTTGGCCGCATCATAGACCCCCAACTCCAGGCCGTCGTTGCCGATGAGGAAATCGATGGTGTGACGGGTCTTGAGTTTGAGGAGATCAGGGCATCGTCCAGGACACGGCGGAGTCATTTCTGGCGTGAGGATGAGTCCATCGATCGCGTATGCCATGGCCTTGGCGTTCGCCATCTTCATGTACACATCCCAGGCCGTGATGGCGATGAAATCCTTGGCTCGGACTCGGAGACAATCTTGAGCGCGCGCTTGGTATGGCTGCATAGCTCGTGTGAGACATGCGATGCGCCTCGACAGTGGTCTGGTACTCACCGGGCTGCCACTCAGCACATAGGCATCGAAGCACAGCAATTCCCACACGTTGTCCAAACGGTTGAAAGCCACTTCGCAATCGACCACAGATCCTTGGAACATGGCAGTGGTCAGCGCTTGAAGAGGCAGCAAATACACCGCCATGGTCCTGTCGATCAAACAGCACACGTCGATGGAGCCGTCATTGGAGCCGAGCCGGGTGCACATCATCAGCGCACGCACGCCATCTGTCTTCTCGCACAACCAGTACATTTGCGACTTCAATTTGGGGTAATCGGCGCGTTCCAATGAGCACGGATTGGGTCCTGGGAATCGGCGCGTATCCTTGGTACCCATAAGTTCCGAAAGGTGTGCGAGGAGTGCATCCGGCTCGACAACGCGGTGCAGAGGCACGGTGCCATGGAAAGGTTCAATCACGGTACGCATGGTGTTCACTGGTGTTCACAAATGAACTGTGTGGCCGCTTTAAGTTCATTATAGGCGTTCAGAGGCGTTTGTACATGAGGATGTATGCATCTCTCTGAATCACATGATTGATATTTTCCATGCGTTGACTGCTCTGATCGTCCAGCAGGAACCACATGCCATTTGCCTCGCAACACGCCGCATAGTGTCCTTGGCTCGTGGTGCCCCGATGCAGACACACCGCAAAGAGCTGGTAATGATGATGCACCTGCTCGGATGCCGTGTGTGTGCTGAGATTCAGTTCGAAGGGGTAATCCACAAACTTGTCCAACTTGGTCGCCGAGCCATCAAACCGTTTGAGATGCATGATCAGGATGCGTGGCAGGTAGGTGAAGGTTTTGGTCAGGGTCACCGGCATGGTCCTGGCGCCTTCCTTGTACTCCAAAACTGTCTCGGGTGCCATGAAACGCTGCACGCACCCAGTCAGCGCCGATGCATCGCTCACCGCGAGAGACAAGGACGTGAAATGATCGTACGTCACACTGGTGTACCCCTCGCCCTCCACAGTCACTCGAATCTGTCCTCGGAACACCTCGGATATCACCGAGCATTCCTGTTTCAGCGAGGCCATCCATTCGGAGCCCGACACGCTGGCATCTTTGGACACCGCCACATCGCCGGGCTTGAGACGAGACATGCCCTCGTGCAGCTTGTCCAGGAGGCACACCATGGCTTCGTGAGCATCGTGTTGTTGGCCGGGTTTGAAGCTCCGTGTGGCCTTGCAAAACGCATCGTAGAGAGGTCGGATGTCCGCGACGTCACCCTGAGCCCCGCTGTTCCAATACGATCGGACCAGATCCACAAATGCATGACTGACGGTGCTTGCGCCCTTGCGTTTCGGGTTGAGGTCCGGTGGGCACTGCAGGCAATAGTTGGTCGAGTTGGGCGAGAAGAGGAGACATTGCACGGCAGCATTGAAGAAGCACGTTTGCCCGAGATTGTCCAGACCCTTCATGCGTCTCTAGGTGGTCGCAGGGTTTAAATTCTTGGGTTCTTCCAAAGATGCTCAAGCTGCGCCAGCTGGGCTCCGGCAAATATTCGGATTGCTTCCGTGTCAGCGATGGGCACTCGCGGCTCGCCCTGAAAATCAGTTATTACAGGGACTCGACGATAGAAACTGTGACGTCATTGGCGGAGCATGGCGACCTGTACGCCGCATATGTTGCCAAAGACCAGGATGCGGTCTCGGTGTCTGCCGCCATAGCCGATGTGGCCAGCACCATGAGGGAACACCGCGTCACGCCACACATTGTCGAAGTGTACGCCGAGGCGGATGCCAAAGATTTGCCGAGTCGCTTGGCACCCCTTCTGAGAACGCGGCTGCCCACCCTGTCTGCACGCCAAGCCAAGTTCTCGCACATTTGTCTCATGGAATTGTGCGCGTGCACCTTGGCTTCCTTCGTCACGCGGTCCAGCTGGGCCACAGATCGCGTGATGAGGTGCTTGATATTTCAGGTGTTGTACACGCTGGTGTGTCTCCAACAAGTGTTGCCCGGTTTCAGACACAACGATTTATCAACGACCAATGTCCTCATACGGAGATTGCCGCATCCACAGTCGACGCGGTACACCTACGAGGGCACCAGCGCGGTCACTGCCGACATGCCATTTGCCGTTGCCCTCGCCGACTTTGATTTCACGCATGTCCCGGGTCACGAGGTCCTTGCCAATGAACGCATCCTGGGCAAACGGTACGGTATTGGCCAAGAACCCAACGAAGGATATGATACGCACGTGTTTCTGTCCACGCTGAAGAAAGCTGCCGCATCGACCAGTCACCTGCCACACACGAATTCCTTTTTGAAGACGTTGAAGTTTGAGTCCACATGTCGTCCAAAGCATCGAGCGGCGCATCTTGATCCCTCGATGGTGTTGCGCCACACATACTTTGACCCCTTGCGAGGATCTGGCGCCACGGTGTCTGCTGCATACTGCTTACCGACCTAGCTTACCGACCTAGCTTACCAACCTAACTGCGGCCTAGCTTGGAGTCCAGCACAGAGACCAGTTTGAACAGGATCTTGTTCTGCTTCTCAAGTGTTTCCTGGATTGATTGCACCACATCCACCAACGGCAAGCCATCTTCGGTCACAAACAGTTGGCTCAGTTGCTGCAAGGGATCAAACATATCTTCATCGTCGTCGTCATCAACATCGTCAACGTCCTGATCATCATTATCATCATCATCATGTCCATCGTCATCGATCACATCAAGCTCATCAAGCCCGTGTTCATCGAGTTCACCCAGACCGTGAGGACCGCCAGGACGTTCGGGGCCGGGAGGGGGGGCAGGGGGCTCAGTCACGCCCACTTCGGCGTCTTGGTCCAATTCAATGATTTCAGGGGTCGGGTCAAGAGGCACTGGTGGCACTGGTGGGGCGGATACGCGGGACTTCCTGCCAGTCATTGCTCCTGCCGCTCATTTTTTTCATCGTCACTGAACGCGGCACCATCACCGCAACCATCACCGAACCCATCACCGCAACCATCACCACGACCATCACTGAAACCATCACTGAAATCGCTGTATTCGTCGTCCATCCATAACTCGGGTCCCGCATAGACCGGCATTTCACTGGGTCCGCGCCGAGAGTGCTGCGTGGTGCGTCGCCTGAGGAATTCGGGGTGACTGTCTGGAGAGCTTGCGAGAGACGAGGTTGATTCGACTGCCAGGGCATCATCTTCAAAGTCGGTTATATCTGTGTCTTCATCGGCATCATGTGTCTCCAGAGCTTCGCGCATCAAGTACTCGTATTCATCGCCGTCACCGCCGCCAAGTGCATCTTCCTCATCTGATCCGTGCTCATGTTCATCATCAGGCGCTGGCGGCTGCGGTGTTTGCTTGGAAGGCCTGAAACTCGCATGGGTCGTATGATCATCATATGCTTCAACTGGCCCCCCTGCTGCTTTTGATACCTTGGGCTTTGATGTTTTTGAGGACTTGACAGGGTGTACAGGGTCATTAACAGGGTGTACAGGGTCATTGGCAGGCTTGATAGGCTTGATGTCAAAGTAGGCCGCCAGCATGGTCGGGGTCAACAGAAAATCTTGGTACAAATAAACGCGAGAACAACAAAACGCAGCTTTAAGTGCTTCACAGAGTTGATAGAGTTGACAGAGTGCTTGACAGAGTGCTTGACAGAGTTGACAGTTTCCGCTTCTTGCCCTGGAACACGACCTGCACGACCACATGGGAGTATTGACACGATATGGCACGGCACAATACAGCACAGCACTCAACGGCACGGTATGGCAGGGTACACAAGGGTACACACCGCGGTGGGAAGCATGTGGATAGCAATGTCTCTCCAGCACGTCCATGCTGCCAGGAATATGTTGGAATAGTCTTTGCTCAGCAGTCGATCGCTGGCGTATGGAGACCGGACGCGATACCAGCTCTCAAAGTATGCAGGAAAGTTCTTGTCAATATAGCCGTCCATAACAATCTTGATGTTTGTCTGGCGATTGAGAACCCAATGCCACGCGCCAGGCTCCACAAACACAGCCATGCCATCCGCCTGCTCTAACCGAATCATGGACCCGGGCTCCTTGGCGTGCATCCGTGCCAAGAGGGCGTCCAGCTGATCTTCTGTGTACTGCTCGCTCAGCACATGGTCGTTGTCAAATCCCTGCACGACCAAGAACACCACGCCGAAAACACCACACATCAGGGGCAACACGCAGACGCAACACGCAGACGCAACACGCAGACGCAACACGCAGACGCAACACGCAGACGCAACACGCAGACGCAACACGC
>Ga0214192_1001287_pt1 | contig 14191 bp, 11 predicted proteins | sample TroBogEpilimnion_44_FD_153030 | JGI IMG/M metagenome (GOLD analysis project Ga0214192, IMG submission 153030) | Freshwater microbial communities from Trout Bog Lake, WI - 29JUL2008 epilimnion | ecosystem: Environmental > Aquatic > Freshwater > Lake > Epilimnion/Euphotic zone | place: Trout Bog... | reverse complement strand
CCTTGCTACCCGTTCTCGAATCGTTATCTTTCTCAAAATAAGCTGTAGGAAATGCAGTAGCCCTAAGCTTATTAAATTCATTCTCACAGTGTAGTTCCAACGTTTCCCCAATCATTTTAGTCGATAGTTTTAGCTTCATGTCTTTAACACGAGCTATCTCCTCATCTTTATATTTAATGATAGCTTCTTTATTCTGCAATTCAGTAGCATATTGTTGCTTTAAAGAATTCTCAAGACTTTGTTTTTCAAGTTCTTTGGTTTTTAAATCATTAGCCAAATTATCACGCTCTTTTTCTACTTTCTGAACAGCAAGGTTTACAGCAAGTTTATTTTCAAGTTCTACTTTATCAATCTTTGCTTTCATTTCAGCCAGCTCACTTACCTTCTCAGCCAATTGTTTAGAAAGTTCTTGTTCACTTTTTGCTTTCAGTTCTAATATTTCTAAATCCTTTTTAGCAAGATTGTCTGTAAAAGAACTTTTAACAGTAGCTTCTGTAAGCTTTATAGCAGCTTCTTTTTCCTTTTCAGCAAGCTTCAATCTATCTTCCAGTTCTTTTTTAAAACTATCATCCCTTACCTGTTTCAATATATCTGCAAATCCCGCTTCATCTATTTTAAATGCGGTGTTACATTTAGGACAAATAATATCATTCATAATATTTCAATTTATAAACTAATCAATTGTAAGTATTCAATTTTCAAATCGTTCTGTATTCTTCTTACCCCCCTTCAGGGGATGGGGGTTGTATTCATTAGCACATCAGCACATTAGCTAATTTGTTCTGTATTCTCCTAACTCCTCACTCCTAACTCCTATCTCCCGTATTAATTATCCATTATCACTGTATTCTCACCTTATAAACCCCTGTATTATTTCTACTGATATTACTAATCGATAGTCCACCAGTACCAGCACATACTTCTACAAAATTAAAAACGGTCCAGTCTTTTGGTACCGCCGGAAATATCAAAGTAAACTTTACAAAATCCCCCTTTCGTTTCAAGTATAATTTATCCGGAGCATACGGTATACCTATAGCCTGTATTAATTCAAGTTTATCAGTCGAAGCATTACTTGTCAGGTAACTTGTTTTCCAGATATTCACCCACCATCCCGCTATATATTTTGGAGAAGTATAATAAGTGCAATGTAAGTAAGTATAGCCCTCCTCTTCAGTCAGTTCCAGCAAGTCGTTGGAAACTTCTATGCTTACATATTTTTCGGTATCATATTGTATCATAAATTATCCATTATCAATTATCAATCATCCATTATCAATTATCAATTATCAATTATTTTCTTGTCCATTTCAAATCTCAATCTATCTTCTTCTATCAGTTGTTTTAGTTCTTCTTCTTTAGGTAAATAAAGCAAATACTTACTCGCAAACAATTGGTTTTTATCGTTTAATACCGAATATTTTACAATGGTCTCATCTTTTTCGGAACATAATAAAATACCAATGGTTGGATTATCATTTTCGCCAACTTTCAGGTCATTATACATTCTTACATACATATCTATCTGCCCAATATCCTGATGACTCAGTTCCCCTGTTTTCAGGTCTATAATCACAAAGCATTTAAGTAGGTAATTATAAAATACAAGGTCAATATAAAAATCAGCACTATCCGTTACTATATGTTGTTGTCTTGCTACAAATGCAAACCCTTTTCCAAATTCCAGCAAAAATTTTTGTAAATGGTTAATGATAGCAGTTTCTATAGTTCTTTCTGTATTTTTTTCATCAGGAGTTAAACCAAGAAACTCAAAAATATAAGGGTCTTTTATCAGACTTTGAATATTCTCGGGTTGAACAGGATCTTTTTTATGTTCCAGTATTCTTTCAAATGCCATACTGTTTATCTGTCTTTGTAGCATCCTGCTATTCCAGTTCCCGGCAATAGATTCTGTCAGGTAATATTGTCTCTTTTCTGTAGTATCCAATCTGCATAAGAGTCTATAATGCGACCAGCTCAATTCTTGACGCAATGTGTCAAGAATTGGAAATGACAGATAAAACTTACGCATATTGGTTAGGTTTGTATAATCAAATCCTTTTCCAAATTCTAAAGTTAGTTGTTGAGCAAGATTCTTCAATGTTGCTTGCCCATAAATAGCTTTTGCTTTCCCATCCTGTTCTTCCTGTACTATAATTTCGCCAATCTTCCAGTAAGTATCCAGCAAAGCCGAGTTGACCATTCTATATACCCTTGCTCTCGATTGTATAATGAGCTCCTTAACAGTTTCAAATAAAATATTATTGTTCAATTCCATGTATTTGTTCCATTTTCAAATTCCCAAATTTGTTCTGTATTCTCCTTACCCCCCTTCAGGGGATGGGGGTTGTATTCATTAGCACATCAGCACATTATCAAATTAGCTAATTTGTATCTCCTATCTCCTGTATTAAAATTATCAATTATCCATTATTAATTATCAATTATCCATTAAACAAAGAACCTCACATGGTTCACTAGCTTCCTCCTGCTATCCTTATCTTGTTTTTTAAGTGCTGCTATCGAACCCTTAGGAAATGCAGCCTCCAAAACGGTACCTGCCTTTACCATTTCGTTGTACTCGTCAAAACACTCTCCATCAAAATTGATTGTTTTAATCAACGCCTTAATCATCTTTCTATATTTTGATTTAGCAGTATCAAAGTTAAATTCATAGAAGTCCTTAGATTGTTTTTTCATCAAATCAAACAACTCCTGCTCCGTATTTATTTTAAACTCTTTCTTGAGCAACTTTTCTGAACTTGTCATAACATCAAAATTACAAATTGTATTTGTATTCATTATCAAATCATCAAATTATCAAATTATCAAATTGTCAAATTTGTATTTGTATTCATTATCAAATTATCAAATTATCAAATTATCAAATTTGTATTTTGGTCAATTAATCATTCTCTTCATAATAGTAGGAATAATCAATACCTTTCATATACATTTCTCTACTGTTGATTTCGCTTGTTAAAGCATTTTTTAAAACTAATTTCAGCACATCACTCTTTGTAGGGCTAAGCATCATTGCATTCATATAATCTCGTTTGCTTATTTTACTCCAGTCAACACATTTCTTTAGTTGTTGTTTCAATAGTAAGTCCAACCAGATTCGGGTACTTCTGCCGTTGCCTTCCATAAACGGGTGGGCTATATTCATTTCCACATATTTATCTACAATTTCATCAAATGTATTTTCGGGCATTTCTTCTATTTGCTTTAAAGTGCCGCCCAGAAAATGCGATACAGCAAATTGAAAACCTCCTTTTGAAATGTTTTTCTGACGTATTTGTCCTGCAAAATTGTATAAGCCTCCAAATAAATATGCGTGTATTTGTTGCAACCCTTTGGTACTGCCCACTTCAAATTCGTTTATCAGATTACTTTCAAAAAGAGAATATGCTTTTTTCTTACTTTGTCCGTCAAGGCTGGTATCGCTGTATAGAAACCAGTCTAAAAATTTCATTGCCCTATTGTTGGGGAAATTTTTGGCAAGTTCCGTTACACCTTCGCTGTCCAACATATCGGTGTTATATTTTTTGCCATCTACCGCCAATAATTTCAGTTGGGTAGTGGCACTAACCAACTGACTGTTTGCTTTCTTAAGTTTTGCTTTTAGGTATTTCCAATAGTTTCGGGTTTTAACATAATCGGTTTCCTCGTTTAAAACGCCTACAATATCTAAAACACTAAACCACCATTTAGAATTTTCATCATCCCAAACGGCTCGCACCTCTCTGTTATCAAAAAAACGTATAGAAACCCTATTCATAATTATAAATGATCATTTGTATTCCATTATCAATTATCCATTATCCATTGTATTTGTATTCATTATCAAATTATCGAACTGTCAAATTATCGAATTATCAAATTGTCAAATTTGTATTTGTATTCATTATCAAATTATCAAATTATCAAATTGTCAAATTTGTATTTGTATTCATTATCAAATTATCAAATTGTCAAATTTGTATTTGTATCAATTCCTCCCAACCCCAACGGGGTTCAACATCAATAGCCATAGGTGAAACCTATGGAAAACAATCAATGATTCCCCAGACCCTGCAAGGGGTCTAACATTTAATAGTCAATTCATTTTTCACACAAACAATCTAACCTGTTTAACCAATTTCTTTCTATTAGCCTGATATATCATTTTTATTTCTCCTACTGCCGATGAAGTAAACGAACCTTCAAATATAGAACCAGACTTCGCCATCTGCAGATACTCAGAATAATTCTCTTCATCCATATTCATAGAAGATATTAATCTCTGTAACTTTTTTAAAAAAGTACATTTATCAGTACTAAACTTATCCTTAAAGAATTCATCTGATTTCATTTCTATTAAAATAAATAATGCTTCTTCTGTTTTTATTTTAAACTCTTTTTTTTTAACTTTCCGAACTAGTCATAACTTTAAAATTATCACTCAATTATAAATTTGTATTTATATCTATTAGGCTACATCAATATTTATTTAATTCTAAACATTTAAGTATATACTTTATTGTGCGTACAATATGTTCGGCATGTAATTAGTAAACTTTTATATAGCTAAACTAATTGGACCGAAACCTTGTATATGTTTATAACGATCATTTATTGTTTCTAAAACTTTTGTTTCATCTAATGAATCTACTGTTTCTAGTAGATACTCTCCATTATCACTAAAGCCAAGAAGTACATCTGTTTTATTCTCTGTTGTAATCTTACACAAATACCCTTCTTTTTGTAATTCTAAAACTACATCATATTTCAATGGAACTATAACTAGATAAGAAGGAGTTACAATTTTAATAAATCCATATTTTCCATCTTTAAGTACTTTAAAAACACTTTCCCAAACCTTAAAATAATTACCACAAACTGTAGGAACTAAATCATCATACTCAGTATTAATAACCGGAGTGCCATTTAGCATAAAACCTACTTTATTTGTCTTTAAGTCATAAATTCTATTATTACTTTTCTTATTTTTATCTGCCTCTTGATTAATTATTTGACTTAAACTTTTAGGTTTATTTAAAATATTAAAACTTTCTTTCTCACCATTCTCATTATATAGATATGAATTTCCAACACTAAATAATTTATGGGTTGGTAAGTAAATAATATCCTTATGTCTTACTGGCTTAACAATAAAATCGCCATTTATATTTACAACACAACGAAGAATAGAATCTTTGCCTTCAGCACTATTCCAATCGTCTTCAAACCAACATGAATCGAAAGTTCCAATTAATTTATGAGGTAATGTTACTATAAAGGCCTCCACCTCAGGTATATACTCATCTACAGAAGTAATCATATTTAGAATTTCATCCCCATTATCATCTAATATAGATTTCAATATAATCCTATCACCACCAAGTGTAACTGACCATTCAGAATATTGTGGATAATCTAAACCAGTATCCAAATATCCTTGTTGTTGAACTTCTTTTTCATCTGTTATAATATTGTATTCAAATTCATAATATCTATTATAGATTTCTTTTAGTGTATTTCCTTGATTATCTTCTGATATTATATACGTTTCCGCTATTAGTTTACCATTAAAATAACCTTTTAATGATTTAATTAATTTACCATCATTATCTGCAACGAAATATTCATATTTACCATTTTTGACTTTCTTTTTTTCGATAGTATTTCCCATGTATATTTTAATTATGGTTAGATAAAATAGATTTCAAACCTATAGCTATTTCAAGTGTAAATTTACTTTTTACTAAATATTTTAATATCAATAATATGATCATGATGCAATCATTCAAACGGATCAAAGTCATATTCTAAATCTATTTGGGGGAAAGGCGGTTCACGATGAATAAATCCAGTACCTATAATTTCAGGATCCTCTTTATTAATCCAGACTAAAAACTCTTTAGTTATTTTCCAATTTTTAGTTTTCCAAATTGCACCAACAAGTGGTGTTTCTACTATTTCACCAACTTTTAAATTCAGTAATTTTAGTTTCTTTTTTACTTGTTTCAAATCCACATTATTTACTTTTTATTATAAAATTTACAAACCCATTCAAATGAATAAAATCATTTTCATTCTTTGCTTCCTTTTTTGTTTTCATTTTTTTGATCTATGGTTTATTATATATTGAAATCTTTTTTAAGACAAAAAAATCCAACCACTACTTCAACATCATTTTCAATTTATTCATTGCATCTCTTACAATCTTGCTTTGTAGCTCTATATTTTCAATAACCTCTATCGTAGTTCTTGTATCTACTTTTAACACTGAATTCGGATTGACTGCTTTTAGGTCAAATATTTTTGCATCTATATCTGAAACAATGGCTTCCTGTTCCCTGATTTCTTTCTCCGTAATACTTATTTTTTTCTCAACCTCTTCAATACTATCCTTATCTTTTTTATCCTTCTTCAGCACCTTCAACTGCTCCTTTAGCAATACAACTTCCTCTCTCAATGCTGCTACCTTTTCTTTAAAAGGTTGAATCTTTTCCCATCCTTCTGCCCTGCGGGCTGCAAAGTCAATAGTCCAGGAATATCTGCTTTCTCCTTTGCTGTTAATCATTCTGGCATAGGTTGGAAAAGGTTGTTCTTTTACATTTTCATCTTCCAACCATTCACCAGTAAGTGTTAATGGCAACTTTTTATCATCAATTATATTACCATCTGTATCATAACCAAAATGTGCAAGTGTCATAGGGGTTTTCTTACCCACTTTTACATGCGATAAATCGTAATACCAGGTCTTTTCTGTTTTCTTTCCTTTGGTAAAAAATACCAGATTGGTTTTCACACCAGCACCTGCTGTAGAAAACACACCCCCAGGCATACTTATAATAGCCCATACATCACATTCATCTACCAGCTTCCTTTTGGTTTCTACAAAAGCACTTTCATTGGTACGGAACAAAAGACCTTCATCCAATACAATGGCACAGGTACCATTGGGTGATAATTGAGCAATTATATCCTGCACAAAAAGTACTTGTGTAGAGCTTGTTTCAAATGCATATCTTTTCTGTGCATCTTCACCTTCCTTACCACCAAAAGGTGGGTTGGTAAAAATATAATCGAAAGTAGGAGGCGCATTCTCAAATAAAGCACCATATGTAGTACGATTGGTCAAAGTATTTCCATGCCATAAATTAGGTTGGTCAATGCCATGAAGTACAAGGTTTGCTAGTGCTATGGGAAATACCAGATTCTCTTTTTCTTTACCAAAAAAAGTATCATGTTTCAAGGTATCTATATCGGTACTAGAAATGTCTTTGCCAAACTTTTGGTTCATGTATTCATAAGCAACTGCTAAAAATCCGCCTGTACCACAACAAGGATCAAAAATAGATTTACCTGCTACTGGATTAATAGTAAGAACCATGGCTTTTATTACTTCCCGAGGAGTAAAAAATTGACCACCATCACTATTCTTTTCTCCCATTTTCAGCAATAAATCTTCATATACCTGCGAAAGGGTAAAAAACTGTGTATCATCTACGTTATCCGTATGCAACTGATGTACCTTATCCAGAATATCCCGAAGGTTGGTTTCGCTGTCAACTCTCACCCTTTCCACAGCGGTCATTATTCTTCCAATTATTCTTTGCTTTCTGGAAGCGTTTGGATTAGGCAATTCCGTGGTTGGGTCAATATCCAAACCATGTAAATGGGGCAACAATTCATTGTTGATAAAATCAAAAAGTTTTTTATCTCCTTTAGCAAAAAGTTCCTGCCTTTTCCAGCCAAATGGTTTTCCTTCTGGCGTTTGTGGATGATTGGCTTTATCGCTATAAGGTGCAGCCCAATCCTGCCATCTAAAAGGGCTTACCAAAGCGGGTGAATAACTATTGCCCAATGCATCAGCTTCTTCCTTTTCTTTTTGTTCTTTTGCATCAAGTATGCGTAAAAACAATATCCATGTTAATTCAGGAACATATTGCAAAGCACTTGCACAGTTCGACCTACGCATTACATCGCAAATGGACTTTACATACGAAGACAATGATTGAGTCGAGCCAATAGATTTAGGCTGTTTAATGATTTTTTCTTTATTCTTTGTTTTATCTTTAGTCATTTTCTATTTCATTAAATACTTGTGAAAGCAATCGGTTAGGTAATGCTTTAATTTCCTCTAATGTATTCTCACTACTCTCTTTCAATTTATCAAACTCTGATAGTGCTTTCTTTATTTTAGAAACTAACAGATGTTGAACATCAATTGAAGGTGCAGGCACTTCGAATGAATTCAAAATATCACCATTCAAATTCGACTGATTTCCCCCTCTGTTTTCAGAAAGGTTTCTCAAATCCTGATAAGAATACATTAACCAATATTGTAAAAATTCAGGAAGCCAGGTATCATTAGGTAGAATAGCAAAACAAGCCTGATTAATAGTGGCTGGGACTTTTAATATTGCAGATTGTCCTCTTGTTTTTCCTTGACCATACATGGCAATCAAAACCGAATCTACAGGAAGTAATTTGAGTGAACATTCTTTAAGTGCTAATGCAGAAACATATTCTTCAGAAACTGTAATAGGTTCAAATACAATCTCACCTGTTTTAATCCAGGGTCTTTCTGCAGGCTCCCAATAATTCTTTTGCCCCCTCGATGGAGTACTGCCACTTGTAGTTATAGCTTTTTCCCCAAGTTTAAATTTTTCTGTATCTTTTAAATCAGAAAACAAATCATTCAATATTAAATACTTTAATCTTTTAATATCTTGTTTTATAATTGCACAAGCATCATTTGCGCTTTCAATTACACTAAATTTTTCTCTATAAACTCTTGCAATTTCAATTTGTTCAATTATTGATTTTGGAAAAGGAATTTTCAAATCTTTTATTCTATCCTTGCTCAATAAACTTGCACCCATACTGTTTTTGGTAATATCACTTTTAGCTGCAATGGGTAAAATCATTGAAAGATAGTTCAAATCTATACCACTTGCTAATGCTTCTTTTGGATCAAATGCAGCAATAGCTTCATTTGTATATAAATCAGTGCCAGCAAATGCTACTTTTCCAACAGTTAATTTAAAACTAAATAGCAAACTACCTTTTACAACTAATTTACAATTAGACTTTGTTACACCTTCATCAGATAATTTTTCAGCGGTATCTGTAATTAAAGATTTCCCATTCATGTCTTTAATAGAGACCCATAAATTATTCCCATTAAAATATAAAGGATTACCCCTACTTGGTGTACCACCAATTTTAATATCAGAAAATAATTCAGAAATTTTTTTCAAAGAATAATTCATACAAAAAACAACCTCCCTTTTGCATTTTTAATTACATCAGTTGGTGTACCCAATTTTTTTAAAGCATCTATGCCCCCTGCTGCTTTTATTTCAGGGACTTGCCAAAGTGCGGGTGTTTCTAAAGCATCTGTACCATCTAAAGTAAACTGATAGCCAAACGCTTTTAATACAGTTGCAGCATTCTTATCTATTCCATCAAACCATGAATTGTTTTCTATTAAATATTGATTACCTCTTTCTGTACGTTTCAATGCTTTTGCTTTGTATCCAACATGTCCAAAAAAATCAAACATATCATACTCTGTCATTTTATCCATTTCTTTAATCACTTCAGGCGAAAAATTTGCTTCCAGAATATGCTTTATTAACGACTGTCTTTTCTTAGTTTCTATCCAGAGTTCTCTAAATTCATCCAGCGTATGTGCTTCACTAATTACCCTTTTTATTATTTCCTTTCGGTATTCTTCTATAGGTATTGCAAATTCCTTACCCTCTCTACTACCCAGAATAAAGCGTCCTTCAGGAGTTAGCTTTACCGCATGTCCATGCACTTCACCAACTATTACATCATTATCACCACCACCATCTTCTCCACCACCACCTCCGCCACTACCTGGTTTTTTAGGTCTAACAGGTTTTGATATAAATTCTGTTCCAAATAAATCCGTTACACCTGTATAATCATACAACCAGAATTTATACTTCTCTGTTTCCTCATGTATCCTCGTACCTCGTCCTACCATCTGATAAAACTTAATAGCGGATTGTAAATACCTAAAAAATACCACAGCGTTCAATCGTTCTATATCTACTCCCGCCTCCAGCAAGTCAACAGTACAGGCAATAAATGCTCTTTGTCCCGAACCACGCATTGGCTCTATCTTATCCGAACCATTGTTTGCCCCACCCATACATTTAAAAGCATAATCATCTTTTATGGACATATTATGTTCTTTACACCATTTACTATACAAATTATTCATGTGCATAGCAACCCTGTCTGCATGTATTTCCCTTGTACAAAAAATGATAACCTTTTGTTCAGGTCCTCCATTTTCTATTAATTGTTCAAACAGATCAGCGCACATGGCAGGTGTTCTCCATTCTATAAATATTTCATCATCAAAATCTTTACCTGTATAGGTATCTTTTGTAAGTTCTTCCCTTGTTAATGGCTTACCTGTTTTTATATTAGTAGCTTTTGAGTTGAGTATTTCTTCCTTAGTAAATACTCTTTTATCTATATCAGCTTTTCTTTTTACTATCTCACATGCAGCCAGATAACCATCTTCCTGCGCCTGAGCAAGTGTATATTCATAAACAGGTTCGCCAAAATAATTAAAGTTATTGGCAGATATCTCCTTTTCTTCATGCGACAATTCTTTACTTACAGTTAGTTTTCTTGGAGTGGCAGTAAGCCCTATATGAATTGCTTTTGAATTACGTTTCAATACTTCAGACCATTTTCCCCATGCCGACCGATGACATTCGTCTATAATAATAATACTAAAGGAATTTTCAGGATAATGTTCTGTCAAAAAACTGGCAAGTTTGTCATCAGGTGTATCATCATCCAAACCCAATGTTTGATAAGTAGCAATATGAACACGTGCATTTTTTGCACTGTTTTCACCTTTCTCTGTTTTTACAATTCTAACATTATCACCAAAAGCAGCACTTAGTTTTTCATAAGCCTGTGTTCTCAATTCATCTCTATCACAAATAAACAAAGCAGGTTTAGCTAATTGTCCAGCTTCATTTAAACGCCATAAAAGATTGGTAGCAATTATTGTTTTACCAGCACCAGTTGCAAGCGAAAGCAAAACACGAGGGTCTTCACCTTTTTGAATCTGCAATATTATTTTCTCAAATGCAGCACGTATTGCAGCATCCTGATAGTATCGATATTTACTCCATGGCGGACTGTCGGGCATGAATAATATCTGTGCTTCGGGTTTTTCAAGGTCTATTCCTGTATCCTTTGCATATCTGGCAGTTAAATCTTCATGAGCAATAAAGTCTTGCAGAGGAAAAGTACCAGCCTGCATTTTAGTAAAGTGGTCGTACTCCCCATATAGATGACCGTTACTGGCGAACACATATTTAATTTCAAACCTTTTGCATTCCGAATATGTTTTTGCCTGTTGCATCCCTTTCAATGGATCTTCATCTTCTTTTTTAGCTTCCAATACAGCAACTGGCAACGGTTTAGGCATGGTAGGTGCTTTTACACAAAGTAGGTAATCAGTTCGTCCAGAACCTTTCTTTCTTCGACCTTTAGGACCTGTTGGCTCAACAGGTGCGGGTGTTTCACATTTTATTTTTGTTATATCATCATATCCTTTTACTCTTAATATAGGATCAATTAAGTGAAATCGGGTCTCTTGTTCATTCATTGCCATAGTTCAATGTTTTAATAAAGTAAATTTATGAATTACTCAATTTTTAAGTTCCATCAACTTCTCAAAGTATAAAACTAATTGTAGATAAGTAGTCATTCAAAATTAAACGGTTGATATTTTGTATATAATCCTGTTATAAATAACAAATTATTTTATCTGAATAATTATGTAAGGTACTTAAAACTAAAATCTTAGAAGTTTCAAATATAAAGATTTTACAAGTTAAAAGAAATATCATCTATAGTAGTATTTATAAAGCTCAATTTACTTCAAGGCAAAGCCTGTTGCATTTTCCCATCAAGCGCTCCTAATAGCGAGGAAAGAAGCAAAATCTTCGTCAAGCAATAAAGTCTTTCCAAAACAAAATAGTAGAGTGTCCCAAAAGTCCCTATAGTCCCTAATGTATTCCCCGTCAGTACGCCCATATATCACCCCACCCCCTAAACCACTAAAATGGGCGTCAGACGGGTAAAAGCAACCTACTTAAAACAGCCTAAAAAATAATCGGAGATATACTCATTACTGGCTAATAGGCAGTAGTAAGGTCAATAAAAAGGCAGGCATTACAGCCCACCAAAAATAATTATGAATTTTAATCTCCCTGTATTCAATTTTTAATTCATAATTATTAATTAAAAGAAGTCTCCGCTTATTCTCCCGTTCATACACAAGCCACATCTTTTACTCAGGTTTTGGCGAGAGCCAAAATGTTAAGTCCACCTTTAGGTGGCGCGACAAGGAGGAAAAGCAGTGGTAGGTGTAGTGCTCCCTTCTCCCCCACTCGTCACATCTTTCCAAACTCTCAGAGTGCAACTCGGCAATGGCTTAGCCTGTGCCGTAATCCTTTGCAGCTTGTAGCTGCATCTCTCTCCCAAAACTAAACCACCAACCAAAAACCACCACCACCTACCCTACCCCAAAGCAGTAAAGTAAAAGAAAGAATGCTATTTTTTATATTAAATCATAAAATTAGTTAAACAGTATTTCTTCGTATGCAAAAGAAACTATAAAACAAACACCAAGTAACCGTTGTTTAACGGTATTAAAAGAAAATTTTTTCAGCCAAAATTTAAAATGGTACAGAATCCTCATAACTAAAGAGTATGACTTGTCCAAACGTTTAATTTGTATTAATTCATAATTCATAATTTTTAATTCATAATTAATCCAGCATCTTTACGGCTCAAAATATTTTATAATTATGCAAAATAGAGTATTAGGGAAATCGGGCTTAACAGCTTCTCAACTTGGCTTAGGCTGTATGGGTATGAGCGAGTTTTATGGACAAACAAACGATACAGAAAGTATTAAAGTATTGCATCGTTCACTGGAACTAGGTGTTAGTTTCTGGGATACTGCCGATATGTATGGCCCTTTTAAAAACGAAATGCTGGTAGGTCAGGCTTTAAAAGGAATAAGAAACCAGGTAACCTTAGCAACCAAATTTGGTATTGTGCGCAATGAAGTGACGAATACAAGGGGCATTAATGGTCGTCCGGAATATGTACAGTCGGCCTGCGAAGCCAGTTTAAAAAGACTGCAAACCGATTGTATTGATTTATATTATCTGCATAGAGTAGACACCAATACACCTATAGAAGAAACAGTAGGTGCCATGGGCAATCTGGTAAAACAAGGCAAGGTAAAAGCAATAGGGCTAAGCGAAGTAAGTGCTGCTACCTTACAAAAAGCATACAAAGAGTTTCCTATAACGGCTGTACAAAGCGAATATTCGTTATGGACAAGAGACCCCGAAGAGGCTGTATTAGCAGCCTGCAAGGAACTGGGAGTAGCATTTGTAGCGTATAGTCCACTAGGAAGGGGTTTTCTAACCGGACAGTTTAAAACCTTTGAGGACTTTGCCGCAGATGATTACCGCCGTTTCTCACCACGTTTTCAGGGCGAAAACTTTACCAAGAATCTATTGCTGGTAGATAAAATAAAAGAGATAGCCCAGCAAAAGGGATGTACTCCTTCTCAGTTAGCATTAGCATGGGTAATGGCACAGGGCGATTATATTTTTCCTATACCAGGAACTAAAAAGCTTCAATATCTGGAAGAAAATGTAGGGAGTACTACTGTTCATTTTACAAAAGAAGAGCTGGCGGAAATAAGTACTTATTTCCCAATAGATGCTGCATCGGGTACCCGTTATCCGGAGGCTATGATGGGGAGTTTGAATAGATAATAACATAGATAAACATAAAAAAACAAGAGGCTGTCTCAAAAGTATGAGGCAGCCTCTTTTTATTCGTATCTCTGATGGAGAATGATTGTCGTTTAAGCTATTCTCAAAGGCTTATACCATTTATCCTAATAAAGTGCCGATAAAATTCATTACAAACGCTCCCATTTTATAGCACTTTATGCTTATTATTTCTATGATAATATTAGGGTAACAAAGCAATCAGCTAATATCCTCTTATTCACCCGTTCATACACAAGCCACATCAGCCGGTCCGGTTTTGGCGTATGCCAAAATGTTGAGCCCACTTTAGTGGGAGAGACAAGGAGCGGGTGCAG
>Ga0214192_1001277_pt1 | contig 14266 bp, 10 predicted proteins | sample TroBogEpilimnion_44_FD_153030 | JGI IMG/M metagenome (GOLD analysis project Ga0214192, IMG submission 153030) | Freshwater microbial communities from Trout Bog Lake, WI - 29JUL2008 epilimnion | ecosystem: Environmental > Aquatic > Freshwater > Lake > Epilimnion/Euphotic zone | place: Trout Bog... | reverse complement strand
ATGAACAGAGCCTGTCGGCTATGAGACAAAATCTTAAATGAAGTGACCTTTTGAATAAAGTTTTTAGGTTAGACAAATCGGCTTATTATTAGATTAATTGGTATTATTTTTTGTTTCTAATTGTTTATTTCTGTTTTTATACTCAATACGCTTAAACCCAAATTATGCAATAGAATTCTATTACCTTTTTCAAATACTTCAAACACAAGCGTTTGCTTGATTTGTAACCTTCATAACGAACGCTAATGCGTAATCTTGGTTAAATCCTGGAAATTTTAAATCAATAATATAATACTCCATCAAGGCACTTTGAGAAGATATTTTCTTAAATCTTTATTTGTACTTAACAATAAACAATTGTTTTGCGCAAAAAAGAAGGCTGTTCTTTCGAACAGCCCCTTAATCGGTATAATTATCAAAAAGTTATTAATTAGCTAAATAGCAATTCAGCAAATTAGTTGATTAAATGTCTATCGCTTCCCCGTATGCAGCAGCAGTAGCTTCTTTAATTCCTTCACTCATTGTTGGGTGAGGGTGAATAGCATTCAGTATTTCATGAGCCGTAGTTTCCAGCTTTCTTGCTACCGATACCTCTGCAATCATTTCTGTTACGTTAGCACCAATCATGTGTGCTCCAAGGAACTCACCATATTTAGCATCGAAGATTACTTTTACAAAACCTTCTGTAGCGCCTGCAGCACTGGCTTTACCACTCGCTACAAATGGGAACTTACCTACTTTAATATCGTAACCAGCATCCTTAGCAGCTTTCTCGGTATAACCAATACTTGCTATCTCAGGCGTACAATAAGTGCATCCAGGAACATTGTTATAATCGATTGTATCGGGAAGGTGATGATGTTTTTTCTCTAAGTAAGCCATATGCTCAGCAGCATTAATACCTTCTTTAGCAGCTACGTGTGCCAATGCCTGACCTGGACTACAATCTCCAATAGCATAAATTCCAGCTACAGATGTTTGTTGGTATTTATCTACAATTATCTTGCCTTTCTCAGCTTTGATTCCGTTTTGTTCCAGACCAATATTTTCTATATTAGCTACCACCCCTACAGCGCTCAATACGATATCAGCTTCTAAGGTTACGGTACTTCCATCTTGTTTTTTCACAACTGCTTTCACACCATCACCACTAGTATCTACACTCTCCACCGATGAGTTGGTCATAATGTCAATACCTTGTTTCTTATATTGTTTTTCCAGTTCTTTACTGATTTCTTCATCTTCAACAGGCACTATTCTTGGAAGGAATTCTACAATAGTTACTTTAGTACCCATGCTGTTGTATACATAAGCGAATTCAACACCTATTGCACCACTACCTACAATAATCATGCTCTTAGGTTGAGTAGGCAATACCATTGCTTCTCTGTAACCAATTACCTTTTTACCATCCTGTTTCAGGTTAGGCAATTCACGGCTACGACCGCCAGTAGCTATTACAATAAATTTAGCATCTATTATTTGTTTCGATCCGTCAGCAGCAGTTACCTCTACTTTACCTTTCGATGCTATTTTACCATAGCCCATTATCACATCAATCTTATTCTTCTTCATCAGGAAGGTAACACCCTTACTCATCTTATCGGCAACACCACGGCTACGTTTAATTACTGCACCAAAGTCGGCCTGAACACCAGTAGCATTAATGCCATAGTCGGCACTATGTTTCATGTATTCATACACCTGAGCACTTTTTAAAAGCGCTTTGGTAGGAATACAACCCCAGTTGAGGCAGATACCACCAAGACTTTCTTTTTCTATCACTGCAACTTTAAAACCAAGTTGAGAAGCTCTTATTGCCGCTGGATATCCTCCAGGACCGCTACCTATCACTACTACATCGTATGCCATAATAATTGATTGTTTTTTATCGATTGGTAATAATTATTGTTATTGGGTGGCGAATTTAGTCCCTTAGAGCCAATTAGCCTCAAAAAGCAGGTTAAAACTTATAGAATAACCTTTAAAGTGTTCATTTTACACAGCCAATCACTATTAAATTTTATTCATATTTTGATAGAAATCATTCAATTTCAAGATAACTTAGTTCGTTAAAAAGCAAATTTTAAATAACACTTCTTATGATGCATTATAAAATTATATTCTGCATAAGCTCCGATTTATTTGGGTGATCGGTATTAAAATGTAATCCTCTTGTTTCTTTTCTAAACTCGGCTCCTTTTACTATGAGGTATCCTACAGTAATCAGATTTCTTAGTTCGCATAGTTGAGGAGATACTTTGGTAGAACGGTATAACGCTTCAGTTTCTTCGTACAACAAATCCAATCTTTTCATAGCTCTGCGCAAACGTACATCGCTACGAACTATTCCTACATAATCGCTCATTATTAGTTGAAGTTCTTTCAGGCTTTGCGTAATAAGAATCATCTCTTTGGGTTCGCCTGTTCCTTTGGCAATCCAATCGGGGATAGTATCAAAAATAGCGGTATTATGACGTTCATTATTTATATCGGAAACTCTATTGACAGTATCCTGAAATATTCTATTGGCAAACACCATTGCTTCGAGCAAACTATTGCTGGCAAGGCGATTGGCACCATGTAGCCCTGTGCTGGAACATTCGCCACAGGCATATAAATTCTTGATAGAAGTACGTCCCCACTCATCGGTTTTAATACCACCACAACTATAGTGAGCAGCTGGTGCTACGGGTATCATCTGTTTCATAACATCGATACCAATGCTGAGGCACTTTTCGTAGATATTGGGAAAGTGATGAATGAAAGCTTCCCTGCCCATATGACGACAATCGAGGTACACATGCGAGGTTCCTGCTTTCTTCATTTCATTATCGATAGCGCGTGCTACAATATCACGTGGGGCAAGGTCTTTGCGGGAATCATACTGCTCCATAAATGCTTCGCCTTTGCTATTGCGAAGTATACCGCCATCGCCACGGACGGCTTCGGTAATAAGGAAAGAAGGCGATACGCCAGGTTCAAATAAAGCGGTAGGATGAAACTGAACAAACTCCATATTTTCTATCCTTCCTTTGGCACGATACACCATAGCAATACCATCGCCTGTAGCCACACGGGGATTGGTAGTAGTGCGGTACACCTGTCCGCAACCACCGGTAGCAAACAGGATATATTCCGACAATATTTTTTCTATTTTATTGGTATGAAGATCCAGTACATACACCCCATAACAAGTGATATCGGTAGTAGATTTGGTAACCAGAAAACCGAGGTGATGCTGGGTAATAATATCTACCACATAACAGTGATTGTTGAGGATAATATTGGAAGTATTGGCCACACGCTCCAGCATGGCACGCTCCATTTCCTGACCAGTAATATCTTTATGGTGTAAGATTCTGTTTTCGCTATGTCCGCCTTCTTTACCAAGGGCATATTCTCCATTTTCTTTGATATCGAAGTTGGTGCCAATATCAATAAGTTCTCTAATACGAGAAGGACCTTCTTTTACTACTATCTCTACAATATCCTTATTGCATAAGCCATCTCCAGCGATTAAAGTATCTTCAATATGTTTATCGAAACTATCTTTTTCTTCGTCCCATACACCAGCTATTCCACCCTGAGCATATTTGGTATTGGTTTCTTCAGCATCGGTCTTAGTAATTACTAAAACTTTTTTATCGGGATACTGGTTTGCTATTTTTAAAGCATAAGTTAACCCAGCTATACCACTTCCTATTACTAAAAAATCTGTCTGCATAATCGTTTCTCTTTCTTCTATAACGCTGTAAAAACAAATAGTGCCATGATTAGTTGCAACTAATGAGAATTTTACCAGGAGGGCAAATGTAATGATATTTAATACAAGGCAAGTAGGCAACGAGGCAATGAGGAATGCATAAAAGGCACGGAGACACAAAGAAATACAGTAGACAGGAGATAGGAGTCAGGAGAATATATGACAAGGCAAATTGGAATACAGGGGAAAGGTATATAATGTTGAATGCAGCATTTTAAATTAATTCAACATTTAAACAATATATTCTATTTCTTATTACCCATTATGTACCAAGCGGCTATTAGGGAGAGGAATAGCATCATGCCATTAAGCTGATGGAATAAAGCGAACCATTCGAATACTCCAAAACTGCCTGCTACAATCTTAGGGCTTAGCATTACACTGCATATTCCCAACAATACCTGTACTATTACTAGTATGAAAGGGAGGTTTATTATCTTTTTTACAATGCCTTTCTGATTAATTAATTTCCTTGCATTTAACCACCAAATAACAATGGCAGTGGCGACTATGTATGCAAGTGTACGATGTATGAAATGTACCCCTATTGGATTGAAGAATAAACCATCTTTTATCCCGTGTTTGAAAATTATATCGGGGAACATCATGCCATTAATGTCAGGCCATGTAGGAGCAGCAGCTGCTGCTTTTAGTCCAGACATAAAACCTCCATAAACTAATTGAAGAATTGTAATTTCAGCTATAACCATTGTCCACTTTCGTAAAGAGACATTAGCTAGTTTGCTTGTATTGGGGATGAACATTTTTAATGCAAAGTGCAAAGCAAAAGCAATCAATATCATAGCCGACACAAAGTGAATTGCTAACTTAATGTGGTTCACATAAATATTTTCATCATTTAGACCACTCTTTACCATTATCCAACCAATAAGGCCTTGTAATCCGCCTAAAACAAACAAAGTAAGTAAAGGACTTACCATCCATTTTTTAATATATCCTCGTAATAGAAAGGATATAAAAGGGATGATAAAAACAATGGCAATCATACGAGCCCAAAGCCTATGAAACCATTCCCAGAAAAAGATGAATTTAAAATCGGATAAGGTAAAATGCGTGTTGATATACTTGTACTGTGCAATTTTCTGATATTGCATAAAGCTATACATCCATTCCTGTTCATTAGTAGGCGGTATTGCACCCATAATAGGCTTCCATTCGGTAATGGATAACCCTGAACCGGTAAGCCTTGTAACGCCACCTAATAAAACCTGTATCAGCAGCATGCCAATTCCTATCAGAATCCAACGGCCTACTGCTTTATTAGCAGTATTAATATTATCCTTCATTTGTACCTTTGTTCGTTAAAACAAAGATATTGAACCAATTGTTTTGTTCTTTTTTATTTGTTCACATTACCTTAGCTGAATTATGCTTAAACCATATTTTCATAAACATTTAGTAGAAGCAGGTTGTGATGAAGCAGGCAGAGGATGCTATGCGGGCCCAGTATTTGCAGCTGCCGTTATCTTACCTAAAAATTTCTATCATCCACTTTTGAATGATAGCAAGCAACTAACAGAAAAGGAAAGAAATCTGCTGAGAACAGTAATTGAAAAAGAAGCCCTCAGCTATGGAGTAGCTTCATTGGATGAAACCGTAATAGATGAGATTAATATTTTAAATGCTGCTATTAAATCAATGCATCTTGCCATAGACCAGCTGAGTATAATACCTGAATATTTATTGATAGATGGAAACCGTTTTATCCCTTACAATTTTGTTCCTCATAAATGTGTAATAAAAGGCGATGCTACCTATGCTAGTATAGCTGCAGCAAGCATATTGGCTAAGACTTACAGAGATGAGTTTATGTTGAAAATGCATGAAGAATTCCCTCATTATCACTGGAATAAAAATAAAGGCTATGGTACATTAAAACACAGGAATGCAATTGCAGAATATGGGCTGTGTAAATACCACAGGAAGAGCTTTGATATTTAATTAATCAATACAAATTTGAAGATTTGAAAATTCGATAATTTGAAAATAAATGCATAACAAATAACTAAGCAATAGGAATAGATACTTTAAGGGTTGTTCATTCTTCCATAACAGAATTAATTTCAAATTCCCCTCCTTTAATATTAATACGTTCTTACATTCCCATTAACCAAAAAGGACTCTTGCTTTTAGATTTCTTCCTATGAAAGCTTACCGCTAGATCAATAATAGTTAATACCACATTATTATTCAGCAATATAATACTTACTAAAACACTTTTAGCATTAGCATGCTTAAGAAAAATATTTACCTCATTTTAAAATTCAACAAAATATGGCAATATTTAATCAGTCAAATTAAAAGCTATTAATTTTGTTTCAATAATTATTTTAAATATGCGAAAGCTCTTCTTTATTTTCCAGATATTATTTTTATTAGGTAGTTTAAATGCTAAAAAAATAACAATTATTGTCAGTAAAAATGGGGATGGGAATTACAAAACAGTTCAAGAGGCATTTAATAGTATTCCTACCGATAATAAAGATTGGATTACAATATCTGTTAGGAAAGGTATTTATAAAGAGAAACTGATACTAGATACCCGAAAAAATTTTGTACACCTTGTAGGGGAAAATAAAGATAGTACCATACTAACCTATAATGACCATGCGGGAATAAAACTGGTAAATGGAGATACTATCAATACCTGGACCTCCGCCTCTGTGTTTATCTATGCAAATGATTTTTTTGCAGAAAACATTTCGTTTGAGAACAATGCAGGTTTTAAAGCCGGACAAGCAGTTGCTATTTTTGTTTATGGTGATAGGGCTAAGTTTATAAATTGTAAGATGCTGGGCTTTCAGGATGTACTATTTTGTAGTGGCCCCTCCTCTAAACAATATTATAAGGATTGTTATATTGAAGGCACTACCGATTTTATATTTGGACCAGCAACCGCTGTCTTTAAAAATTGTCAAATTCATAGTAAGAAAAATTCGCATGTTACTGCTGCATCTACTCCTAGAGAATTACCTTATGGCTTTGTGTTTTTTGATTGTAATTTAACTGCTGATACTGGATTAAATAAAGTTTCGCTGGGAAGACCATGGCAACCTTTTGCAAGCGTTACATATCTACATTGTAATATTGGCAAACATATAGTACCTGAAGGATGGAATAACTGGAAGAATCCTGCGAATGAAAAGACAGCTAGATACGCAGAGTATAATAATTACGGACCAGGAGCTAATATTTTACAAAGACCTTCATGGGTTAAGCAATTGACAAAAGAAGAAGCTGACAAGTATACTTTGAAGAATATTTTTGGGGACTGGAAGGTGGAGTGAGAAAGATTAATACAAATAGGATTTTAAATAATAAGGGGTGAATTACTATTTGTAATTCACCCCTTATATAATCTAGGTACTTCTATAAGAATACTGTGTACTGTATTTTATTACTATTGTCTTAGCTTGCTATTTTTCTTACTGTAGGTGAAGTAAATAACAAAACCAATAGCCAACCAGCCAAATAATCTTACCCAATTAGGCCAGCCTAAACCAAAGATCATGGCAGCACAAACCAAAATACCTAAGATAGGTACAACTGGTACAAAAGGCGTTTTAAACTGTCTTGGCAAATCAGGTTCCGTTTTTCTAAGTATTATCACTGCAATACATACTAATATAAATGCAAACAGCGTACCTATACTAGTCATATCGCCCACAACATCGCCAGGAATAAAAGCTGCAAAAGCCCCAACTAATAATAGGATTATCAAATTTGCTTTATACGGTGTTCTATATTTTGGATGCACTTGACTGAATACTTTTGGTAAAAGCCCATCGCGGCTCATAGAATAAAACACACGGCTTTGTCCTAATAACATTACTAATATTACAGAAGAGAACCCAGCCAAAATAGCTACTGTTACTAATTTACCCAACCAAGCATATCCTGGCATAAAAGTATTAATAGCTGCTACTACAGAAGCTTCTTTACCTGTTGTTCTGAAGAACTCCACTGGAGCCAACCCTGTTAAAACATGTGCAAAAAGAATATACAAAACTGTACAGATAGCTAAAGACCCTAAAATACCCAAAGGCATATCTTTCTTAGGATTCTTTGTCTCCTGAGCTGCTGTACTTACTGCATCGAATCCAATAAAAGCAAAGAACACCACCCCTGCTGCTCCAAGGATACCCATGATACCACCATAGTTATGACTCAGACCCTGATGATCTGTATAAGTACCTGGTTCAGGAATATAAGGCAAGTGATTTGCAGGATTAATGTAAGTCCAGCCAAAGATTATAATCAGAATTACGATGGACACTTTAGTAATTACTATTATCCCATTTACAAAAGCAGATTCTTTGGTACCTCGTATCAACAATAAGCTTAGCATAGCTACTATAAATAATGCTGGGATATTGATTAATCCATGAATTCCAGTAGTAGAAATCTCGAATGGAGAGTGACAATATTCGTAGGGAATGGCTTTCCAATGCAGCACATTTACCAATAGATTGTTTAAATATTCACTCCATGCAATACCAACAGTAGCAGCACCTACTGCATACTCCAATACTAAATCCCAACCGATAATCCATGCCATAAATTCGCCCATAGTAGCATAGGTATAAGTATATGCACTACCCGAAATAGGAATTGAAGAAGATAATTCTGCATAGCATAAACCTGCAAGTGCACAGCCAATAGCAGCAACAATAAACCCAAGAGTAACAGAAGGACCAGCGTTCTGAGCAGCTGCAGCTGCAGTTCTTACAAACAATCCTGCTCCAATAATAGCTCCAATACCCAAAGCAATTAACGATCTTGCTCCTAAAGTCTTTTTAAGTGCATGATGACCAGTATCTTCAGACTCTGTCATTAAATGACTTAAAGGCTTTTTCTTAAATAAACTCATTCTAATTATTAATTTGGTTCAAATCAGGTCGGAAAAATAGGAATAAAAACAATCCGACAATTATATAGAATTATGTAAAGCAAAAAAATACACTTTAATTATCTTATTTATATACTTCACCAGACAATTATATTTGCCGCGTTATATATATTAAAGGATGAATAAATACCTGATAGTCGGACTTGGCAATATTGGTGATGAGTATGCCCGTACAAGGCATAATATTGGTTTTAATGTTGTAGATGTATTTGCCCAAAAACATGGAGGCAGCTATTCCTTAGACCGATTAGCTTTTAAAGCAGAGTTCTCTATTAAGGGAAGAAAAATAATTTGTATAAAGCCTACTACTTATATGAATCTGAGTGGCAAAGCTTTTAAATACTGGATGGATAAAGAAAATATTCCTATTGAAAATACCCTCACAATTGTAGATGATCTTGCTATTCCAATAACTAAACTAAGATTAAGACCTGCAGGCACTGATGCCGGACATAATGGGCTGAAAGATATACAAGCAACCCTCGGAACGGATAAATATCCCAAGCTAAGATTCGGTATTGGTAGCAATTACCTTAAAGGAATGCAAGTACAATTTGTACTAGGCAACTGGTGGAACGAAGAAATACCCGTTGTGAACCAGAAGATAGAAAAATGTTCTGAAATCATAGAACAATTCATCTTTATGGGTTTAGAAAAAACCATGGGAAATGTAAATAATTTAAGTTTTACACAATAATTTGATTGATTTTCAGTTTATAGTATAGAGATTTTGTTCAATAATGGCAGTAGGGCACTGTTAAGACAATAAAGTTTTAATTAGAAACCTACTCGGATTGACGCAAATACAATTTCTATACTTATGAAGATTTTTTGTATTGGACGTAATTATGTAGAGCATGCAAGGGAGCTTGGGAACGTGATTCCCACAGATCCTGTAATATTTATGAAACCCAAGAACGCACTTCTTGGCAGCAGAGCTCCATTCTATTATCCCGCCTTTTCCAATGAATTGAATTACGAAGCAGAGATTGTATTGAGTGTTTGCAAGAATGGTAAATACATATCCAAGAAGCAAGCCTATAAATATGTAGATCAGGTTACACTAGGAATAGATTTCACCGCAAGAGATATACAGAATGAGCTTAAAGCAAAAGGGTTGCCTTGGGAGAAAGCTAAAGCCTGGGATAATTCTGCACTGATAGGCAAATGGCAACCTTTCCATGAGGAGATGCTGAAATCGAATATAAATTTCTCTTTAGAAAAGAATGACGAGACTGTTCAGAATGGCAACAGTAATGATATGATATTTCCTTGCGACCAACTTATAGCACATATATCTGAATATTTTTCTTTGAATATAGGCGACTTAATTTTTACAGGAACCCCTGCAGGGACAGGAGAATGCAGTGTAGGAGATATACTGAAGGGCTACCTGAATAACGAAAAAATGTTTGAAGTTGAAATCAAATAATTCATATCCCCAATTTATCACAGCATTAAAGACAAACACATGCTAGACCGTGAAACATTACTGAAAGCTTATCAGCTGATGATAACATCAAAAGCGATGGGCGAGACTTACGAATCCCACAGGGATATATGTAAGTATGTACATTCCACATCGAGGGGGCATGAGGCTATCCAGATAGCAACAGGGCTACAATTAACGCCTATAGACTGGGTAAGCCCCTACTATAGAGATGATAGCTTAATGATAGCATCCGGATTTAAACCTTATGACATGATGTTGCAATTACTGGCAAAGAAAGATGACCCTTTCTCTGGCGGTCGTTCTTACTATTGTCATCCTAGCTGCAATATGCCAGACAAACCAGGTATTATACATCAGAGTACGGCTGTGGGGATGCAGGCTATTCCGACTACTGGTATTGCTCAGGGTATTCAGTATTTAGAAAATATAAACTCCACTCTTTTACAAAAAGGAGCGCATGATGAATCACCTATTGTTGTTTGTTCTTTGGGTGATGGTGCCATGACAGAAGGAGAAGTAAGTGAAGCATTACAGTTTGCTGTTTTAAAACAATTACCAATAGTATATCTTGTTCAGGATAATCAATGGAGCCTAAGTGCTGCTGCTGAGGAATTCAGGGCAATGGATGCGTATGAATATGCAGAAGGTTTTAAGGGATTAAAGAGAATGCAATGTGATGGTAGCGACTTTATCAGAAGCTACGAAACCATGAGTCTTGCTATTAGCTATGCAAGAATACAACGCAAGCCTGTATTGGTTCATGCTAAAGTACCTTTATTAGGACACCATAATAATTCTATTAGAAAAGAGTATTACAGAAGCAGAGAAGATTTATTAAAACATGGTTTATATGATCCTATTCCTAAGCTAAGATTATTGCTTACCGGGGCAGGATATGAAGAGCATCTTATTAATCAGATAGAGACTGATGCAGCACAGGAAATAAGTGAAGCATTTACTAAAGCTACTAATGCAGCAGAACCTGATGCACATACAGTTGGAGATCATGTATTTCTGGCTACTACTATAGAGCAGGAAAAGGGTGACCGTCAGCCTAAGAATAGAGAAAAAGTATTGATGGTAGAGGCTGCACTACATGCTATAGAAGAAATAATGGAGGACCATCAGGAAGTAATATTATATGGTCAGGATGTAGGCAGAAGACTGGGTGGTATATTCAGAGAAACTGCTGAACTGGCAGAAAGATTTGGAGATAAAAGAGTATTTAATACAGCAGCACAGGAAGCCTATGTAGTAGGATCGACTGTGGGATTATCAGCACTGGGAATGAAACCAATTGTAGAAATACAATATGGCGATTATGTATACCCTGCTATCAATCAACTTGCATCGGAGGTTTCTAAATCAAATTACTTATCCAATGGTAAGTTTCCAGTACAGATGTTACTGCGTATACCAGTAGGCACCATGAATGGTGGCGGACCTTATCACAGCGGTAGTATTGAAAGTACTTTATTGAATATTAAAGGCATCAAGGTGGTGTATCCATCCAATGCGGCTGATATGAAAGGACTAATGAAGGCTGCTTTCTACGATCCTAATCCGGTAGTAGTACTGGAACATAAAGGCATACAGTGGGGCAAAGTACCTGGCACGGATGAAGCAATGACTGTAGAACCATCTAAAGACTATATTTTACCTTTAGGAAAGGCTTCTATTTCGTTGAAAGCAGATGAGAATAAGTTAAAAAGTGGTGAAACTGTTTGTATCATTACCTATGGTTTAGGAATTTACTGGGCCAAGGAAGCCGCTAAAACCTTCCCAGGACAGGTGGAGATTGTAGATTTAAGAACGCTATATCCACTTGATGATGAGATGATTGTTCAATCGGTAAACAAGCATGGAAAAGTATTGGTTTTGAGTGAAGAGCAACAGTCAAACTCTTTTGCAGAGGCACTTTCACTAAGAATCTCTAATAGTTGTTATCACTTCCTGGATGCTAAAGTAGAAGTACTTGGCGCCATGAATCTGCCAGCTATTCCTACCAATGAAATACTGGAAGCAGCCATGTTACCTACGGTAGAAAAGGTAAGAACCAGGATAGCGAAATTATTAGCATATTAGAATACAAAGACTAAAGAATAAAAAAAGAAAAACTAAAGAACATTGTTTATGTCGAAGTAGTTTCTCAGCACATTATTTCGTACTAAATATAAAAATACTTGCTTTATAATTTACAACTTCTATATTTGCACCCCAATTATAGAAGTTTTACTTTTATAGACTTGGAACAAGGGAGTTTTGGCGGGGTAGCTCAGGTGGTTAGAGCGTTGGATTCATAACCCAAAGGTCATGGGTTCAACTCCCATCTCCGCTACAAACAAAGAAGGCTATTCATTAATGATTAGCCTTCTTTGTTTTATATAGATATTTACATTATTTTACTGGAGCTGCCGCCACTGGTGCTGTCTGAAATATCTTTTCAGGAGAATCTACTACACTAATCCTTTCTCTCCAGTTTTCGTGCAAAAACATACTGCTTTGCATCTCATCCAACAGATTGATTAATGGTTGATAATAGTTGCCTGAATTGAGTAGAATAATTTTTTTATCATGAATCTTTAAAGAGTTCCATGTAATCATTTCAAATAGTTCATCCATAGTACCTAAACCACCAGGAAGTACGATAGCCATACTGCATAGTTCGTACATTAGTTTTTTACGCTCATGCATATCCTTTACTATCCGTAGTTCAGTAATATCAGTATTGGTATGTCCTTTCTGTAATAAAAAATCTGGAATTATACCTATCACTGTACCACCATGTTTCATAGCCGTAACGGACAATGCACCCATTAAACCACGTTTGCCACCACCATAAATTATCGTCATTTGTTTGCGGGCCAAAAGCTTACCCAACTGAATAGCATGGGCAGTATACACAGGAAAATCTCCTTCCCTACTACCACAGAATACAGCAACCGTTTTCTGGATCATACTTGTAGATTTTATGCAAAGCTAGCACTAATAAAATGACGTAAATAAAAGAAATGACAATACTGACAACAATCATATTATGGCAGGGAAAGTTATGATTTTTGATAGCTGTTTGTGGAAAGAGTGCTATAATTTAAATTGATTTAATTAGGTATAAATCTAACTCAATATTTTTGTTTTTTTGGTATATTGTAAGAAGCTGTTTGAGTTAAATGTTTAGAATTAGTAATAGCGATTATATTGAGCAAAACGATGCAGATTCTCAGCTATGGTCGGAAACTATAGCAAAAGATTTAAAGAAGTTGCAGCCAAGATAGTGCACTATAAGTAATATCAAATAATTGATTTAAACAGCTTAGAAAATATGAAGTTTAAAAATGTAAACTAAGAAGTTTAATATCACTATTTTTTAGTTGGCATATTACTTAAACATCATAAACCATCATTCATTCCCTTTAAGAGAAACTTGCAATAATGCTGCTTTACGTGCTGGTATCCAGGATGCAGAAATTGCAATGAAAAGGATAGTGGCAAATATGAGCAGGAAATCAGTTCCCTGAAATTTTACTGGATAGTAATCTGTCAGAAAAGTAGCTCCTCCAAGTTTTATCACATGAAACTGTAACTGAATAAAACAAATCAGTGAGCCAAGTGCAATACCTGCAATGGCACCCACTGTTGCAAGAATTAATCCCTCCAGTAAAAAGATATTACGTATAAACCAGGAAGGTGCTCCCATGGCCTTCAATAGAGCGGTATCCTTCTGTTTTTCTAGAGCAAGCATAGACAATGCTCCAATCATGTTAAACGATGCAATAATGAGTATTAGCGATAATATGCCATAGATAATCCATTTCTCTGTACTCATTACAGCAAACAAGCCCTGATTCTGCTGATAACGGGTAAGTACAGTATAATTTTTGCCCAGAATGCCTTTAAGCTGCTGTTGTACTTGAGTAGTGGAGGCATTGCTGGTTACATTTAGTTCTGCATAACTATACTCATTCTCTTCGAAGTTGAGCATATATTTTAAAAAAGCAAGATTGGTAAATACATATTTATTATCGAACTCGGATTGAATAAGAAAACTGCCTGTAGGAATTACATTAAAAGAATTAAGGGCTTCTTCTAGACTGGAAGTTTTTGCACTACTGTTTGG
>Ga0214192_1001274_pt1 | contig 14290 bp, 10 predicted proteins | sample TroBogEpilimnion_44_FD_153030 | JGI IMG/M metagenome (GOLD analysis project Ga0214192, IMG submission 153030) | Freshwater microbial communities from Trout Bog Lake, WI - 29JUL2008 epilimnion | ecosystem: Environmental > Aquatic > Freshwater > Lake > Epilimnion/Euphotic zone | place: Trout Bog... | reverse complement strand
AGCCATTGCCAGGACTTCTTGTGCCCTCATGCAGCGCCGAGTGAGGGCACAAGAAACCCACCCGCAGGCTCGCCCGACATTCTTGCGCCATAGTGGGGACAACCCCCACTATATGCTGCGAGCAAATAAGCTACTTGATCTTGATAAGCTTCTCTGCTGCGCGCTCGAGCGTCTCATTCTCTTTGGCGAAGCAGAAGCGGATGATCTTCTGATCGAGGTGGCGGTGGTAGAAGACGGAGACAGGTATCGCGGCGACCTTCCACTCGCGGGTGAGCCAGGTCACGAAGTCGGTGTCCTTTTCCTCCGAGATCTTCCTGTAGGATACGAGCTGGAAGTAGGTGCCCTGCGTATCGAGCAGGTCAAACTTTGAGCCCTTGATCGCATTTCTGAAAAAATCGCGCTTCTGCTGGTAGAATTCGCCAAGCTCCTGATAGAGATGAGGATGCTTCAATATCTCCGCATAGGCATGCTGCATCGGAGTGCTCACCGAGAATACATTGAACTGATGCACCTTCCTAAACTCTGGTGTCAGCTCCTTTGGCGCTATGCAGTAGCCGACCTTCCAGCCTGTGGCATGATAGGTCTTGCCAAATGATCCGACGACCATGCTGCGCTCGGCGAGTGCCGGATAGCGCAGCACACTCTGATGCTGCAGTTCGTCAAAAATAATATGCTCGTACACCTCATCACTCAGGATGATGATGTCGGAGTCTTTGGTGAGTTTCTCAAGCTCCTTCATATCCTTCTCCGTGAGTGTGGTCGCGGTAGGATTGTGAGGGGAGTTGATCACTATCATTCGGGTGCGCTGGGTGATGAGCTTCTGCACCTGCTTCCAGTTGATGGAGAAGTCTGGCGCCTCCATATTGTAGTGGATGGTCTTGCCGCCGGCGAGCTCTACTGCGGGTGCATAGCTGTCATATGCCGGAGAGAAGAGGATCACCTCGTCATTCTCACTAATGATGGCTGCGATAGCGGTGAATAGCGCCTGCGTGCCGCCAGCAGTGATGGTGATCTCAGACTCGGGGTCTACCTTGGCGCCATAGAGATTTTCGACCTTGGCAGCAATGCCCTCGCGGAGACTCATGAGGCCGGCCATGGGAGCGTATTGATTATTGCCGCTTTTGATGGCTTTCTCCACTTCGTTTTGAAGCAGTATATCGGGCTGAAAGTCAGGGAAACCCTGAGACAGATTGATCGCCTCATGCTGGCGCGCATAGGCTGACATCACGGTAAATATCGTGGTGCCTACGCCGGGTAGTTTAGATCTGATGGATCCTTTGAAGTTCATGGAGCGCTCGGGTCGGGTTTAGTATTAAAACGGATGATTGCGTTTTACAGGTATCTGTCGAGGTTTTCTTTTTTCAGGTCGATGGTCATTTCCTTCAGCTGCTGCTCCTGCGATCGCTGGCAGATCAGGAGTACATCATTGGTATCTACTACGCAGTAGCCCTCGAGGCCCTGCAGCACTACCAGTTTGCCGTCCTGTACCATGATCATGTTATTGGCAGCGTCGTATATTTTGACATTCTTGCCCATGACTGCATTGCCCAGGTAGTCTTTGTGAAAGACCTCATAGAGCGAGTCCCATGAGCCGATATCACTCCATCCAAACTTTGACGGGATGGTGTAGACATTATCGGCTTTCTCCATCACACCGTAGTCGATGGAGATATTGGTACACTGCGAGTAGGCGCGCTCGATGAATTCTTTCTCCTGTGGTTTATTGTACACCTCTGTCGCGCCGGCGAAGCAATCCATGACCTCAGGGAGATACTTGTGCATGGCCTCGATGATGGTCTTCGCTTTCCAGACGAACATGCCGGAGTTCCACAGGAAGTCACCGCTTTTCACAAAGGTCTTTGCGATCTCTGCGTCTGGTTTCTCTGTGAATGTTTTTACTTTATAGAATTCACCTTCCCTTTTCTCCTCATCATACTGTATGTAGCCATAGCCTGTAGACGGCCTCGTAGGCTTCACTCCCAGGGTGACGAGCTGGTCATGCTCCTCTATGAACTCCAGGCACTTTGAGATGATCTCCAGGTATTTGTCTTCATATAGGATGATGTGATCGGATGGCACGACGATGATCGACGCCTGCGGATCCTGTGCATAGATCTTGTCACAGATGTATGCAATGCAGGGGGCGGTATTGCGGCGTGTAGGCTCCTTGACGATCTGGTGGGAATGGATGCCGGGGATCTGCTCCTTCACGAGGGGTTCGTACTCCTCGAGCGTCACGATCTGGATATTCTCCGCCGGGCAGATATTGGCGAACCTGTCGTAGGTCATCTGAAGCAGGGTCTTGCCGGAATCCAGTATGTCTAAAAATTGTTTGGGTTTCGAGCTGCGGCTTTGTGGCCAGAATCTGCTACCGATCCCCCCTGCCATGATGGCGACATACACATGTTTCATTCGGAATATCCCTGTCTGTTGTTAAAAAAATAGAACTACAAATTTAACTATTCGTAGCACATCACCGAATAGTAGCAGGCTTTTAAAAAACTTTCACATGAAACTTCTTGTGGGTCTATTCTTCCCCAAGCTCTTTTTTGTTATTGAATCGTATTTTTTATATTATATTTCGTAGGCATTTCGGAATAGCGAAGTTTTTTTGACCTGATGCATCGGCATCAGAATAATGTAAATAGAAAATGTATGGCAGTAGCACAATTATCCCTTAAATCAGCCCTTCAGGAATATTTTGGTTTCACAAAGTTCAAGGGGGAGCAGGAAAAAATCATAAAAAGCCTGATGGCGGGCAAGGACGTCTTTGTCATCATGCCCACCGGCGGCGGCAAATCGCTCTGCTACCAGCTCCCGGCCATGATGATGGATGGCGTGGCGATCATCATATCGCCGCTCATCGCCCTGATGAAAAACCAGGTCGATCTGGTGCGAAACTACTCCTCAAACGACGACATAGCGCACTTCCTCAACTCGTCTCTGAACCGTACCGAGCGCAATAAGGTCATCAAGGATATCAAGGAAGGCAAGACCAAGATGCTCTTCGTAGCACCTGAGACACTGACCAAGCCGGAGACGACGGACATCTTTAAAGAGGTGCCGATCTCCTTTGTGGCGGTCGATGAGGCACACTGTATCTCGGAGTGGGGACATGACTTCCGCCCGGAGTACAGGCGTATCAAGGAGATCGTGGATGTGCTACAGGGCGACTTCCCCATCATCGCGCTGACCGCCACGGCTACGCCGAAAGTGCAGAGCGATATCGTCAAGACGCTGAACCTCCGCAAGCCGGAGATCTTCATCTCTTCATTCAACAGGCCGAACCTCTACTATGAGATCCGGCCAAAGAAGACGCCGCAACTCGCTATCAAGAATATGGTGCAGTTTATCAAACAGCGGCCCGGCAAATCCGGTATCGTCTACGTGATCAACCGCAAGACGGCAGATGATATAGCCGAAGTGCTCCGCGCCAATGGCATCAAAGCCGCGCCATATCACGCTGGTATAGACAATAAGATCCGCGCGAATACACAGGATGCATTCCTACAGGAGGAAACGGATGTGATCGTGGCTACGATTGCGTTCGGTATGGGTATAGACAAGCCGGATATCCGCTATGTGATCCACTATGATATCCCTAAATCACTCGAAAACTACTACCAGGAGACTGGCCGTGGCGGACGTGACGGGATGGAGGGTGACTGCGTGGTGTACTTCAGCTATAAGGATATATCGAAACTCGAGAAACTCCTGCGCGACAAAACAGTCGCCGAGCGCGAGCGCGGCCTGCAGCTGGTCAATGAGACTGTGGCCTATGTGGAGTCTGCAGAGTGCCGGAGGAAATTTATCCTGCATTATTTCGGTGAGGAGTACAGGACGGAGCAGTGCAACAACATGTGCGACAACTGTCGCCATCCTAAGGAAAGAATAGACGTGACCAATGACACCAAGCTGGCTATCGACGCCATCGCTGCGGTGAAAGAAAATCATGACCTGCCATATCTGGTTAAATTCCTGATCGGTAAGAAATCGAAGGACGTCACAGACTTCAAATATGACAAGCTGGCCCAGTTTGGTGCCGGATCGGATAAGGATGAGCACCACTGGAACTCTGTGCTGCGCAATGCAATGATGATCGGTCTGATCGATAAGGATATCGAGCAGTATGGCATCCTCAAGCTGAATGACAAAAGCAGGGCCTTCTCCAAGAAACCGGAAAAGGTCGAAGTGGCGCTCAATCATAACTATGAAGAAGAGGCAAACGAAACTATCATAGAGGAAAACGCAAACAATCGCAGTGTAGTGGACCCTCAGATGCTCGCCATGCTGAAGGATCTGCGCCAGAAGATCGCCAAGGCTAACAACCTGCCGACCTATGTGATATTCCAGGAGAACTCACTCGAGGAGATGGCCACCAAGTACCCGATCACGATGGAGGAGATGGCAGGCATCATCGGCGTGAGCAAAGGCAAAGCGGAGCGATACGGCAAGAAGTTTATCGAGATGATCAAGCAGTATGTGGAGGACAATGATATAGATCGCCCTACTGATTTCATCGTTCGCTCTGTGGCTAATAAGGCCGGCGAGAAGATCAAGATCATACAGGCCATCGATAAACGTATCAGCCTCGATGACCTCGCACGCACCCTCGGTATCAGCCGCAAGGATATGATCGTGGAGCTGGAGACCATCGTACACTCAGGCACCAAAGTCAATATCGACTACCACCTCAATAACATCATGGACGAAGACCTCGTCAAGGATATATATGACTACTTCCGCTCCTCAGAGACAGACTCACTGGAGGCAGCGATGGAGGAGTTTAGCGCGGATGGGATCGAGGCCGATGAGATACAGCTCGTGCGCATCAAGTTTATGAGCGAGCTGGCTAACTAGCAAAAAATGAAAAGCCGTATACTTCTGATAGTACTGGTACTTTGTACCGGCCAGTGCTTCGCACAGACGCATTTCTTCCATTTTGTGGATTCGGTGTTTCAGCGCAAGGAGATACAGCAGAGTGTGGTGCTGAAACAGGAGCTGCAGAATGCAGGTTATAAATTTTCCGGCACGGATAGTCTCGATCAGCTGGTCGCCAAGCTCGCCTACATGCACCTGCTGCTGACCTGCTACTACTCTGTCGATGGCGATACATCGGGTGGTTTTGGCATCCCCTACTTCTGGGACTATACGGATCACAATCCCCGCGAGAATATCCTCAAACGAGGCAAGACGCTGAAGCAACTCGGCATCGCTACGCAGGATCGGACGCCGTATATTTTCTGGAGTGACTTCACCACCGATGAGCCGCAGTATAGCTGGGGACATATCAGCGCTTTCTATAGCTTCGGATGGTGCAGTGAGCGCGAGATGGCGTACAAGGCCTGGCTCTCCGTGCTTGGCATCAAGGCTACGATAGGCATCAAGGCCGATCATGTCTGGACAGAAGTAGAGCTGCCGGGCCAGCCTGACTATTTTCTATTTGTAGACAATACTTTCAATCGCTTTGAGGTCTGGCCTGTCAGCAAGAGGCCACCACTCGAGGCCGGCAACAAATACATCAACTGGTACAATCAACAGGGCGCAGATAAAACCACAGTAAAAAGACTCAGCATGCTGAGCATCTCCGCCAAAAGAGCCGCAAAGCTACAGCGGCAGATCATAAGTTATTTTGGGTCGAATGCGGAGGATTATTAGTCCGATGGAGATTGATAAGCATTTTGCATAGAGGGTATTAAAGTATTTCGCCTTTCGCGTAGTAAGTTTAAATTAGCGGTCCATCCACGTAAATATCTGATTATGAAATTTTCTGCAATACTCGGTCTGATGCTGACCGCGATCATATCTATCCATGGCATAGTGCAGCCTGCATCTAAAGTAGGAAGGCCCGGTCCTCACGCTATCCTCTACAAGACCAAAGCAGACTACTCCAAATATGTGCCTGTGACGCTGTCTGAAGACAAGTCTGCCATCGTATCCTATCCTGCACCTCAGGATGTATTCTATCAGGGGAAGTTGGCTACGCCTACAGATATCTGTCACGGCTACCTGCTGGACAATCGCGGCATCGGACCAAACTCTGCCTTCCTCAAGATCACCTATGAGGAGTACTCGAAACTCAAAGAGACACCCTCCGCAGATGAACTATACAAACAGATCATCGATAAGAGTCCCTTCACGGAGATGTATGACCTGGGCCTGCGGAGTGAATATAAAGATGAGAAAAAAGACATCGGCAAGATCCTGAAGAAGCATAAGCTGAAGGATTATAAGAAGCTGATCTGATGACGCTCTAAGCTGTTCACGCCGAAGCTGTTTAGGCTTTTCCAAAAAATAAAAAATATACGAGTCACAGGTCGCAGCGATCATAATGATCAAAGTGGAAGATTGCTTCGAAAAATACCACGCTTATATTTCATGAATTTTTCTCGCAAAAACATAAGTCTAAACAATTTCATCATATGAGGCAAACCAGGGAACAGCCGGTGGAGAGAATATTCGCATTTTTGCTATCGGGATTGCTTCGTCGGAGACCTCCTCGCAAAGAAGCCCGTATTCGGTTTGGATTTTAAACGCGCCATCAAAATGTCCCTCCTACGCTGAATTCATTGTACTGGGCCACATTCATGTGGGCTTTGACGTTGTTGCCGAAGAAGAATTTGGTGCCTTTGCGTTTGAGGATTTCGCCTACGTAGCAGTTCATGCCGATCTTGAAATAGACCGGGGTGATCGCGGGGAGACTCTTCCAGAGATAGGCTCCCGCTGAGTAGAACATGCTGAATCGCCCAAGGATGAACTCATCTCCCACCACCACACTCGGCACAGATGCCTCAAAGGTCGCTCCATGACGCGTAGAGATGTCGTTCTGGATCACATAGTCACGCACAGCGGGGAAGTATTCGAAAGCCAGACCTCCATAGAATTTGTTGCCGGGATTGATGTAGCGCGCGTAGGCGATGAGGCCGCCGGGCACGGGGTATTTCTTGGTCGAGGGCGTGATATTATAGACGAAGCTGTGCAGCTGCTGGATACCGATGGAGTACTTCCACATCACTTCGTTCTTTTTGAAGTCTTTCTTGCGTTCACAGCTATAGCTTAGCTCTCTGGGCTGTGGGAAGACCTTGATGCCGATGGTGCCGGAGGGGATATTGAGGCCATAGTTGGGCAGGTTCATGCCAGAGTTTGAGAAGTGGTTAAAGCTCACGGCGGTATTGAGTTGGACGTATTCATTGATCTTCCACTCGAGGCCTACGCGGAGTTGAACCGCGAGGTTGATAGTGGTGCTGATCAGCTGGTCGCCGGGATTGGTCTGTGCGTTGTATTTCTTCGTCAGGATGCCGTAGCCGCCGCCGATGCGGGCGTAGAAGTTAGCGACCTTTGACCTCACCATGTAGAATTTGCCATAGCCCATGAGGGCGATGGCATCCCCGAAAACCTTGTTGTCTGCGAAGTAGTAAAAGGTAAACGCCGCGCCGATCTCAGGATAGCCCATGCCCTTATGCCAGGGTTTCTCGCCGAGTGTCTTTTTGAAATAATTCAGCTCAAAGCCCTGAGATAGTTGTTTGGGGATGTAGTCTACGCCGTGCTTGAGAAACTGTCCTGTGAGATAGTTGGCCTCGATGCCCCATTTGCCTGCTTTGATTTTTTTCTCCTGTGGTGGCGCTGCGGCCTGCTGTGCGCTGCTATACGCAGGAACTAACAAACCCATGATCAGGCAGGAGAAAAGGAAAGATAATGAGCACGCAGTTTTCAGCATCACTCAAACCTACTAAAACGAGCGAAGAATCGCAATAGTGAGCGGGTTTCAATAGTTGTTGGTCAGGCGACCAACAACGGCGAGAGAATTATGAATACAAGAATCAGTGGCACGCGGATGACACGGATAAAAACTGATTAACACGGATTTTAATTTAAACTCGTTTGTACGTGTGCTATTGTATTGTAATTTTCCATGTTCCGAACACTTGTGCTCAGGCGACCAATAACGGCGATAGAAGATCTAAATACAAGAATTAGCGACCCACGGATCGGACGGATTTAAATTAAAAGATGCTCACTGTAAAGTCTGATTTTCCACCCCTGGTCTGCGGCCGACCCCGCCAGCGGGGTACAGATGGCAGTACCAATCTGCTTTGCATTTCAAAATCTATATTTTAGCTGGCTCAATTTTATCAAACAAGCGGCCTTGCAGAAGAAGCACTATTACATCCTTTTCGCGCTGACACTAGTGGTCTATGTCGTCAATCTATTCGTGGATGTGATGGCGGTGGATGCAGCGCAGTATGCGGAGATCAGCTGGGAGATGTTTACGACCAAGAGTTTTCTGCAGGTACATTCGTATGGTGCCGACTATCTCGACAAGCCGCCACTGCTGTTTTGGCTGAACTCGCTTAGCTTCTGGGTGTTTGGTATCGGTACGGTTTCTTATAAGCTTCCTTCGCTGCTCTTCGCTATTTTGGCAGTATACTCGACTTATCGCTTTGCGCGCTTATTCTACACGGAGCAGGTCGCACTGACTGCTGCGCTGATGCTGGCGACCTCGGAGGCGCTCTTCCTGATCACAAATGATGTGCGGACAGATACGATACTCATGGGCTCGGTGATCTTTGCGATCTGGCAGTGGGCGGCATTTTTTGAAACGAATAAAACCGTGAACATCATCCTCGGCAGTATAGGACTGGGCCTCGCGCTGTTGGCTAAGGGGCCTATTGGTCTGATCGCACTCGCGCTGTCTTTCCTGCCTCACATTATACTCGCGCGAAAATGGCGCTGGCTGATCGATATACGCATGATCATCGGTATAGTGATCATCGCACTCATGCTGACGCCGATGTGTATCGGACTCTATCAGCAGTGGAGCTGGCATGGGCTGAAGTTTTACTTCTGGACACAGAGCTTTGGGCGTATCACGGGTGGTAGTGAGTGGAATAATAATCCAGACACCTTCTTCCTCCTGCATACCAATCTGTGGGCCTTCCTGCCATGGACATTGTTTCTCTTTGTAGGTTGGTTTGATATCGTGAGGGGATTCATACGGCGGAAGATCATCGTGCGTGAGGTGATCTCTGTGAGCGGCTTCACGCTCGTGCTGATCGCGCTGATGCTGTCTCGGTATCAGTTGCCTCACTATATCTTTGTGGTGTATCCGCTCGCGGCGGTGATGGCGGCGGGATACTATCATCGCGCGGAGAGCCAGCCGACGATGAAAAAGGTGTTGGCGCTGCTGCAGATTTTCACGTTGATACTGCTCATACTAGGCTCGTGCGTTTTTCAATATTGTTTCAAGGGTCTTGATTCGCTGTCGCTGTCCTGCCTGATCGTGCTCTATCTTGCGGTGATCATCGTGAGCAAATACACTGCAGGCCCGATCAAAAACCTACGCAATGCGTTCCTGTATATCAGGCATTCCTTCAGCAGCCGGAAGATACTGCCGGCGGAGGCGCATGTGTTCTTTGACTACATATACCGGCACTTGTTGCTGCCATCTGCGGGTATCATGATCGTTTTCAATCTACTCGTCGGGGCGTTTTATTTTCCTGCGATACTGCGCTATCAGCCGGGAGATGATTTTGGCAGGTATGTGAGGCAGCATGAGGTATCGCAGGCTGGCTATGTGGCATACTTCTGCCAGTATGGGTATGCAGATGTATTCTACGCGCATCAGCGGCCTGCATTCGTATGGGATGCGGATGCGCTGGGTAAGATGCTGCAGGAGAAAAAGCACCTCTATATCATGACTACTCCTGATGGTGTCCATCGCCTCGGTGAAGCGCATATCAAATACAAAATCATCGATGAGCGCTATCGCTATCCGGTGGCAAAGCTCACCTGGACTTTCCTTCATCCGTATACCCGCGAGTCCGTCTGCGATAAGGTCTATTTGGTCGAGGCTGACAGGTAGGTGGCCGAATCAAAAAATGCACTTATCACAGAGTTCACAGAGAAATGGAGGAATACAGAGAGAACACAGAGCCTGATACGATCCAATAGGCCTGTGCATTCTGTGATGCATTTTATTAGATTTCCGTCATTGCCTGTGTTTAAATTTTGTATTAACTAAATACTTAATACCTACTACTAGATTCTATTTGGTAATTTTGCAGGACAAATCATACCATGACCCGTTTCTCCGAAAAAAGAAAATCTATTGTCGCCCGCCTTGTCCAGTACTTCTTTCAGGGGCTGCTACTGATAGCGCCGGCGTCATTCACGGTGTACATCATCTACTCCATTTTTAATTTCCTGAATGAGAATACGCGGCCGATTTTTGAACGGCACTTTCATTTCAGTTTCCCGGGTATTGGCATTATCGCATTCACTTTGTGTATCATGCTGCTGGGCTTCATCGGCTCTACGGTACTGATCAAACCTATCCTCAACGTACTGGAAAACCTACTCGAACATACTCCCCTGGTGAAGGATATTTATTCTTCCTTCAAGGACTTCATCTCTGCCTTCATCAGCAATAAGAAGAAGTTTAACAAGCCGGTGATCGTGGAGATGGGCAAGGGTACGGGTATCTTCCGCCTCGGCTTCATCACCGATGACGACCTGATCGAGTTTCATATCAAGGATAAGGTCGCAGTGTATATCCCGATGTCGTATACTTTCACCGGTCAACTCTATATCGTCAATAAGGATCAGGTATCCGCGCTGCCGTCGAGTATGTCTGCCGATATGATCAAGTATATCCTGTCGGGTGGTGTGACTGAGCTGGAGGAGAAGGAGTAGCTTTTTTCACACGAAGAACACAAAGAAGAATACAAAGGAAATTTTCACCCCTACCTTTGGCATCTTCCCTCTCCGAGGGAGAGGGAAACCTGTAATGAATCATACATTTATCACAGAGAGCACAGAGTTTTTTTGAGAATACAGAGAGCACACAGAGCAAAATTCAATCGTTATTGCTCTGTGTGCTCTCTGTATTACTCCATTTCTCCGTGATCTCTGTGATAAATGTATTAGTGTTTTTGCAGCTATTGGTTCCTAATCCCGAAGAGTCGGATTTGTATTCTACGGCTTACCCGATTCACAGATTTCCGGATCACAATTTCTTCAGCAGTTCCTTAGCCCAGCCTACGTATTTGTTATCTTCATCACGTGCGACCAGCTCCTGGAAAGTGGCTTTGGCTTTTTCTTTATTGCCTGCCTTCAGGTAGCTCTGGGCGAGGAAGTAGATGCAGAGGGCACGGCTGCCTATGGCTGCATCGCTGGCTTTGAGCGCTGTCCATTGGGTGATGGCTTTGTCGTATTGTTTGGTGCGGTAGAGGGCGATGGCGTATTGGATCTGGTAGGGTGTCTGGATCTCGGGCTTGAGTTTTTTGCTGCCTGTAGCTTCGTAGACGGTGATGGCTTTGGTGTAGTCGTGGCCGATGAAGAGACGCTCTGTCTTGATCATGCTGGGCAGGACGCTGTCGCGGTAATCTGCGATATAGCGGTCTGTGATCAGCGCCATGTATAGCTCACTGGATGCGAAGCCCAAGAGCGGCACCAGATCTTTGTACTCACTTTTGAAGGTTGGGGCCAGCATATATTTTGCGGCCTGATAGTTGGCATTGGTATCCTGCTCTGTCATGAACTGCTTCACATACTCCTGCATACTCCTTCTCCATGTGCTATCGTGGCGAGCGTAGTGGAGCAACCCCTCGTAGAATGGCAGCGTGCGTTCTTTTGCGTCTTTGTCTGCTGCTTTGATCACACCGAGGGCTCGGGAGTAGCCCCCATCGAGTGCATAGAGGTCCAGTGCATCCTCGCATACCCTCGGGTCGATATCTGCGAGTGTGAATGCTTTCTCCGCGTATGCCTTTGCGCTCTCCCATGCGTCATCGAAGCGGCTGATGGCGGAGAACCGACACCAGACATTTCCCACCGTGGGATATAGCGCAGCGACTTTCTTATAGACAGCGTATGTGCCCTCTCTGTCTCCGCGCTCATGGAGGAGATCGCCGTACTGGAGGAGGACATTGACGAAGTCATCTCCTTTCTCTTTGCCCGCACGGGCTATGAGGGGCAGGTAGGCGAGGAGTTCCTTCTTCATATCTGCCATGCCATATACAGTGCATAGCCCCTCGCGTATATCGAGCCGGTTGGAATCTATCAGCAGGCATTCATTCCATATCGCTTCGATCTTCTGCGCCTGTTCGCGCGGGATGAGCACATAGGGCCCGGCTATCTCATCGGAGAAACTGATCTCATTCTCCGGCGTCAGGCTGCTCATGGCGGGTGTGGTCATGAGGGCATAGTTTAGCAGCACGTTACCTTTCATCATCAGGGCGTCGATGTTCTTCGGGTCTGCCTGGATGAGGGAGTCAAGGTATCGCTCCGCGTCGTTGTACCTGCCCTCGGCGATGCAGAGGGTGGCGGTATTGATGATCACATCGGACTGGGCGGAGGCCGAGCCGGTGATCAGAAGCAGTAGCAATATTAAGCAGCAGTTTCTCATATAGGACACTTTAAAGCATTTAACCACATAGACTTATTTCTATAATTCCTATGTATTTTATTGTTTCCATTTACATCTATCACCAACAAAAAAGAGGCACAATAAAATTGCACCTCTATACCAAAGTATTGACTAATAAAAATTTTATGCGTTGATCATGACCGGCATGACGAGCATGAGGAGGTCCTCATGTTCTGCCTTCTCTACCGGACGGAGCACACCGGCACGTGTCGGTGTAGACAGCTCGATCTCGATTTCGCTGGAGTCGAGTACACCGAGCATCTCTATGAGGAAACGCGCATTGAAGGCGATGTCCATGTCATTGCCTTCATAGTTGCAAGTCAGGCGCTCGTTGGCTTCGTTTGAGAAGTCGAGATCCTGTGCGGAGATCTTGAGTTCGCTGCCAGCTATAGAGAGGATGACCTGGTAGGTCGTCTTGTTTGAGTAGATAGAGATACGACGGAGCGCATTCTGAAACTCAAGCCTGCTCACAGTGAGTTTGTTCGGGTTGTTTGACGGGATCACCGCGTTGTAGTCAGGATAGGTCGCGTCGATCAGACGGCATATCAGGCGCGTATTGTCGAAAGAGAAAAATGCATTTGATTTATTGTAAGATACATTTACCGATGTCTCAGATGATGGCAGGCCGCTCTTCAGCAGGCTCAGCGCTTTCTTAGGCAGGATGAACTGTGATGCTTTGTTGGCCTTGATGTCAGCGCGTACGAGCCTTACGAGTTTGTGTGCATCGGTAGAGACGAAGGTGGTGCCTTCGTTGTCTACTTTCAGCAGGACACCTGTCATGGCAGGGCGCAGGTCATCATTTGATACGGCGAAGAGCGTGCGGGAGATTGAGTTTGAGAGGAGATTGGCAGCGAGGTTGATCTCGGTCACGCCTTCCGGCTGAGGGATCTTAGGGAAATCATCCGGGTTTTCACCGCTCAGTTTATACTTACCGGTCTCGGAGGTGATCTCCACGCCGAATGTCTTCATATCGACTTTGAATGTGAGCGGCTGCTCAGGGAGTGTCTTCAGGGTGTCGAGGAGGATGCGTGCCGGGATAGCGATGCGTCCGGTTTCTTTGGATTCTACGCGGATCTCGGTGCTCATAGAGGTCTCGAGGTCAGTAGCAAAGCCCGTCAGCTTGCCGTCCTTGATCTCAAAGAGGAAGTCCTCGAGGATGGGCAGTACGGAGTTGGTGTTTATCACGCCGCTTATCATTTGCAGGCTTTTGAGCAGCGAGGTAGTAGATACGATGAACTTCATTGGGCTTATACTTTTTATTGTAAGCGACAAATATAGATAAAGGAGTGAAAAATCTGCGGCTACTTTCAGAAATGTTAAAACATGGGATTGTGGATAGTATTTGGTGGCTTAGAATTGGTATGGGAGGTTTTTATGGATAAAAAAGTAGTTATTATAAAATATTGAATATCAATTATATGTAATGATGCGTGATTTTTGCATAAGGATGTAAATATGGATTTTTGAGATGTGTTTGGGAGCTATTGCTCCTAGAGGCTCCTAGGAGAAGGACTTTAATGCGGAACAGCCGGGCCCCTCTAAATCTCCCCTGAAGGGGAGACTTGAATACAGAACAGCCAAGATCAGAACTTGTCATGGTGAGCTTGTCGAATGCATGACGGATGGAGGGCTGTCTGTTTGCTATAGTTTAGCGCAAGAGATGTCGCCCTTCGACGTGCTCAGGGTAACAAGGTGTGTGTCTGATGTCGCCCTTCGACAGGCTCAGGGTGACAAGAGGGTATTATTGGCTTTATTTTTTGCATTATTCATATTTATTGCTAAATTTGCATTAAAATAGTAGATATGATCAGATATTCGAAAGACATGAATGGGGCAGAGATACCTAATGCGGAGAAGTGGACGGAG
>Ga0214192_1001272_pt1 | contig 14293 bp, 10 predicted proteins | sample TroBogEpilimnion_44_FD_153030 | JGI IMG/M metagenome (GOLD analysis project Ga0214192, IMG submission 153030) | Freshwater microbial communities from Trout Bog Lake, WI - 29JUL2008 epilimnion | ecosystem: Environmental > Aquatic > Freshwater > Lake > Epilimnion/Euphotic zone | place: Trout Bog... | reverse complement strand
CCATGCTTTATAATTTATAATGATAATAACAATTAAACTAACAGAGAGAGGATTTAAAAATGAATTTTGATTTTAAACGTATGCTGAAATTTGAACTCAACATCGCTGATAAAGAAAAAAAATATCGTTTATATGCAGGGATTGCATTAATTGTGATTTCAGTTTTCATGGCTGACATCCTATTTTTAGTGCTTGGCTTAATACTTGCCGGCACTGGATTTTCTGGCTGGTGCCCAGTGTATTCAGGTCTAAATAAAAACACACTAACAGGCTCAGAAGCAACCAATAGCGAAACTGCCGATTCTACTGATAACAACGCATAAATTTGATTTAAAAACTACACGGATGTAGTTTTCTAAGATTGTAGCAGGCAATAATAACCTCCATGCCTGCTCTATTAACATTAGCTACACTCTAAGCAGACGTACACATTGGAAAGCCTAGTGACTCTCTGCGCTGGTAATAAGCATCCGCAACCGCCTTCGATAACGACCGAACTCTCAAAATATAACGTTGTCGCTCAGTAACAGAAATAGCATGACGAGCATCAAGTAAATTGAAAGTGTGAGACGCTTTTAGCACCATTTCATAAGCAGGCAAAGGCAAATTGAGTTCAATTAATTTCTGACATTCCTGTTCATAAGTATCAAAACAATGGAACAAAAATTCTACATTGGCATAATCAAAATTATATGCCGACATTTCCACCTCATTTTGATGAAAAACATCTCCATAAGTCACTATACCAAAAGGTCCCTTAGTCCAAACAAGGTCATAAACACTATTGACTCCTTGTAAATACATTGCAATTCTTTCCAGACCGTAGGTAATTTCGCCGGTAACAGGCCTACATTCAAGACCACCTACTTGTTGAAAATAGGTAAATTGAGTGACTTCCATACCATTTAGCCAGACCTCCCAACCCAAGCCCCAAGCTCCCAGTGTTGGTGATTCCCAATTATCTTCAACAAAACGAATATCATTTTCGAGCAAATCAAACCCTAAAGTTTTCAAAGAGCCTAAATACAATTCTTGTATTGTGTCTGGTGATGGCTTTAATACGACCTGAAACTGATAGTAATGCTGTAAGCGATTTGGATTCTCACCAAAACGTCCATCAGTAGGGCGCCGAGAGGGTTGAACGTAGGCAGCATTCCAAGGTTCTGGACCAATTGCTCGTAAAAAAGTTGCAGGATGAAAAGTGCCCGCGCCAACTTCCTGATCCAAAGGTTGAAGAATAATACAACCTTGATCCGCCCAATATTGTTGCAGAGCTAAAATTAGCCCTTGAAAAGTAGTAACATCGTTGTTTATATTCGACACGGCTGTTGAGTAATGTTGAGATTAAAATATTAATTATAGCTTAAAGTTTACTTAAGTCGCTTGCTAAACAAGGGCTATGAGCCTCGCGTTCTATAATCAAACTTGCAAACTAGCCTGCATTTCATAGTCTGCAATCAATGTTTGCAACTGCTCTTTTTTCAATTGCTGACTGTCAACTTTAAGATAAGCCACTTTTTCTTCGTAATGTAATCTAACTTCCGCCACACCAGAAATCATCAACATACTATCAACGAGTTCCCTAGCTTGCTCAGCGTTTAATTGACCAACCGAAATTAACAGATTAGCAAGATAACGTGGTTGTTTCATAGATAAAGACAATATCAACCAGCTAGTTAAAGCGATGGCACAAAATATAAAAACAAATGTTTCGCCATATTGTCCTTTTAACCAACCGCCCACCAAGCCACCAATAAAAAGCCCCATAAACTGAGAACTAGAGTAAGCACCCATTGCAGTTCCCTTTAAATCCCCAGGCGCAGTTTTAGAAATCAACGAAGGCAAAGTTGCCTCCAACAAATTAAAGCCACAAAAAAACAACCATAAAAAACCAACAATGGTATATAAATTATTTGGAAATCCCGCTAGACCGACTATCGCCACTATTAATACCGCAATAGCACCAATAAAAACAGGCTTCATACGCCGCTTTTTTTCCGCCACAATGATAAATGGCACAGCAATCGCCATAGAAACAATAAAAACAGGTAGATAAACCATCCATTGTTGACCACTGGGCAACCCTACATCCCTCATCAATCCAGGAACAACAACAAAAATTGCCATTAAAATAAGATGCAATATAAAAATTCCGTAATCCAACCTTAATAATTCAGGATCTTTTAAAGCATCAAACATTTGTGCAGGAATAAATTCAGCATCTCTATGTAATTTTGACTGTGTAGGATTGGGGACAACATAAATAATGACAAAAATAGCTACTACCGTCAGCAACGCCGTCAAACCAAAAACACTCTGAAGACCACCGAATTGGGAAACGATTGGACCGGCAACAATACCTAATCCAAAAGACGCGCCAATACTCGTACCAATAACCGCCATGGCTTTAGTACGATGGACCTCCTGAGTTAAATCAGCAACTAATGCCATAATTGCAGAAGAAATAGCACCAGCACCTTGCAATGCTCTGCCCACTAAAACACCATAAATACTGGTTGATAAAGCCGCAATGACGCTTCCAGAAAAAAACAGTAACAAACCGATAATAATAATCCGTTTTCGCCCAAAACGATCAGATAACAAACCAAAAGGGATTTGTAACAACACCTGAGGCAACCCATAAATGCTCATTGCCAAACCAATCAAGGCGGGCGTTGCTCCCTCTAACTGTTCGGCAAACAACGATAACACCGGCAATATCATAAATAAACCAAGCATTCGTAAGGCATAAATACTAGCCAGTGAAAACGTCGCTCGGCGTTCCGATACAGTCATCGAACCGGAAAGATCTTGTATATTGTTCAAAACAGATAACCTCTTCGCACCAAAATCAAACAAAATCACACTATTAGGAATCTCATTATAACAAGTTATTTCTTGTTGACCGTAGTCAGTTAGTTCACCCAAAAGCTTAAAATAGCTATATTAACTAACTAATAACTGACAGAGACCTTATAACCCAATTGCTTTACACAATCCGCCAGATTATTTAACTGATCCTCGGAACATTTTTCCAAATCACTTGCTTCGGGTTGCGCAGAAGGTCTTGCCAAAGAATAAATCATCACTTCACAAATAGCTGTACGGTTTTTTATTTCCCTGAGAGCAGATAAATAAGCCTCTAATTGTTGTGGCGACCAGCTTTGTTGTTGATAATTGAACACACAGGTTTGAATCTTCGTATTACACAATTCAGCGGCTATCGCCATATTTTTTATCGCTGCATCACAGCTTTGTGCGGCATTATTAATTAATTTTCTACTGGCGTTATCGGCACTATCAAATTTAAACCAAATTTCGCCATTGTAATCATTGAGTTTTCTCAACCCTTGCTGAACACGTTGTTGATGAACCAAACTCCCATTAGTAATCAAAATATATCTGCTCGCGGGAAAAACGCCTAACTCAACCGCAATTTTGCCAATTAAATCGACTGCCTGAGAAAACTCTTTTAGACTAGTAGGCTCACCATTACCAGCAATAGCAATATCCTTAATTACCTGCCGCTCTGCATCAACCTGAAACTGTTGATAGAACTCACCCGAAAACACTTGCGACAAAAAGCCTCTTAATTCCTGCTCTAGCAACAAAAAATCTAACGTTGGTGCCGAACCAATCTTCAGATTGGGTACTTGACAGTAAATACAACGCCAATTGCAGGCATTATTAACATTGAAATTAATACCAATAGACAAACCACCGGCGCGTCTAGATAATACAGGATAAACATAAGTTAAACCGACAATGTCGGAACGATGATTATTGGTTGATAACGTCAATGCCATGCACTCAAGCTTAGAAGTGTTTTTTAAACATGCTATTCTACGTCCTTCTAACACCTTATATTTGAGTTTTTTGGATAAAAGTAATGTTTTCTTCCCTCCCCGCTATTGATATCAAACCATTTCTTCTTGAAGATATCGGTTCTGGTGACATAACCGCAGCCATTATTCCAGATACGCTAATGGCAACCGCTGAAGTAATAACCAGAGAACCAATGATCGTTTGCGGACAAGCATGGTTTAATGCCGTCTTTGCTGCTTTAGATAACAATCTAACGATTAACTGGCTGATTGCAGAAGGTCAGCAGGCGAGTACCAATAACTTACTTTGTCGGCTTGAAGGAACAGCTAGAAGTTTGTTAACAGGAGAACGCACTGCCCTTAATTTGTTGCAAACACTATCATCCACAGCCACTACCTGCCGACGTTATGCAGATGCTGTATCCGGTACTTCATGTAAAATCTTGGATACTCGCAAAACCATCCCCGGGTTAAGACTAGCACAAAAATATGCAGTTACCTGCGGTGGCGGTTACAACCATCGTATCGGTTTATATGATGGCATCTTAATTAAAGAAAATCATATAATCGCCGCCGGTTCTCTAACTAAAGCAGTGAGCCTAGCGAGACAGCAAAGCACGGTAGCGATGGTGGAAGTTGAAGTAGAAACCTTAACAGAATTACAGCAAGCCCTAGAAGCAAAACCCGACAGGATTATGCTAGATAACTTTACTCTGGAAGAGTTAACAGCCGCCGTAAAATTAACCAACGGACAAATAGAGCTGGAAGCTTCGGGTAACATAGAATTACATAACATTGCCGAAGTTGCCAAAACAGGCGTTGATTTTATATCTATTGGCGCCTTAACTAAAAACATCAAAGCTATTGATTTATCAATGCGTATTCAATTGGTAAACCCGAATGCAGAATGATTTAGCCAAACTATTTAAAAACTTAAGTGTTGGTGTCTATGTTATTGCTGTGACTGATGGCAACCGAGCAAATGCTTTTACAGCTGCTTGGGTGATGCAAATCTCTTTTAAGCCACCCATGCTAGCCATTAGCATCAATCCCAAGAATTACTCCTATCAATTACTACAAATCGGTAAAGTTTGTAGCGTCAATGTACTAGGACAACATCAATATGAGCTAGCCGAACATTTTGGTCGTAGTGGCTTAACCGACAAAATGAGCGGATTTAAATGGCAAAAAGACATGACCGGTGCCCCCATTCTGTCAGAATGCTTGGCGTACTTTGATTGTCGCGTCACTGATTTTATTGACGCTGGCGATCACAAACTGGCAATTTGCGAAGTACTCACCGCCAGCCAACTCAATAGTGGCAAGCCACTACTGTACCAACAAACTGGACAGTTAGATAACAGCGAGCAGCTTTATAAAAAATAGCTCTGCACAATTCCTAAATACTAGGACGTATTAACTGCAAAAAAACCAGAGTGAATTCATTCATGCTTCTTTGCCACTTCCTTCAACCACTTAAGCAGCATTTCGTATAAATTCTTTGGTAATACTGGTTTTCCCAAAAAATCATTCATACCTGCTGCGAAACAAGCCTGCTGGTCTTCGATAAATGCGTTTCCAGTCATAGCTATAATTGGCGTAGACCCATAGCTAGGCAATTGCCTGATGGCCCGAGTAGCGGCTAAACCATCCATTTTTGGCATTTGTAAGTCCATAAGAATAATATCAAAATAGCCATTCTGAGTTTTTGTTACCGCTTCGAGTCCATTTTCTGCAAATTCTAATACCAGACCCGTTGCTGACAGTAATTCCTGAGCGATAATTCTATTCATTTCATTGTCTTCTACAATCAATAAACGCATACCCGTATAATCACGCAAAATAACAGTTTCAGGAGAAATGCTTTGCGATGCTTCTTCTACGAGTACATTTGACGAAAAAACATTTTCTTTAATCTTACCAAGTCGAGTTGTAAACCAAAAAGAACTACCTGTTCCTAGTTGCGATTCAACACCAACCTGACCGCCCATTAAATTCGCGAGATAACGATTAATAGCAAGCCCTAAACCCGTGCCACCAAAATTTCGTGTTGTGCTATTGTCAGCTTGCTCAAAAGCAGAAAATAACCGTTCCTTTTGCTCTTCACTAATGCCTATACCGGTATCCTTAACTACAAATTTCACAACAGCATCGTCTGTTGTTTCTTCAATTATAAAAGCACTGAGAATAATACTTCCGTCAGTTGTAAATTTTATAGCGTTACCTAGGTAATTGATTAACATCTGTTTTAATCTTGTGTAATCGCCTATAAAAGATATTGGTAACACCTTGTTTTCAACGACAAGACTCAAACCTTTGAATCGGGCTTTCTCGGTAAGCAATGCACATGAATCTTCAAGTAATTGAATCATGTTAAATTTTGATTGCTCAAGTGTAAGTTTGCCAGACTCTATTTTAGATAAATCAAGAACATCATTAATGATGTTCAGCAAATGATTAGAAGCTGTAGCAATCTTTTCCAATTTTTCTTGCTGCTCAACATTAAAGTGACCATCTTTTAGTAGCAAATACGTCATCCCAAGAATCACGTTCATTGGCGTACGTATTTCGTGGCTCATGTTTGCTAAAAACCTGCTTTTGGCTTGATTTGCAGATTCAGCTTCAAGCTTAGCTTGTTGCAAGGTCAATTCGAATTCTTTGCGCTGTGTGATGTCGGTAACAAAACCAATGAGTCTGGCTGAATTACCTTCTCTTTCTGGCAAATAATATATCGATATTTCTACTAACAACTCCCTACCATCTTTGGTCTGGTTGATTGTTTCAATTTGACCATAACCTTGCTGACGGATAGCATCTATAATCTGCTGCAGGTTTTCAGATGGAAAATTTGGATCAAAATCCTGAACAGACATCGTCAGCATTTCTTCCATACTGTAGCCCAGCATGTGTGCGGCATATTGATTAGAATAGACAATTCGCCCAGTTTCTGTGTCTACCCACCGAATGCCTATTTTCGCCATTTCCATGGCAAACTGAGTATCAAGCAATTGAGCATGAGTCACCTGTAAATCAGCCGTGCGTTGTTTGATCAATTCCTCCAAATGATCACGGTAATGATTCAACTCTTGCTGAGTTTGCGTTTGCTCAATAGCAATTGATGCCAGTTTTGCTGCCGTGACGATTAATTCGATGTCAGTCGGAGTCGGTTTACAAATTTGGCGGTGGTAGATAGCAAAAGTACCCAGTACCTTATTTTTACTGCTGACTATAGGTTCCGACCAACAAGATCGGAGCTTAGCTTTTGCGGCCAACTCTTTCCATTGAACCCAATAAGGATGGGTTTGAATATCTTCTACAATCACACGCATACCTGAATAGGCAGCAGTGCCACATGAACCATTACTCGGACCGATTGCAGTACCATCAATCGTATCATTATAAAAACGAGGTAGGCTGGGAGCAGAGCCCAGCAGAAGGCATTGCCTGTCGTTATCCAGTAGTAAAATACTACACAACATATTTGAGTTTATCGTTTCAATACCACTAACAATAGCCTTTAAGCTTTCATCTAGAGCAGCACCGGTAGCTAAAAGCTCTAACACTTTTTCTCGATAAGTCTCTAATTGCTGGATACCTTTGCGTTCACTGATATCAATAAAAACCCACAAAGCCTCATTAGCTAGTACATCCAGACTTCTTCCTCTCAAATCTATCCAAATACGACGCCCATCTTTACAGACATATTCCACTTCAGTTCGAAAAACTTCGCCGGATTTAATGACAGGATAAGCAATAGCGCCTATATCCTCATAAGCTTTCTGGTCGCTATATAAAATACGGGTTAATTTGCCGATCGGCTCGCCACAGTTATATTTCAACATCTTTTCAAACGTTGGATTAACCCAGGTTATAATTCTATTGTTAGTTTTTATGATACCAATCAGATCACTGTCTAAAATGGCTTGTTGTTCATTTAACAACTTATACCATTTTTCACTGACTTGTTTACGTTCAGTAATATCTGAGTAAACAGTAAAAACGACCGGAATTTGATTGAATTCTATAATGTTTGAGGAAAGACTTGCCCATAAAGAATTACCTTTACGGGTTTTGAATTCTGCCTCAAATCCCCGGGTTCGACCCTGTTGATTAATTAAATCAAAGTAGTCATTACGTTGCTCAATATTCGCCCAAAATTCATCAGCGCATAAACCCATCGCCTCTTTTTTATCAATCTCAAAATATTCCGTAGCAACGTCATTAGCAAACAAAATAACGCCATCATCTGCTGAAATTAGTAAAACAGGCACTTCGGCCAATTCAAATAACCGGCGGTATCGCTCTTCATCCTTTCTGATATGATTTAACAAAATTAGCAATAGCGAACAAACAACAAATGAAACCAAACCGGAAGCGACCAACCCGGTCAGTAAATACCCTTCATCGATATAGCCCAAAAGTAATTGGCTCATGGTCATGACAATACTTTCTGATGAGACAATGGCAAACAACACAGGAATCCATAAATACAGCCAGAGATTACGTTTAATTAACCAAGCGATAAACTTGTCAGAATAATTGTGCTTCACTAGTCACTCAACATAAAGGTTGTATCAAACGGACAGACATATTCTCTAATGATGTTAGCTATAGGATTATTGAATATAACATTCAAAACTAACCCAAAAATAAAATGAACGGCATCGAAAATAGAATTTCATCACATAACAATGCAATATGCAGCGATAACGTATAACACGTTAATGACTTAAGCTCGATTATATAATTCAGCAATTAAGAGACTACGCGGTGATCTGTGCCATTTTCCGCTTTCCAATTATCCACTATTTATCACGTTTTAACATGAGAAAATGCCATGGAACGCCTTAATTACCAACATTTATACTATTTTTGGAATGTCGCTAAAGAAGGCAGCATTGCCCGTGCCTGTGACAAATTACATTTAGCGCAGCCCACTATCAGCGGTCAACTGTCAGTTTTTGAACAAGCTATCGGAGAAAAGCTGTTTTACAAGGAAGGGAAAAAACTGGTACTGACCGACACCGGTCGTATGGTATTTAATTACGCAGAAGAAATTTTCGCGTTAGGGCGCGAATTGAACAACATGTTAAAAGGTCGATTGGGAGAGCGGGGCCTTCGCTTTAACGTCGGCATTGCCGATGCCTTGCCAAAATTGATGGCGTATCGCCTGCTTGAACCCGTTTTAAACCTAGGCGAAGCAGTTAAAATGATTTGCATTGAAGACAAAGCAGAACGACTAGTGGCTGAAATTATGCTGCACGGTATAGATATGGTGCTCTCTGACACACCGGCTACCCTTGCAGCAGGTACACGAGTTTTCAATCATTTATTAGGAGAATGTGGCGTAGCCGTATTTGGCACACCTTCCTTAGCGGCCTATTACATTGACGATTTCCCGCGTTCGCTAAACGCTGCACCCTTACTGTTACCGACAGCCAATACCGCTTTACGACGATCATTGGAGCAATGGTTCGACAGTGAAAATATTTACCCAGATATCAAAGCAGAAATTGAGGACAGCGCCTTATTGAAAACCTTTGCTGCAGCCGAAACAGGATTGTTTGTTGCGCCAACGGCCGTAGCCAGTGAAATTCAACGTCAATATGGTGTGCAAATGGTTGGACACATCGACAAAGTTCGCGAGCGCTTTTACGCCATCACCGTGCGGCGCAAAATTAAACATCCAGCCGTCATGGCAATACTCGAACAAGCACAGACGCGACTGTTCGGTTTACTGGACATGCCTTAGTCACTATTATTGACATAAAAAGCAGCTTTTCTCAATTTTCCGCTTTTACTTACCTGCTTGCATATTTTCAAAAATATTCTTTAGGAAGATACCAAAATCAAAATCATCGTTTTTTACGATATTTATTTTAGATTTATTCAATTTTACTAATAAAAAGTTCAACGGTAGACTGCATAGCAAATTAAACATGATCAACGGTAAAAATGATGCAGAAAATCATTCAAGGTATTCACCACTTTCAGAACACGTTGTTTAGTAAAAAACGTAAGCTTTTTGAACGTCTTGCTCAAGGTCAATCACCTGAAGCACTTTTTATTACCTGCTCAGATTCAAGAATAAATCCAAACATGCTGACCCAAACCGAACCGGGTGAGTTATTTATTCTTCGTAATGCCGGCAATATCGTACCTCGATATGACAAATTTATGGGTGCAGAAGCCGCGACTATAGAATTTGCCGTTGCAGGGTTAGGTATTAAAGACATCATTATCTGTGGACATTCTCATTGTGGAGCCATGAACGCCGTGATGGATCCCGCATCAATAGAAAACTTACCTGCATTGAATCAATGGCTTGCTCACACAGAACCTACTCGACAGGTTATTGAGGAAAAATGTGTTCATATGGATAGACAAACGGTTTTGATGGCAACTATCCAGGAAAATGTTTTGGTACAAATGGACAATTTACGCACCCATCCAGTCGTCGCTGCAAGTCTAAACAAAGGTGAACTTAAGCTGCATGGCTGGGTTTACAAAATTGAGACCGGCGAGGTATTTGAATACGACCCTACTACTTGCCATTTTGAGTTGTTAACCGCGCATCGTAACGAGTTATCAAGCGCGAACAGTAAAACTATCCAAGCGGAGATATAATTATGCATACTATCTATGATGATAAAGAACTCAGCCGTAGCAAACGTGTACTACTGTCAATATTTGATAAAAAACTCAAAATTATTGCCGGACCGGAAGTGACGTCCATCGTTCAAAAATTGCAACGAGAATTCCATAACTTGAGCCTCAAATCAGACTCGAAATTGGAGTCACAGCAGCTACTAGAAACAATTGATCAATTACCGACGGAAATCATAGAAAAAGTAGTGCGAGCTTTCAATCTCTACTTTAGTCTAGTCAATATTTCCGAAGAATCTTATGCCTTAAAACTAAGAAGAAGACTTGCCGAGAGTGGAGGACATTATTGGCAAGGTTCATTTCACGACACATTGTTAAACCTAAAGCAATCAGGCGTAACTATCGAACAAGTCCAAATCTTATTGGATGAACTACTATACCTTCCTGTATTAACAGCTCACCCTACAGAATCAAAAAGAAGAACAATTAAGGGCAAACTACGTGATATTTTTGTTACTTATGAAAAATTGAACGATACTCGACTTAAAGGTTACTACCGTCAAGAAGTTCAAACAACACTAGAAAGCCAGATTCACTTACTATGGAAAACGGATGAAATACGCGCCCATAGCTTGGGCGTTGTTGATGAAATCGAAACCGGTTTGTCTTATTTTCCTAGTTCTTTATTTACAGCGACCACCAAAGTTTACCGAAATTTTGAGCGAGCCTTACGAGATGTTTTTGGTGATTCAGCCGAACAAATCAAGATTCCCATGTTCTTGAACTTCGGTTCATGGATAGGTGGAGATCGCGACGGCAACCCTAATGTCAAGCCAGAAACGACTATATTAGCTTTACGTCTACAATCACGAACTATACTGAAAGAATATATTGAAAGATTGGATAGTTTGCGCGACCAACTTTCATTCTCTTATCAACTTTGCCAACCTTCAGAAGAATTTTTACTAAGCCTTGAAAATGACAGATTAACCTTGGCAGCGATTGCAGAAAATTTAGAAAAGCCTTATTTGCAAGAGCCTTATCGGCATAAGCTTGCTTTTATGAAATATCGTTTACAACAATCTTTACATCAAATTGAGCAGTCTATTGAAAACGGTTTTGGAATTTCGGCAGGCTATATTTATAACAGCTCTGCATTTTTAACTGATCTAGAATTGATTCAACACTCTCTATGTAGCCATGGCGATCAAGAAATCTCAGATCTGAATCTAAAAGACCTGATACTACTTGTTAATACTTTTGGTTTTCATCTGATGCAATTGGATGTAAGACAAGAATCAGGTAGGCATAGCCAAGCAGTTGAAGAAATTCTCCACGCGACCTTAGCGATAGACTATAAGCAACTGGATGAGGCAGCCAGACTCAAACTACTCAGTGAAGTTATTGCCACGCCTAATGGTTTACTCTATGACAAAAACAAACTTTCTGCCGCAACCATAGAAACTCTGGATGTTTTTCAGTCTATTGCACAAATGCGATCTGAATTAGGAGATGCTTGTTTTGGTCGCTATGTTATTTCCATGACCCACGCTGCCAGCCATATTATGGAGGTACTGTTGTTAGCGACCCAATCAGGGTTAGCCGGACACATCGGCGGTCATTGGTATTGCTCAATAGGTATAAGTCCTTTGTTTGAGACCATTGACGATCTTAAACGCATTGCTAATGTACTTAATAGCTTGTTTGACGTTCCAGTCTACATGGAACTACTCAAAGCCTCCGGACTACGCCAAGAAATTATGCTGGGATACTCAGATTCTTGCAAAGATGGTGGCATATTAGCTTCTGCTTGGAATCTTTATAAAGCGCAACAACAAATTATTGCAATATGTGATCAACATGGCATAAAAAGCAGATTGTTCCATGGACGCGGAGGAACCGTAGGTCGCGGGGGTGGTCCGACTCATGAAGCCATACTGGCTCAGCCACCCGATTCAGTCCGTGGCCAAATAAAGTTTACCGAACAAGGTGAAATGCTGTTTTACCGATACAACAACATGGAAACAGCCGTATATGAACTGACTATGGGTATAACCGGTTTAATCAAAGCCAGTACCAGTCTAATACAGCAATCAACCGACGAACATGAAAAATATCATTCGATAATGAGCGAATTAGCAAGAATAGGAGAACACAGTTTTCGAGAACTAACCGAAAGAAATGAAAACTTTCTTGATTATTTTTATGAAGCAACGCCTGTCAGTGAAATTGGTCGTCTGAACCTAGGTTCTAGACCATCTCACCGCAAAAAAACCGACCGATCCAAAGGCTCAGTACGAGCAATCGCCTGGATATTTTCTTGGGCACAATCCAGACAAACCTTTCCAGCCTGGTATGGAATTGGTGCCAGTGTTTTTGCTTGGTGTGCCGGTAAGCCAGAACGGTTAGCAACATTACAAAACATGTACAGTGAATGGCCGTTTTTTCGCAACCTGCTCAACAATGTTCAAATGGCCCTCAGCAAAACCGATATGGAAATTGCTAAACAATATGCCGGCTTATGTATAAACGCAGATACTGGCAAACAAATTCATAATCTGATTTCAGCTGAATATCAGCGCTGTGTAGGATGGATTCTAGATATTGTTAATTCTGAAGAATTATTAGCGGATAACCCCATATTAGCAATATCATTAAAAAACCGTCATAACTATTTAGGTCCACTTAATTATATTCAGGTTGTTTTATTGCGAAAAGTTAGATCAGAAACTCAAGAAAATCTGAGTGAAAATAGCTCATTCAGAGTTCTACTTCGCACTATAAACGCTATCGCGGCAGGAATGAGAAATACCGGTTAACAATTTAAAAACATAAAAGGCGGAAAATTTATTTTTAAACCTTCATTTTAAGGCTTAAAAAAATCGGAGTCCAAATCCATATTTGGACTCCATCAATAGATTAATGATGCAAATGTGCAGCTAACCAACGTGCCGCTAGGTCTTCTGTAATACCCTTACGACGAGCGTAATCACTTAATTGATCTTTATCAATTTTTCCGACATTAAAATACTGTGCCTGAGGATGTGAAAAATACCAACCACTAACAGCAGATGCCGGATACATGGCATAACTCTCCGTTAACGTGATTGAAGTATTTTCCGTTACCTTCAATAATTCGAAAAGCTTGGCTTTTTCAGTATGATCCGGACAAGCGGGGTAACCCGGCGCAGGACGTATACCTTGATAAACCTCATTGATTAACTGTTCATTGTCAAAATCTTCTTCTGCATATCCCCAGTAGTTCTTTCTAACCAATAAATGCAAATATTCAGCAAATGCTTCAGCAAGCCGGTCGGCCAGTGCCTTCAACATAATAGCGCTATAATCATCATTATCCTTGGCAAATTGTTCCAATTTTGCTTCTATTCCTATCCCCGTAGTCACAGCAAAAGCACCAATATAATCCTTAATACCGCTACTCACAGGCGCAATAAAATCTGACAAACAATAATTGGGGCGACCGGGTGCTTTTACATTCTGTTGTCGTAAATGATGCAAAGTTTCCCTCACTTGAGTACGATTTTCATCAGCAAACAACAACACATCATCACCATCACTATGTGCGGGGAAAAAACCAATGACTGCACGCGCCGTTAACCAGTGTTCTTCAATCATTTGTTTCAGCATCTGTTGAGCATCAGCTAATAATTGACGTGCTTCATTACCAATCACTTCATCATGTAGAATTTTTGGATAACTACCTGCCATTTCCCAAGTTTGAAAAAACGGAGTCCAATCAATATAGTTAACCAACGTAGCAATAGATACATTATCAATCGTTTTAGTACCTAAAAAAGAAGGTTTAGCAGGTTGATAATCAGACCAGAAAAATTTATTGGCTC
>Ga0214192_1001271_pt1 | contig 14293 bp, 24 predicted proteins | sample TroBogEpilimnion_44_FD_153030 | JGI IMG/M metagenome (GOLD analysis project Ga0214192, IMG submission 153030) | Freshwater microbial communities from Trout Bog Lake, WI - 29JUL2008 epilimnion | ecosystem: Environmental > Aquatic > Freshwater > Lake > Epilimnion/Euphotic zone | place: Trout Bog... | reverse complement strand
TTAGCCATTCTGTTGTGTCACGACCTTGATTAAAACCTTCACGTTTAGCGGGCATTCCTTTAATCAAACATGACGCAATAGCACCAACTGTTTGTGAACAGCGATTGTCTTTAGTTTTCTTAAATGCTTGAATAGTGTCTTTGTTGTATCCATTTCGACCCATCCAGTCTATAACTTTAGGTTTAAGTGTCTTTTCTGGGCATTCTAAACGATACCAATTCATTGCTTCACGAAACTTTTGATTAAACTGTTCGCTTGTAAGATTTTCAATATTGTCCCACTTTGGACTGGTATCTCGTTTGGCATTTTCACGGATGCTCTGACCTGTAATTCTTTGTGTTTTAACTGCTGTTGCCATTTAAGTGCTCCTATTGTGTTAAACAATAATTATATTATACAGGAGTTTTTACTCTATGTCAAGAGTGGTTTTACCAAATTTATCCAAATATTCAGAATATTTGAGTAGGAACATGGTGCGTTTTGGTTCGTTGTAGAAGTCAAGACAAGTGACGTACTCGTGTATGTTTTCTCTATGGAACTTACGATCCTTTTCGGTTTCATGCCAAATGTTGTCACTACGGTCGTAGTCATCTAGCTCTCGGGCTGTTCTAGGTCTGTAGCCTGAGTGTTCTCGAACAGTAAAACCCAAAACTTCCTTCATCTTCCAACTGATCATCATTGTACTACGACCATAATCGTTATCTAGGCGGCCCTTTAATTTCCGCCACTGGCTTGGTGTTAGTACAATTGGTTTACTCATAATTAAGACTTACCAAAAAATCTATTTAATTCGGGAGGGACCCAACCAGATTCTAATCGTTCCGGATGCCATACTACTCCGGCAATATTGTGGTCTATCCAAGCCTCACAATGCCCGTCATTGTCTGTGGCCAATATTTGGGCACTACTAGGTAAAGTTTCAATATGGAAACGGTGGTAACTATTCACTGGATAATCGTGTCCGTGATATTTTACATTGTGTTCGCTATCTCTATGCCCTTCTTTACGACCAGTAGTTCCACCTAAGAATTTAGTTAATAGGAAACAACCGTGACAAACACCAACAATTGGTTTATTACGTTTCATCATAGCAATAGCCATTCGACGTTCTGTTTTACGTCTTATAAGTCTATTGTCTCCACCTGTAATAATATAACTGTCTACTGATTCGGCAATCGTATCGAAATCCTGATCTAATCTATTCGGAATAAAGACTAGATCGTGACCTTTGAGGTAGTCATACCAAGAGGTTTCGATAGCATCATATATGCCACCGTTTCTTGAGATTGTACGCTTACTAAGAGCTATTTTCACTCGTCGTCTTCCCATTCTACAGGAAACCAACCTAATTTTTTTAAGTCTTTTTTTATTTCTTCTGTGACAAGTCCTTCTGGTACGTAAGTTCTACCATCAGGATCTAAATCTGGTTTCTTATCAGTTAATCCGTACCCGTCTTCTTGACTACCGATACCACTACAGTACCAATCAATGTAATCACCTTGTTCACGCATATCAGCAACAATACCGCCGGCATGCCGCCAACTACAACTCCATCGTTCATTTTTTAGAATTGGCATAACTTCAAATTGTTGGAATTCCATATTACACATAGCCGCATATAAGTTTTGAGCATAATTTTCGCTGGCCTTAACTTTATCGCAAATCCATTGTGTAGATCTTAAATCGTATTCCATATTATCTTTTTGCCAATCGGGGTCGTTTACTTGTTCTTTTCCTTCCTGTATCCATGCTTCGTACATCTTAAGATAGTCAAGATTGGGTAGCCGTCCTTCTTTTTCACAACGTTTAACGTATCCTTCTTTTTGAAAAGTATGTCGATCAGGACTTGTTGATATTTTCTTCATGGTCATCCTCTGGATCGACTGCTAGACCTTGCCATTCCTTAATTTTAACTTCTTCATCACTATATTCGGTTTTCCAATAAGTACCATTCCACAGACATCTATATGTATAGCTATTGCGACCAGCAGTTTTAACTAGATACATGCCTTTACGCACAGGGTTGACCTTCTTAGGAAACCATTCAGTCATTGGATAGTCAATGTCATCCATATTATGGTAGCTTTCCCATTTACCAGTTGCTTTTTGCGATCCAGCAACATAAAATCCAAAGTCACTGCTTTTACCGTCAGTACTTCCACCCCAGTTTTCTATACTAACATCATTATATGATACACCGCTAATAATTTCTTCGCCGTCTACATCATCAATGTGTAGTGTAAGTTTGGTAATATCAAACGGAGCTGTAAGTTCGATATCACCTTCAAAGAAGGTTCCTTTTTCGTTACTGCGACCCAAAAATACTATAGTACCAGCAGGTTTTTCATCAATCCATGATTCGTCACCGTAGGACAATTCCGGACTATCGTCGTCCATTCCGTTACACTCATCTAATGACTTTTCAATGATAGTATTACTATTTTCGTCATCAATTTGTAAAGTACCGGCATCGTGGCTTACACCATTAACATGTGCCATATTATCGCATTCGTACCACGATCCCGGAGGAAACGGTTGCATTTCTTCAGGGATATCGTTTTCGTCTGCGTAATCACTGTTCCACGCATAATCACTAAGATCGAGTCGACGGCGTTTAAAGTAATCATAAATCTCACGGCTAACGGTTCCCATAACCTTCTCGCCACCATACCCCCATAATGAAATTCTGTAAGTACGTGGTGTAAATTTTAAAATTTCAAGAAGCTCGTCTTTTTCTTGTTTAGTTGCCATTATGATTGTCCTTTAATTTTACGAATACGATTTTTTGGTTTTGATTCTATGTGAGACTTAATTAACTTTAATCCTTCCTGTAGTTTTTTATCATAATCAGAAAGTGCCTCACGTATATCTCGGGCCAATGCTTCGTCGTCCCATTTAAGTTCTGTTTTACCATTTTCATAAGTAGTAACAGTTAAATGACTACCAACTACTACTTTAGGCCAAACTTCAACTTCTTTTTTAGTTCTTGACTTTTTAGTTGTAGCTTGTAGTTGTTCGACTTGCTTAGAAGTCAATGGACCATTATCTGGCTCATATTGTGGTTCTTTAATTTTCTTTCGTGTCATATACTTCTTTCGGGGTTGTTGGTCGGCTGTTACAATATACGCAATCTCGATCAGTACAAATATCTTCTAACCATTCATTACAAGATTCGCAATAATATGTATCGTATTCTTTAGAGTACAATCTTGGGCTATTGCAATTCGGGCATTTAGTTTGTATTATGTCCATAAACTTTGTCTAATTTTAATTAAACGGATCAACATTTCTGTATCTTCCTTTTCATAGGCGGCTTCAATTTTACGAAGTTCTTTATGAGCTTTATCTCCTGCTTTACGGAGTTCTTTACTGTCCTTAGCACCATCCCAACTTAACTTACCACCATTTTGTAAACGACTTAATTCGCAATAGGCAGTCCAACCGCTGGCATCATAAGGATCAGGACGATTGCGATAAGTCTGTGTCCACCATAGGTACAGCTCTTTGATTTCTTTTGCGGCTAGAGCTTGGTAAGTTGGTTCTTCCTTTTCGCCTTCTTTGATGTAATCTTTATTTGTAAGACTCATTGCCCAATCTAAGTGATCAAGGCCGGCCTTGGCACACCGCCAAGTTCTCCAACGCAACCATCCACTACGATACCATGGCACAGCGTATTTCTTACGAGCCTCATCATCCCAAGCACAGTGATGCCAAGCGGTTTCTACTTCGACAAAATCCACAAGCTCATTAAACAAACAAGGAAGGAAACGGTTGCCAACATCTGACCATTTGCCAGGTTTAATATCCCGAGGATGAGCGGTAAGGGCATGAGAACGAGAAACAAATCTGTTGTTGATATAATATCTAACGTCATTTAATTTGTCCGCGGGATAGTTGATAAAATTTTGGATGGCGTCTAATGCTTCTTCAGCAATCCAATAGCGTACGGGATTGTAACCATGGGCCTTTTTACGCCACTCATCCCATTCTTCAGAAGTTCCTGAATTAAGTTTAGGAGTTCCTCGAATGTAATCTGCTAGTTTTGAACAAGACCAATAGTTGCTTCTCATATTAATGTATCTTTAAGTTTTAATATATTGTACAGGAAACAACCTGTAATGTCAACAAAAATGAATAAATAAAAGTGAGGATCGCGATATTACCAGTATCCACCCTCTCTATCAGTTGTAAAGGAACTAACAGCATGACTATTTATTCACCCCAAAATCCGCCATCTGGATTCTATGTTTACGCATATCTTCGAAAAGATGGAACACCGTATTATATAGGCAAAGGACAAGGCAAGCGAGCCTGGGCAAAATCAGACAGGACCGTCTTCCCTTTAAAGGATTTTTCTAATATTGTTATTCTTGAACATAACTTAACTGACGTTGGTTCTTTAGCCATTGAGCGTAGAATGATTCGGTGGTATGGTCGCATTGATAACGGAACAGGTATACTTCGAAATAAAACTGATGGCGGCGATGGAAATGTTGGATGGATTCCTTCGGAAGAAGTTAAAGCAAATATATCAAAGGGCAGGACAGGAATTCGTCCGTCGAAAGAAATTTGCCAACAAATGTCTATTACACGATCGGGGAAAGGACATTGGAATTATGGTAGAAAAACTCCAGAGGAAGTAAGTGCTAAAATAGCGGCCGGTGTAAGAAGGGCAAACGAATCTCGAGAAACTTTTGTTAAAACTTATATACTTATAGATATAAAAGATAATATCGAAATACCTTTTAATTGCCGCAATTCTTCAGAAATTCTTAAACCTCTTGGAATAGATCCTAAATCATTATTTTGGGCAAAAAGATATAATAAGAACGGAATCTATAAAAATAGATACACCGTTCGATAATATTATTTCTTTGTAATATATTCTGAAAGTTGTGGAGGGGAGTAACCGATCGGTTTAAGGACTTTTCCGTCCTCTCTTTTCCTGACCTTTCCGTCGTCGCCTACTTTACTGAAATTAGATCGCATAACTTCTTTCCAAGCACCTTCGGCGTCAAAACCTGCCGAATGAATAGCACCAATTGTAACAACTAAAATGTCAATTAAGGCATCCAATTGTTCGACTTGGTCATTGGCTGCAATTGCTGCCTTTAATTCATCGTGTTCTTCTTGAATTAAGTTACAGTACATATTGTACTGCTTTTCGTCATACTTGTCAACACTCTGGTCGCAAGCCTTCATAAATTTATATTGATCTTTGAATGGATTTGCCATTTAATTGTTATCCCGAAAATGGTTGAACAGAACTATTAGGAACAGTATATACATCACCGGCAGAAACTTGTATAGTAGATGATCCTGTAGTTTTAATAATCGATGTAATCGTTCCAGTAGTAATAACACCATTGTTATTAAATTGTACTACATCGTTAATCTTCGGAGCATAAATTTCTGGAAATACCTGACTTCCGTCTATTAATTGTAATTCTGATTCATTTAATGTATCGTACTCGTCTTGATTGAGTATTTCAACAACATACCTACAAGGTTCTTGATAGTAAATTCCAACCACAGTTGCTGTATTCTGCGTGGTTGTAACTGATACTATATTGCCCCTTAAAAATTGTGGAGTTACCATTTTATCTTCCTGTTTTTGTTTTTGTTACTTTTGGTCCTGTACTAGTAAAATCAATTCCGGCCATTTTACCTTCATACAATTTACCATTCCAAACCATTGGGAGTTTAACACTTTTATTTAAAACAACAGTAAGACTTTTGTGTTCTTTAAAATCAAAAACTTCTGCTTCTACTTCTCTAGAACTTTTATCCTGTTTTACAGTACACTTATCACTGACTCTAGTTACTTCCATTTGGTTTGCCCCATCTCAAATAAAATTCTGATAATTTTTTCTTTTCTAACTTTGCTACTATGGCGTATTGATATCCATAATGCAGAATATCGTGATGTCTATGCCATTCGGGTTGTTCGGTAGCATGTTCCATTATAAACTTACCTGAATCGCTTTCTTGCCATTTCAATAATGGTTCTGCGGCATATAAATCTGGATCTTCTACATCTCCTAGTTGAAATCGATGTACTACTACCTTGTGAATTTCATTTACAACATTATTTTCGACTTTGTATGTTACTGATCCCATTTTAACATATATAGTATTATTAATTTTTCAGCGTTAAATTTTCTTCCAAATTCCCAACGATCGTACTCTGATCGTTTCGCTCCTTCAAACTGTTTGCGTGTAGAATCCATCCATTCTAATCTTTCAAGAAATAATTTACTTGGTCTATGATGCCTATCGTTTTCACTCTCTGGCCATTCTTCAATTAATTGAACATACCATTTATTATTTTCTTTTGTTAAAATGGGTTTAACAATTGAATCAGGAATAGATGCCCAAGATTTCATTACTTGTTCAAGTGTCATAGTTACACTTTTTTCTTTCTAGTTCGATACTTAGGTTTAGATTTTGTTAAACCTGTTTTAAGATTTAACGGCGGATGCTGTTGATCAGTTTGTGATTTTTCTAATGCGGCATGAATTTGATCTGGTGTAGGATCATCATGTTCGGCAACTATTTCTTCTTCAAGCGTTAGTCCGAGTTGAGATAATTTTTTATCTACAGCATCAACTTCCTCTTTTGAAATTTCTTGCCTAAAGCATCCAACTGGACCTTGTTCGTCTTGACTGATATTATGCCATGTTCGAACTTCTAACAATGGTTCAATTGAATTAGGTATTGATACAACATAGTGGGGTTCACTGTTATATCCTACATGTTCCAAAGTAAAACTATGAACAATAGTACCTTTGGTTAATTTATTGTTACTACGGGAGATACCGTATACCCATACAGTATCTCCTAAAGCGTAGGATTTTTTAATTTTCATATGTGTTGAGGTTGTAAATCACGAGTCTTTGCTTCAAGTAGGTCTTTTACAAACTTGATAGCCTTACGATCAGTATCGTAAACATATTCTTGATCTTCATCGTCTTCGCTTCGTAAGGTAACGATAACACCGTTTCTAACCTTACGAATTTCTATTGACTCGTACATAAACTCATCCTTTATTGTGGTACACTTAAATTATAATTAAAGTGGAAAATACCAATGTGAGATACTTCTTTACTCAACTCTTGATCGCACCAAATTTCATATCCTGCTTTTTGGGCTTGTTGACAGAAGAAAATATCTTCGCCGATTTCCAAATTCAATTCTGGAATATACTCTTGTAAGTAATGTGGCTGTGGAATCTTTTCGTAGACTTCACGTTTAGCCAATACCATGCCATGTGGCAATACATCAATTAGTTCCATCGCTGGACTATTATCTGTAGTTTGAAACTCTGTAAACTTACCAGCACTTCCGCTCATTCCTGTAAAGTTAGGATTAGGGAAACGACGTCTACGATAGTTAGCACCAACAATATCTTTATTTCGAGCTAGCAATCGCATAGGAGCATCGATAGGGAATTTCATATCGCTATCAACCCACCAAATGTAATCGAAGTCTGACTTTAAAAAGATGTCAACTAGATTTCGTCTAGCAATAGTAATTACACTACCGATATTAAAAGCACAGTTAATTTTAACACCGTTAGCAACCATATTGGCAGCCGCCATAGCTAAATGTTGTGCAAATTCGGCATTAACCATTTCCATTGCTGGAACAGCAATCATAACACTTGGTCTTTTGCCACCTTGTGTTTGAAGTGTTGGTTGTGTAGCAGGTTTGTTTGCGGCTGCCGCAACTTGCTGACGATTTGGAATGTTAAGTTTACCTTTGTGTTTCATTGTTATCCTTTGTATTATTTTAAATGAAATTTGTTATAAGAGCAAGAAGTTTTTTGCTCAAAGTAATATGTATATTTAATGTGCTAGTTTAACGTGGGGCAAATTCTTGTTGTAGTTTAATGTTATCAAAAAACTCTTTTTTAGTATTGCCATCTTCTTTGAAAGCACCTTTTAACACAGTTGTTTGTGTTAATGAACTATGAGCCATAATACCACGGTTTTCACAACAGCCATGTGTCATTTGAACATATACACCTAAGTCTTCTGCTCCTGTGGCCTTGCCTATTTCCTTAGCAATGTCATTACAAAGTTCCTCCTGGAGAGTACCTCGTCTGGCACACCACTGGGCAATTCTGCTGTATTTTGAGAGTCCAATGAGTTTCTGCGCGGCAATAATACCAATATAAGCAACACCAGATACGGGCTGGTGATGATGGCTACACATACTGCGAAGCTCACTACGAACAACCAACATACCTTCATAACGGTCCTCTGAATCATTTGGGAACGCTGTTGCGTCCGGGGCAGGTTCATATCTTCCACTCATCACCTCATTAATATACATTTTTGCCAAACGCTTGGCGGTACCTTTGCTACTAGGATCTGTTTCTGTATCAATTAACAAAGTCTTTAGCACTTGCTCAAATGCCTCAGTTGCTTCTTCAATTAATTTTTTCCTAATAGCAGGACTATCTACATATTCGCTGATGTTGTCGTTAGCCCAGAATCTTTTATTATCTCTTTTCATTTTAAAGCGCAACACATCTGACAGTGTTGATTCTTGATACCCCTTATCGGACATCATATCGCCTGCTTTAAGATATACTTCTTTACCTAACGGAACATACTCCGTTGTTTTAAAATCTTCTTGTTCTGCTTCTTCGTTTTTTATAAATTCTTTTTTCAATTATTATTCTCCGAGTTATAAGACGTGGATGTCTTTTGTTTAGTTTACGATATTATTTAGAATCTGTCAAGCGAAGGATAGTATTTTTCTTAACTGCGGCATCCAAAACATTTAATGGAATGCCTTGTTGTTCGGCAAACTTTAATAGTGCGGATGTATCTTTAGGAAAACATGCTCCACCGAATCCATATTGTCCGTCTGGTCCCGGAACCTGCATATGACTGTTACCGATACGTTTGTCTGCCTTTATCATAGTGGCAATTTTATTATAGTCTAAATTACACTTGTCTGCCAATTGTTTAAGTTCATTCATAAAAATAACCTTGGTACTCATAAAACAATTGATGGCATATTTGGCCAAACTAGCTTCACCAATTGAACAGTATGATACGGAGATCAAGTCTCGCTGTCCTAATTTAATTAATCTTTCTGCTTCACGTTTATAGGCCATTACACGACCACCGATGATAGCAAATGTACCAGTAGCATAATCACGTACAGCATTAGCCGCGGTTAAAAATTCTGGAGCATGAACAAGGTTAGGATATTTTAAGTTTAATTTTTCATAAACATCTGGCGGTGCTGTACATTTACTAATAATAACGCCATGGTAATTAGTACGTGACAATTTATCTAAGATATCTTCTAAAATGCTAGTATCACAAGTACCGTCATCGTCTTGGGGAGTGGGTACACAAACAAATACTCCATCACAATTTTCTAAATCATTATAAGTATGTTTTCCTCTTTTTGGATCGCTGTCGACTAACTTTAAATTACATGAGTCGTTCATTGACTCTTTAATAGCATTGCCAACAAATCCTAACCCTATAATACCTACTGTTGCTTCATGTGATGATGCCCAATGATATGATGCGGACCCCATTGTTCCTGGCATCTGAAGAGTATTAAGAGGGTTCATTAATGTTGATAGTTGTGCGGTTGTTAATGCTTGTATAGTTACATTAGTTGTCATTTGTTAATCCTAAAAAAATCATTTCTTTTTCTGTTATATTAGCAACGGGTTTGAGCCACCCGTGCCCGATACATTCCATAATCAAGTCTCGATAGTTTTCTGGACATCCACAACTAATTTCAAATCCTGCTCGAGGAGCAACGATAAGTTTATCTTGAATCATAAAATGTTTATCGCCCTGTTTGATAGTGCGGATAGTAGATTGATGTGCTGTAAAAGTCATAGCACTAATATAACATAGTGCTATTTAAAGATCAATATCTGATCCAGTCTTTATTACGATAAGGTTTGCCAATTTCAGCGTATGGCAGATAACGCATAACTTTTTTCTTCAATCTTTTAATAATAGGATGGTCGTGATCGTGATCAAATGCTTTGAGATACATTCTCCAACTATTATGTTTTCTGCGCAATCCTTTTTGATTTTCACCTAGATAAAGTTGTATTTGTTTTTGGTTAGAGTTAAATCTATCGTTGAGTTCGCAGGCAATGTTAAACGCATACGCATCTATTTCATCTGAACATCCTAGATAACTTTGTTCTTGTCTCTTTTCAGTTTTCTCTGCTGTACTAGCATAGTCCGGGAGTTGTTTAAAATTCCTACGTCTATATTGTCGCATATGAATAATTTCATGTAACAATGTATCAGCAAGATTTATACACAATCTTCTAAATCGATGAGCTGATATTTTGATTATAAAATCATTTGGGTTATAAACTAATAATAACTCTAGGCATTTTTTACGCTCTTTATCATTATCGCTGAAATAAGTTCCACCTACGTAGATCCAACCTTTATCTACTTTCTTATCAGTGTCTTTTGTTATAATTACAGGAAGTTTACTTTTGATGTGAGCTGACAATAATCTATGAAATTTAGCTATTGTTATTTCTTGTTTAGTTACCTGGGGAGATAACAAGAGAAAATATTCGTATAGGCCTTGTCGATCTAGTATAGACCAATCAAATTTTTGGTATTTTGACGACATTCTTTAGTGCTCCTAAAGTTATACGTTAATATTTATTTTTGAGCATGTCTACTTTTATGATATTAAATACCGCTTTTATCTAATTTTGATGTGTTTTACTACTTGATTTGGACTATATTTTATGTGACTTCGGCGAGAATTGAGCACTGCTCCTATACTTGAGCTAGCATCTCCGGGAATTGGAAGGCTCCAAATACGATCCCATTTATCTAAAATTTGAGCATTTGTGGCACTATTCATCGCACATCCGCCCATGTATACAAGATTTTTCATGCCTGTTAAAGTTTTTGCCTTCTCCATAATAGCAATAACTTGTTCAGTAAACACTTGCTGAACTGCGGCCGCTATGTCGTAACGGTCTTGATCAGACGTAATTTCATAAGGCCAAGATCTTACACCTTGATGTAAATTTTCATTAGTAAACTCTTTTACATCATCATAATACCTAGTATAGTTTCCTAACTCCGACCATTGTTGAAATATATGTTCCTGTTGAGTTGCTTTTAACCCTACTAGGTCAGTAAAGGCAGAATAAAATAATCCTAGACTATTAGGATACTTTAAACTCCATACTTTTTTCATATAAGCATGATCGGCGTACCATATACTAGCACTGTCCCATTCACCGATAGCATCAATTACAACTACTGCGGCCTGTTTAAAAGGAGCGGTAAAAAATCCTGCCGCGGCATGACTTCTATGATGATCTGTATATATTATAGGAGCATTTATTTTAAATTGTTTAAGATATACGCTAGGAATTTCTTTATAATCGAATGCCCATCGATATTGTCCTGCGTAAAGTTGACGTAGTTTTTTAACCCAAGGTCTTTCATACCAAAATATGTTGTCTGGTAATCCGTATTCAAGGGCGGCATTTACTAGTTGTTGATTGAGATTAGGGTCTCCTAATATACCGGAGAATTCACTAGACCTATGATGAAATAATAAGTCAGTACCGTGAAACACAGCAATGCTGGCATCATGGTTAAGCGCATTGATACCCCAGGTAGTCATTTATATATAAATGGATCTTTTTTGCGCAATTCTTCTATGCGCTTTTTTAATTCTTTTTTTCGTTTCCTGTCGGTAAACCAAAATTTAATTTTTTCAATAATATTCATAATTAGTTAAGTTGGTGTGGTCGGTAGGCCTCGAACCTACAAAGGCGGTGTCTAAGACGTTGCCCCATCCCCGAAGGAGGTCTGCCAATTCCACTCACGACCACATAATAAATTTTATATTATTTCTTTTACTATGTCAATTACTTATTATACTCGACACCGTTTGTTGAATAATATTTCTTTTCTGGATCAAATCTAGCGAATTGATCATAATGTGGTTCGTTTGGCAATACTCTTTTTCCTACAAAGTATTCACCTATATGATTACATAAGTGTCCTCCTTGAGAATTTTTAATATAGGCTGATAAGAGACCTCTGTGTTCTAAGAGACATTTTCCAATCATACCTTCGTTATAATTTATGGTATGGTATGTTTCATTTGGATAATTTTCTTTAAACCAATTGTGAATATCAAACCTTACAATATCTATTGAATATAAACTTGCTAGCGGGCTAAACAATGCGCTCTCGGGTTCATATCGAAAATTTTTATAAAATCTATCAGTTGGCAATGCTTCAGACGGCTTTTCATGAAAATACCACGGCTGTCGCTTTAACACTACTTGTGACAATTGTGGATCACTTTGTAGTAATTCTATTAAATCCATAATTTTAATAGGTTCTGATATTTCAACATCGTCTTCTTGGTGCCAAATATAATCGTAATCTCGATTTCTAATTAAGTTCCAAAATTCCGTCCATGTTACACTTAACCCTAGATTTTTTTCATGTAGATATACTTCATTGTAGCCATAAGAATTTACCAAAGTCTTAATCATTACATTGTTTCTATCTTTAGGAAAATCGTCAATAAAGATTTTATCAACTTCGCACCCTGTAAAATCTAGTCGTTGTTGTGCCGCAAGAGTCTTTGTAAGATACTCTATTCTATTTGTAGAAAAAATTATTTGACAGATTTTCATTTTCGAGCAAAAAATAATTGCATACTTAATCGAGGTTTGGGAGCTAGTTGGTTAACTAAACTTACGCTGTGCCACATTGGACTTTCAAACCATACACAAGAATTGTACCATGGGATATACCAGGAACGTTGACCGCTAGGGGTTTCGTAAAGGAATAATCCGCCCCATTGGCTATCCCAAGTTTCGTTAAGGTATATTGTAACACCTATTCTTTGTGAACCATCATTTGCGTTGTCTGTATGCCAATTAATTCCACTACCTTGTGGCCAAACATGCATAAAACTAGTTAGATATGTATAGTTATTAAAGGTCGGAATAGTTGAAAATTTATTAACAAAATACTCTTCCATTTCTGGAAATGGTAAGATAGCAACAGGAGCATAGTTTCCGCCCGACAGCCCGTTGCCCCAACGTCCGATATCATTTATTTCAAATACAGCTTTATCTTTAGAGTCTTCGTACTTCTGAAGAATTTGTTTGATAGTTTCAGGTTCTAAAAAATTATATATTATGTTCATTAAGTTCTTTCAGTGTCGAAGAAAAACGTTTGGAATAATCTGCCGTTATGCATATTATCGCCAAAATAATCTAAACTAGCATGAAACAGATCTCCGCGATAAATGATTAATCTATTGTATCTGTTTCCGATACGATCAAAAAGATCATATTTTGTATAATCATATCCTTCGTGATCGGATGTGATCTTATTATGTTCGCCTGTTTCTTTGTGCCTGAATAAACCTGTGCCTCCAGTGTAGGGAGCATCGGGTGTAAGATAGCAAACACCTGCCCACATGTTATGTGGGTCACTGTGGATCCATGTACGGTCTTGAGAAGTTGCTAATTGAAACGCACCTGTGTATCCGCTGTCAGGATACCAATTAGTAATCTTGCCGGCAAATTGCATATACCCCTCGATAGCTTCCTTAACATCGTCGGTCCAAAATGATTTTGTTCTCATTCCTGGAAAGTTTCCCTTGACGCTAAATTCTTGACTTAACGCAAAGCTTCTTACAGCATCTGGGTTAGCATAAAAATCATCTATAACCATTAAATTAAATCGCATATTAATATCTCCAAAATTGACCATCGGTACCGACAAACCCGTATACTAGCCAATCGGTTTCTATAATATCTTCTTCATAGGGTCTGGTAAAAAAGTATCCCAGTGTCTCAATGTCCATATTAATCATCTTAGGCTGTGTTAATATGTAAGCGATTGCTGTGAACATATCGCAAAATTTATCTTGGTATGGCTTTGACCAACAGAACAATACAGGACAATATTGTCTAAGTTTATTATCTCCCTGAATGTCTCTACGGTCTAAGATATCGTATCCCCACGAGTCATTCCACTCAAATGCTAATGGTTTTTTAAAAAATATTTTATTACTATTTTCTTCTGTACAATGATTTAAATTAAAAGAACTGTCTAAGAAATACCTTCCTGACATTTTAAATTGAAAATCATACTGGCGTAATTCTTCTTTATACGCCCGCATAAATGTAGCAAGTATTAAACACTCGCAATGGCTTTTGTTAGGATGAGTTCTAACTTCTTCATATATTTCTGGAAACTCATTTTTTACGCTAACAAATTTT
>Ga0214192_1001267_pt1 | contig 14337 bp, 19 predicted proteins | sample TroBogEpilimnion_44_FD_153030 | JGI IMG/M metagenome (GOLD analysis project Ga0214192, IMG submission 153030) | Freshwater microbial communities from Trout Bog Lake, WI - 29JUL2008 epilimnion | ecosystem: Environmental > Aquatic > Freshwater > Lake > Epilimnion/Euphotic zone | place: Trout Bog... | reverse complement strand
CGGGTTCTCAAGGAACCACAGGCACACAAGGCGCTCAAGGCACACAAGGTCTGCAAGGGCTTCAAGGTCTGATCGGTTTGCAAGGCACTACTGGTGCAACTGGTATTCAAGGCGCGACAGGAACACAGGGCGCGACAGGAACTACTGGTAACACAGGTTCTCAAGGCACGACAGGTGCAACAGGCTCACAAGGCACAACGGGTACTCAAGGCTTAACGGGTATTCAAGGCTCTGTCGGTACTCAGGGAACACAAGGCGTTCAAGGTATTCAGGGATTGCAGGGCAACACAGGCGGTACATCTACCGCTAACGCTCACGCTGCTGCTGTCTATGCAACTACCGCAGTTCTGCCTAACACGCCTACTTACACACCGGGAACGCTTGATGCTAACGGCGGCTATGGTGTTGGAGCTACGCTTACCTCGTCAACTCACGCCGTACTTGTTATTGACGGACATACCTTTACTGCTAATGGTCAGCGCGTACTTGTTAAGAACCAAGCAACCGCAACTCAAAACGGCATTTACACCGTCACCGCTTTTGGTAAGAATGACCCAACAGGTAGCGCATGGGTATTGACTCGCGCCACAGACTATGACGATCATGTCGCTTCACAAGTTGAGCCGGGCGATTATCTTTATGTAACATCAGGAAACGCTAACGCTTCAACTTCGTGGATTCAATACAATGCCGGCAGCTACTCTGACGGCTCTATCATCATCGGCACAGATTCAATTCTCTTTACCCAAACTTCTGCCGTAGGTTCACAAGGCGTACAAGGTACACAAGGCGCAACTGGCGCTGGTACTCAAGGAATTCAAGGAACTACAGGTATCCAAGGTGCTTCTGGCACAAATGGTACTAACGGCGTTCAAGGCGCTACGGGTACTCAAGGTACAACGGGAACCACAGGCGCACAAGGTACGACTGGCACAACGGGCGCTCAGGGAACAACAGGTACAACTGGTGCGCAAGGCACGATTGGAACAACTGGCGCTCAAGGTACAACAGGCGCTCAAGGAACTTCTGGTACTAACGGCACAAACGGCGCACAAGGAACTACGGGAGCGCAAGGTGCTACTGGCTCACAAGGAACCACAGGAGCGCAGGGAGCTACAGGTACACAAGGTCTGATCGGTACTCAAGGAACAACTGGTTCACAAGGTACTGCTGGATTTGTCGGCTCTAACGGTTCTCAAGGCACACAAGGTTTACAGGGAACGCAAGGACTCCAAGGAACGCAAGGCATCCAAGGCGTACAGGGCTTGCAAGGACTACAAGGCACTCAAGGAACTTACGCTATTGATTCATTAGTCGCAGCTCTCATGTTAGGTGGAATGTAATGGCATCATATGTAATTCTTGGTTCAGCAACGCCAAGCGCGGCAGGAACTTCAACGCTTGTTACAGGCTCAACTAACGGATCAGTTGTTTCGTCTTTTAGCGTTTGTAATCGAAGCAGTAGCACAGATGCAATTCGCGTATCCATTACTAAATCAGGTGGCTCTGCTTACTATGTTTATTATGGTTTCAATCTGCCAGCAAACTCTTCAATTCGTGAAACACCGGGTTGGACTTTGGCTTCAGGTGATACGATCACAGTCTATTCAACCGTAGGAAACACCGACTTTATTGCGACAGGAACAACCCTCTAATGGCATCCACATTACAAACCTCAGCCAGCGCTTATCCTACGCTTTCTTTCAACGCGCAAACAGGAACAACTTACACATTTGCATTAACTGATGCTAATAACACTCTTGTTACTGCATCTAACGCTTCTGCCATTACTGTGACTGTTCCACCTAACTCATCTGTTGCTTACCCAGTTGGCGCAATTCTTCAAATTGCTCAAATTGGCGCAGGTCAAGTAACTATTGCCGCTGGTTCAGGCGTAACAATTAACTACACTCCCGGCTTAAAGCTACGCACCCAGTATTCCGTTGCAAGCCTTGTGCAGACTTCTGCAAATACATGGCTTCTTAGCGGTGATGTAACTCCATAATGCCATTTTCAGTATTTAACGGTGCCGGAACTCAAGCAATGCATGGCGCAGTTGTGCCGATTGCTACTGCAACACCATCAAGCGCATCTGTTACTTTTAGCAATATTCCGCAAGGATACCAAGATTTATTTATTGTAATAAATGGTCGTTCAACAAAATCAGGATCTACCGATGTTCTTGATATTCAATTAAATGGTGATGGCGGCTCAGGAGCATTATATAGCCATACCCGTTTATACGGTGATGGTTCAAGCGCTTCTTCGGCAAGAGGCTCTAATAACGGTGCATATTATACAGATTATTATTTTGTTGGAAATACCGCAACATCAGGAATTTTTAATTCAACTGAAATTCATATTCTAAATTATGCCAATACATCAACATACAAAACAATGCTTGTGCGTGCAGCAGATGATCAAAATGGGTCAGGCGCGACAACATTAAGCGTTGGGCTATGGCGCAATACAAATGCCATATCTTCAATTTTTTTGTTTCCAGATAATTCATCGGCTTTTGTTGCTGGTACACGCATTTCTATTTATGGCGTAAGGACGGTTAACCAGTAAATGTCAATGTCCATTAAAAACCGTGAGAAGTTAACTAGCTTAGAAAAAAAGCAAGAGATTCTTGCAGCACTTGCTGAACAAGATATTAACAACTGCTGGTCATTACCATTTGGCAATGTATCTGGCGGGGGTTATCGTGAGTTAAGTATGTATCTTGATGGTCGTCAAATTAAGATAGCGGCGCATCGAGCGGTATATGCCATCTTCTATGGTGCAATTGGCAAGGGATTAGTCCTAGATCATTTGTGCCACAACGATGCTCATAAGCGCGGTGAATGTGATGGATCAGATTGCAAGCATCGTCAATGCGTCAATCCAACTCATTTGCAAGCAAAGACTCATAAAGAAAATGTATCTGCTGGCGCAGTAAATAATGACAATCGTGGCACATGCAGAAAAGGTCATGCTTGGATTAAGGAAAATATTTTAGTAAGACACACAGGGCGGCGAGTTTGCAATATCTGTCATACCGCATCTACCAAACGCTCAGTAGAGCGTAAGAAAGTGATGGTGTAATTTTGAGTATGTACCCAATCGCGTCTCAAACCGTTGGTTCTGGCGGAGCATCATCTATTACATTTAATTCAATTCCTTCTACATTTACCCATTTGCAATTACGCATGTTTGTACAAACCAATCGTGCGACTTATGGAATTGACCAATTGCGTTTAACAATCAACGGCGATACTTCAAGCACTTACTATGCTCATGAATTATATGGTGATGGTTCAAGTGCAAGTTCAAATACAGATTCAAATAATTACATTTTGTTAGGAAACGGAAATTCTGCTGGAACTGGTGCGGGTGGTACTTTCTCAAATGTTATCACAGACATTTTAGATTACACAAGCACAAACAAAGCAAAAACATTTCGTTCAATATGTGGTGTTGATATTAACGGAACCATTGCTGGATATGGCGGCAGAGTAGGATTATCTAGCGCATCATGGCAAAATTCTTCAACTGCTATTTCATCAATAAAAATAGCGCCTGATAGTGGCACACTGCTTAATCAATACACCACATTCCAACTCTACGGCATAACAACGGCATAAGGAGATAAAATGTCAGTATTTTTACAGCCGTTGCAAACGGTTACAGTTGGTAGTGGTGGAGTATCAAGTATTACTTTTAACAATATTCCACAAACATATACCGATCTAAAAGTTTTAATGTCGGTTCGTTCATCTTTTGCTACAGGCACAGACGCTTTTTATATGCGCGTAGGAGTAGGTGGTTCAATGGATGGATCAAGCGTTTATTCCAATACTAGGTTATATGGCAATGGCAGTGTTGCAGCATCAGATAGATACTCAGGCCATACGGAAACTTTTTATTATGCAGCAGTACCTGCTGGTGGAGTAACAAGCAATACATTTAGCAATGCCGAAATATACATTTCTAATTACACTTCATCTAATTATAAGCAAATTATGCTAGACAATGTATCAGAAAATAATTCCGCCTCTACCAACCTTGAATTAGATTTAATTGCTGGTTTGTATAGAGGAACTGGAGCAATTACTAACCTTCAATTTAATTTATTTAATGGTGGTAATTTTGTCCAATATTCAACATTTGCACTTTACGGCGTACTTCGCCAAGGTATTTAACAACTAACTAAGGAGCAACAATGGCAACAGTAATCGAAGTAGATTGCTCAACAGGAATCGTCACAGAACGCCCAATGACGGCTGATGAGATCGCGGCTCAAGAAACTATGGCGGCTCAAGCTCAGGCTGATGCACAAGCTAAGGCTACTGCTGAGGCTGCCGTTGCTGCTGCTAAAACTTCTGCTCTTGCTAAACTTACTGCTCTTGGTTTGACTGCCGATGAGGTTGCTGCGCTAACTGCGTAATAAAAGTTTAGGGTGTGCTAAGATTAGCTTGCTCTTAATGAACTCTACGAATCTGACTCGCCGTTACAGCGGCGAGCAGTCGTACCTGTTATCCTTGCAACATGGATTTTAGTCAAACTTTATCTGAGGCTCTTGAAACAGAATTAAAAGTGCCAGAAAATATTGAGTATCTTGAAGCCAATAAAGACTTTGGCAAAAAAGAGTTGGTTAAATAATGAATTTAGTCCAAAAGGCGGTTGGGCAAGGTGGCAGATTAGCTCCCTTAGTTGTGCCGGGCGATATGACCCCGATGAACCCAAGTATCTTTATAGATAACGATGGCGACATTCTCGTCAACATCCGCGCTACTAACTACACGCTTTATCACTCAGAGAATAACCAGCACTTCCCGTCACGATGGGGGCCGCTAAGTTACCTGCATCCTGAGAAAGATCAACGCCTAGTCACCGAGAACTATCTCGTTCGCCTCAATGACGAGCTTGAGATAACCGACTGCACCAAGGTCGAAATGCTTAACCTGCATCAGCCTATTTGGGAGTTTGTCGGGCTAGAAGATGCTCGCCTTGTTTACTGGGATGATTACTACCTAGTAGGTGTAAGGCGCGACACAACCGTTAACGGTCAAGGTCGTATGGAGATGAGCAAGATCGCTCTCGACAAGACCAACTGGACTGCAACAGAGATTGACCGCAAGCGTATCGAAGTGCCTAACCCTTCCTCGTACTGCGAGAAGAACTGGATGCCGATACTCGACACTCCTAATCACTTTATCAAATGGCACAACCCAGTCGAGGTTGTTGAGGCTATTGGCGCTCAAGCCCATCAGGTCGCTTTATTAGAGCCAGCAGTCATACCAAATAAAGATCAGCGCGGTGGCTCACAACTCATCCGCTATGGCGATAATTACATCGCTATCACGCACGAAACAGATTTATTCAAGAATTACCTGCAACAGAAAGATGGCATTTACCGTCATCGCTTATGTGTCTATGACAATGAGTTCAAGTTGATCGGGTTATCTGACCCGTTTAGTTTCCTAGACTTTTGTATTGAGTTCTGCGTAGGGCTAACACAGTTCAAGGATGACTACCTCATCAGCTTTAGCGTGAGTGATAATGCCGCGTTCGTTTTGCAAGTGCCGGGCAAACTTGTAGATGAAATGGTGGCAGAGTGCTTATAGCAACCCTTATTAACGATCTTTCGCACGACCCTTTCAATCCTCAACTCAACTTTGATGTTGCGATTGAGTACGACAAACAAGGGCAACGAGCGAGCGCAGTATCTTTCTATCTAAGAACGGCTGAGTATGGCGAGAAGAGCCATCCAAGCCTTGTTTACATCTCGCTTCTTAAACTAAGCAAGTGTTTTGAAGAGCAACACGACAGACTGCATACAGTCAGCAACGCCATCCTTCAAGCCATTGCTTATCTTCCCTATCGCCCAGAGGCTTACTTCTGGATGTCACGCTTTCACGAACGCCAAGGCAACTGGCAGGAGTGCTACACATGGGCGCGTATGGGATTACGCCAGAACAGACCGCCTGATCTCACCAAGGATGTTGAGTTCAACGATTACTGCCTAGAGTTTGAGGTTGCCGTATCTGCTTGGTGGATTGGTCGCCGAGATGAATCTATTGAAATCTTTACCAAACTATTAACCAAAGACCTAACCCCTGAATACCGAACTGCCATCGAAGGCAATCTTGCACGAATACAATAAGGAGAATACATGGGCATCCTAGATCGCTTTGCAGCTCGCGTAGCATCAGAGATCACTAAAGCCCCAACACTCCCAACAGGTTCAGTTGCGATGAGCGAAACCCAGATGCGCAACAACGCACTATCTCAGCAACAGGGCTACGGCACACAGGTTCCACTACCACGCGACCCTAACATCGCCAATGTACCTTTCACACCCGGCGTTCCTCTTGTACCCGGCGCGATTAACCCACTACAAGAGCGTGGTCGCCCAGACCCACGCCGTTATGAGTTCCTCGTTGCTCAGAACATCAACATCACGGAAACTCGCCTTGTACCATTTGCAACCCTTCGCGCTGCTGCCGATCAAATTGACATCTTGCGCCGTTGTATCGAAGTCCTCAAGAACAAGGTTGCGGCTCTTGAATGGGATATTGTTATCTCAGATTCAGCCTCAGAGAAGATCATTGCAGAAGCAGGTGGCAATCACCTTCAAGCAATGGATAAGGCTCGCCAAGCGTTTTCTAGCGACATTGACCGCCTCGTTGATTTTTGGAAGATGCCAGATGTTGCAGAAGGTCTAACCTTCGCTGACTGGATTCGCCTTTGCTTAGAAGAAGTCCTCGTTCTCGATGCTTGGGCTATCTGGCCTCAGAAGTCTGTCGGTGGCGATCTACTTGGCTTCAAGGTTCTCGATGGCTCGACAATCAAGCCTCTCATCAATGACCTAGGCTTCCGACCAACCCCAGAACAAGGCCCTGCTTACCAACAGATTCTTTACGGCTTCCCACGCTCAGAGTTCGACATCACCAACGATTCACCTGATGCCGATGGCGAGTTCACATCAGATCAGCTCGTTTACAACATTATGAACCGCCGAACATGGACTGTGTACGGTTACTCACCTGTTGAGCGCGCACTTACTATCGCCGACATTTACCTTCGCCGTCAACAATGGATTCGCGCTGAATACACCGATGGCGTTGTGCCAGAGATGCTCTTTGAAACAGATGCAACCTTCGGTAATAACCCAGAGTTGCTACGCGCTTATGAAAACATCTTCAACGATGACTTAGCAGGACAGACAGAACAACGCAAGCGCGCTCGCCTACTGCCTGCGGGTATCAAGGCAGTTCAGCTTGAAGGTTATGGCGAAAAGTTCTCAGATACATTTGACGAATACCTCATCACCTCAATCTGCGGTCACTTTGGCGTATTGCCTACCGAGATCGGCTTCTCATCTAAGGGTGGCATTGGCGCAAGCGGTCACCAAAAGGGTGAGGCTGAGGCTGGTCAGCAACTAGGTCTTGAGCCAATCCAACAATGGCTATCTAAAGTCATCACAAACCTTTCCTACTCGTTCTTGGGTATGCCACGCGAGCTTGAGTTCAAGTTCATGGCTTCAACCCGCAATGACACCAAAGATCAAGCAGACCGCGATGATGTCGAGGTTCGCAATGGTGGCTTGACTATCAACGAACACCGCGCTGAGAACGGCTTGCCTCTTCTTGATACACCAGAAGCAGATATGCCAATCCTCGTAGCAGGTCAATCTGTCTATCTCTTTAGCCCAGATGGAATCGTTGCCGCTGGAACTTCTCTTGACGAGAATGGCGTACAGGACAACGAGCCTTCTGCTACAGAAGCGCCAAAAGAAGAAACACCTGAAACACCTGAGCGCACCGAGGTTAAGAAGTTCATCCGTTGGGCAAATCGCGGTACACCAACCCGCCCATTTAACTTTGAACATCTCGACCATGCTTACGCCGAAACTCTCAACAAGTTTATTGAGGCGAAAGATATTGACGGCGCTCGCTGGTACGCCGAACGCTATTTGGGGTTCTAATGCATTGGCCTGCTCATGGCACGGCGGTTCGATTAGCCTCTCGCCATGCAGATCAAATCCGCAAAGGATTTCAGAAAGCGTTTAACGCTGACGACATAGTTGGTGCGTGGTTTCAATCTCATGTAGGCTCAACTTCTACAACTACACAACAGGCAAGAGATTGGGCTAGGGCAACCATCACGCCAAACAAGAAGGCTTTGCTTGATGCTCTCAAGCCTCTTTACGCCGATGGTTGGGTATTAGGCACAACTGCTGCTCAAGAAGCGCTTGCCAAAAAAATTACCAAATCTGTTGCCGTTGAAGAAGATAAGCAGCAATTAACAGATGTTTCTTTCAGCACAGATATTGATTGGCAAACTTGGACACCCGGCAACCAAGCTGCTGCTGCTCTCATTAAGCCAAAAGGTGCGCTACAAGGCTTGCTAGATCGCCGAGGAATTGTTATTGACGGCATCTCTCAGACCAAGATTGATCGTATCGGCACAGTCTTAGGCGATGCGCTCGCATCAGGTATCACGCCAAGCAAAGTTTCTATTATGGTAGATCAGGTCATCAATGACCCGCAACAAGCACTCACAATCGCGCAGACTGAAATGTCACGCGCCGTATCTGTCGCATCCCGCAATCTCTATGAAGATTCAGGGGTTACTCAAGTCGAATGGCTAGTAGCTGAGGGTTGCGATGATTGCCAAGAAAACGCCGATGCCTCACCTATCGGCATTGACGAAACTTTCCCCACCGGGGATACCGAGCCACCAGCTCACCCAAACTGTATGTGCAGTCTTGCACCTTATGTAGATACATCAACCCTAGGAGAATAAATGGCACTTGTTCAGACAAACACCACCGTTGGCACAACTGCCACAACGATCTTTCAGGTTCCGGCGGGTACTCGCCAGAACGCGCCTATTTACATTGACAACCTTGATTCTGCTGCTATCTGGATTGGTGATGCCAACATCACAACATCAGGCGCAACTCAAGGCATCAAGATCGCTGCTGGCGGTTCACGCCAACTTTGGTGCAACGCTCTCGATCAGATTTTTGCAATCTCAGCAGCGGGAACTGGCGCTGGTCTTGTTGTAGTAACGGCATCGGTCTAAGGAGAAACATGAACAACGATTTCGCAACCTCGTATGCAGCGATCATCAAATCTGAAAAGCAGGAAGATGGTTCGCTTATGGTTTACGGCAAGGCAACGGATGAAACCCTTGACCTTGACAATCAAATCTGTGATGCTGGCTGGCTCTCAACTGCCATGCCACAATGGTTTAAGTCTGGCGGCAATGTCCGTGAGATGCACACATCTATCGCGGCAGGAGTAGCCAAGGAATATGAAGCTAAAGCCGATGGTCATTACATTACTGCTCATGTCGTTGACCCTCTTAGCGTTAAGAAAGTGGAAGCAGGAGTTCTTAAAGGCTTCTCAATAGGAATCAAAGCACCTCGCGTTGTACGCGATCAAAAGGCTGCTAATGGTCGCATCATTGATGGTCAGATCATTGAGGTTTCACTTGTTGACAGACCTGCTAACCCATCAGCCAAACTCATCATGGCTAAGAGCGTAACTGGCGAGTCAACACTCGTTCAGGTTGAAGAATTGCATGAATACAACGCACCACTTCCTAGCGATCTTTTCAAGCGTGAGGTTTCCGATAAAGAGCGTGAAGCACTTGCAGCTCGCGGTGCAGCGATGCCTGACGGCTCATACCCAATCGCAAATGTTAGCGACCTCAAGAACGCTATTCAGGCGTTTGGTCGCGCTAAGAATCCAAACGCAGTAAAGAAGCACATCATTCGCCGCGCTCGCGCACTTAACGCCCTTGATGTTCTTCCTGACGATTGGAATGTCGGCAAGGCTCTCAAAGCCCTAGAACCCGACAATGTTAAGTTCGACCAAGATGCCTTTGAACGCGCTCGCAGAGCCGTTGCTCAACTAATTCAGGTTGAAGCGGGCGAAATGGGCGATGGAGAAGATGAAACCTATTCTCTGGGTCAACTTGTCGAGGTGGCTAATCACCTTATGGCTTGGTACGCAGGGGAACAACAAGAGGGAGAAGTTATGCCAGAATCAATCGAGTTGTCTGCTGCGGCTGACACGGTAAAAGAGCCTGACACAACCGCCGGATGCGATTGTGATGGCTGCAAGTCCTGTAAGTCTGATGGTGGATGCGATGACAAGATGTGCAAGTCACATCACACAGGCGCAGACAAGTCAGCAACAGTTGATAAATGCCTACAATGCGGATGCAACCAAGTTGGACAAACTCACGGTTTAGAAACCGTAGTAGTTCCTGCTGCTGGTCATCCTCAGGTTGCAAATGTATCAACTGCCACAATCGTTACACCTGAGCAAAATGCTGGAAGCATTAAGTCTGTTGAGGGTGACGAAGTTCCTGCTGCCGAAGAGGTCGCAGAGGTTGTAGCCGAAGAGGTTGCAACAGAAGAAGTTTCTGCTGAGGAATCAGCAGAGAAAACCCTGCTTAGTGATGAAGTTGTAAACGCCATCATTGAAAAGGCCGTGTCATTGGCTACGGAATCTGTTAAGGCAGAAGTTGTGCTTGCTAAGGCTGCAATCGAGGCAGCAGAGAGCAAGGCAACTCAGCTTGAAACCGAACTAGCACAGGCTAAATCAGCAGCAGTCGCAGGTGGCCCAAAGCGCTCCGCAATTGCAGCAGGTAAAAACCAAACTAACGATCTGCTTGTAAAGGCAGCCGAATACAACAACAAGGCTGCTTCAACAACAGATTCCCAACTTGCTCAAGGCTACCGAGAAATTGCTAAAAGCCTTCTCGAAGAAGCCTCTAAGAGCGAATAACCGAAAGGAATAACATGGCCGAAATGCCTCGCGCACATGACCTGTTTGCTGATGCGGATTCCGCAAAAGCAGCAGCAGTCCGTATGGATGACTACCAAGCTGCGCTTACAAAGTCATTCTCAGCACCAACATCAACAAACCTCGGAGCAACTGCATCAGTAGACCCTGTTGCTGCTCTTGAGTCACTCGTTGCTAACAAGTCAATCGCTCCTGATGCTCTTGCATCAGTAACAAACGCACTTGCAACACAACGCCAAGTACAGGCAGATATCGCTAAGGACATCAGCCTTACATCTCCATTGTCATCATCTTTTGCAGCCTTCGACCTCGAAGCACCTGCAAAGCTCTTGACACCACGCCCAACACCACTTCGTAACAAGATCGCTCGTAAAAAAGGCGTTGGCACAAGCCACCGTGTTAAGCGTATCCTTGGTTACACAGGTACAGGCACAGGCGGAGTAGGAAACATCTTCCCGGGTGTTACCGAAACCACCACAACAACATTTGGTTCAATCGCTTACGAGCGTGGCCCAAAGATCAGCTATGCTGCTGATGATCTAATCCTGCCTTACAACACATACTCTCTATCTGACTCAGTTAGCTTTGATGCTAACTTCTCAGGACTTGGATTCCAAGACCTTCGTCAGCTTTCTTCAACATCAACACTTTACGCAACAATGTTGATGGAAGAGCGTATGCTCCTTATGGCTCGCGGAACTGCATCTGGTTACTCAGGCGCTCTTTCTGCTCCAACAGTTACTGCTTCAGCAGTTAACGCAACAGGAACACAGGTTGGACTTGCTGCTTCAACACAGTTCTTCATCTATGTAACTTCCGATGCTGGTGCTTTTGGTGAGTCTGTTGTTTCAACAGTTCAATCTCCAACAACCTCATCTGGTTCACAGGTTATCAACATCACAGTTGGCGCAGTCACAGGCGCTCTTGGTTACAAGGTCTATGTTGGTCTTACAACAGGCGCAACAAACGCAACTTATGTTGGTCGCTTCACAGGTACAACTGCCGTTCTTCAGGGCGCAGCTTCTACCAACACAACTAACAACAACCTCGTTTACTCAACAGGTGGCGCTGCTGCTCCTTCTGCTGATACCTCTGCTTATGCAACAGGTTACGATGGAATCATCCCAACCCTTCTTTCAACAAAGGGTGGATACAACAACGCAGTTAACGCTCAGTTCTCAACAAGCAATCCGGGCGCTGAATACCAGACTGTTTTCTACAACCTCTACAACAATGTTAAGGCTGACCCAGATGAGATTCTCATCAACGGTTCAGACCGCAAGCAGTTGTCAGATGCCATCAAGAACGGCTCAACCGCTAACTACCGTCTAAATCTTACACAAGATGAAACAGGTAACTATGTCGGTGGAGCAACAATCGGTGGACTTCATAACGAAGTTACAGGCAAGCTAGTGGACATCACAGTTCACCCTTGGTTGCCACAGGGCGTTTCTCCTGTTATGTCTTACACATTGCCAATCCCTGATTCAGAAGTTTCTGATTGTTGGGCTGTTTACAATGTTCAGGACTACATGGGTATCCAATGGCCTGTTACACAGTTCTCATACGACTTCAGCACATACTTCCGTGGAACATTCATGGCACAGGCTCCAGCTTGGTCAGGTATCGTTTCAGGAATTGCATCTGCATAACCGTACGAACATTAAGCAAGGCGCATCGAAAGGTGCGCCTTGTCTTACTAAAGGAGAAGGCGCATGACACGATTTATCCCACCATCAGGATTAAAGTCCATTGGTATCGAAACCAAAGATGGCGTGAAAACATTAAAGGCTGGCAAAGACGGCACATTCACCGTCAATGACCCAAAGCTGGCTAAACAACTTAAAAAAGAAGGCTTAGGTATCGCCGGAACTGCTGGCGTTATCGCTAACCCATCAAGCGTGGGCTACACCTGTAATAAATGCGGGTTTGGTTCATTCTTCAAAAAATGTTCAAAGTGCGGAGAGATAAATGGCTAATGCTTATTCAGGTACAACTCACCAGTTCTCTACACCTTACCTAACGCTTACCGAGTACAAGAACGCGCCTACCGCGATTGATCTTGATAACCTAGTATGGAACTCGCAAGACCCAGATGTTCAGGATGCTGAACTCAACAATGTTATTGCCCGCGCAAGCTCTTGGATTGACACCTATTGCAACCAAGTCTTAGCAGCGACTACCGAAACAGAGCAACAACGCACACGCATCCGCGAAGATGGCACAATCCGCTTTCATCCTCGCTACAACCCAGTTATTGCGCTCACATCATTTTCTTACGGCAATCCTAACTACCAGATGATTACAGTTCCCGATTGCTCAAACGCATGGATTGAAGATTCTCAGATTATCTTCCCTTATGCGACTTTCTCTACCTCGTACTCCAATCAGGGGCCGCTTCAGTTTGGCTTCCCAAGCGCGCCACGCCAAGAAGTGTTTCTCAAATACACCTATGTAAACGGCTACGCCAACACCCTTATCAACACGGCTACCGCAGGGCAATCAAGCCTTACCGTTACAGATGGCACAGGCATCACCGCAGGGCTTACGCTTAAGATTTATGACGGCTTTGATTCAGAGTTTGTCACAGTTGCCAGCACCTACACTTTTGGCTCAACAACTATCCCGCTAGTCAATCCTCTTTCATACAATCACGCTAACGGCGTATCTATCTCAGCTCTACCGCCAGCAATCAAGGAAGCCGCTATCTTGGTGACTACCTCAATGCTCAAGGTTCGTGGAGATAACTCAATGGTGATGAGCGTTGCTTCTCGCGCTTCTCAAGCCGTAGAAGGCGCACAAGGGCTAGGCACAGAACTCAAGATCGCTCAAAACCTTCTTGCTCCTTATCGCCGGATGCGCTAATGCTTACAGGTCGCGCCGCAGTTCGCTCAACTCTTGCCAACTTTATCGGTCAGCCAAATGTTCAAGGCATCAACCAAGTCTTTACCGCCTTTCCTAAGCGTATTGATTTTCAGGTTAACGCCCTACCTTCTCAGCAATCTCGCGCTGCCGCAGTTATTCACATTGAATCAGAACGCGAAACCCGCTTGGCTATCGGTGGAGCGACATCAGGCATCAAGCAGGTTGATTACACCGTTGTAATTCAAATCTTCCATCATTCTATGGAGCGCGATTCGCAAGATGCTATGGATGACTTTGACACAACGATTGACAACCTCAAAGAGAAGTTGCGCTCAGATCACACATTTGGCGACCCATCAAGCAACCTCGTATGGCAAGGCGCAGAGCCAGCGATTGATGTTTCCTACGGCGAGCCTATGTCTAATGACGGCACATCTACCGAAACATGGGCATCACTTCGTTTTACCGTTACTCAAATGATTCAAGCCTAAGGAGAAAAATGGCTAAGCATAAATACACTGGAGAGTATGAAGTTACCTTCCCCTCAATCGCAACCGCAGTAAAGCCGGGCGATGTATTTGAAGCACCCGCAGATTTCAAGGCACACAATGTCACACCAGTTAAAACCACCAAGCCAACAGTAGGAGATGAAGAATGACACTAGC
>Ga0214192_1001264_pt1 | contig 14347 bp, 7 predicted proteins | sample TroBogEpilimnion_44_FD_153030 | JGI IMG/M metagenome (GOLD analysis project Ga0214192, IMG submission 153030) | Freshwater microbial communities from Trout Bog Lake, WI - 29JUL2008 epilimnion | ecosystem: Environmental > Aquatic > Freshwater > Lake > Epilimnion/Euphotic zone | place: Trout Bog... | reverse complement strand
TCACGGATGATGGGACGTCCTTCCATGGCGCCGTGATCCTGGGTCACGGACAGCGGATGTTTGCGTCCCATCGGGGTCAGCTTGGCACCGACAAAAGTATGTAGCGCTGTCGTGGTGCGAACCTTGTAGGCGTTGTAGCCGGTTTCACGACCAATACGACCGGTCTTGGTGCGACCATGTCCCAGGGAAAGACCAATGGAATTGTCCGCATGACCGGGAACCGCCCACACAGGGCCTTCCACTTCGCGTCCGTTGACGGTCAATTTCACCCATTGGGCCTTAAGACGATTGTTTTCTTCGTTCTCTGTGTAAACACCCAGGTCATGGGCGGTCTTGACGCTCATCAGGAATACGTTTTCCCAAGTCATCTTGGTGATGGGATCGGGCAATTCCTGCATCCAGCCGTTGTTGTTAAAACGACCGTCGTCCATGCTGTAATCGCGATGGAAAACCACTTCCAGATTGTCCTTGGTAGGCACCGTCACCGTGGGAACCGTTGCGTCGGAAACCGCCTTGATTGCGGCCGGGAGCGACACCGAAGTGCTGGCGGCTGCGTAGGCGGTATCCGCGACAAATCCGTCGAACAAAAATTGCTTCCAAGCCTCATCACCAGGAGCCTTGATTCCGCTGAAGGTCTCGCGAACAATGGCGTAAGGAGCGGTGGTTCTTTCACCCAAAACGCGGGCAATCACTTCCAATTCCGTCAAGCCACCGAACAAAGGTTCGATCAAGGGTTGAACTGGCACCAAGGTTCCATCCGAAGTGCGGGCATCACCCCAGGATTCGAGGAAATGCGCCTGAGGCAGGTTCCAGCCTTTGGCCGGGAAAGATTCGTCTTCGTAATAACCCAGGCGAACCACCTTGCCCACTTTTTCAATGGCTTTTTCCCATTCCAAATCAGCAGGAGCGTTATAGGCGGGATTACCACCCAAAATCACCAGCGTCTTTACGTTGCCAGCGTTCATTTCGCCAACGAGATCCTGAATGCTGGATGCACCGTGTTGTTCAGCGGGAGTCAGATAGCTCACCGTGCTGCCGACGTTGCCAAGCGCGATGTTCATGGCCTGAACCAGCACATGCACATACTGCGGCTGACGTTCACCGGCCAAAATCAAAGAATTACCCGCACCTGCTGCCTGCAAATCCTTGACCAATTCCTGGATCCATTTCTTGTAACCGGCAACCGCCGGGTTTGCTGAAAGAGTGGAGACCGCGGACGCGAGATCACCGTTTAATTCAGCCGCTGTAGCCGCAGCGACAGCCGCAACCACGTTGGTGGGAACGCGCAGGCGATGATCGGCATTGGCACCAGTGATAGTGAAAAGACCTTCCACCACATACAACCGGCTCATCGAATCCCTGGTCGATGTGGTTTTGCGACCCTTGGCGAACTGACGAATGCTGACGTGCAAATCCGCTTCATTGCCGAGGAAATCGCTATCAAAAGAAACAATCACCTTCGCCTTGTCGATGCGATGATAGGTCTTTACGAGACTTGCAGCACCCGACACCGCAGTCGCGGCGGCATCCGAGGCGGTAAAGCTAATCGGTTCAAATTCAGCCCATTTGGCCTTCGGCAACTTGGAGCCCAACAGATTCACCAAACGGCTGCGGGAAGGTGAACTGCTTTCTGTTGCAAGGAAAGCCAGACCTTCACCACCGTTGGCAGCGGCTTCTTTGGAAAGTTCCGACAGCGCGTCCATGGCATCAGCGGCGGTAACATTATTGCCGTTCTTGGCAAAGCGGGTCGCGCGATCCGCATCATACAAATCAAGGATGGAAGCTTGTGCAAAACGGTCACTGCCGCCATTGCTGTCCGGATGCTGGGGATTGCCTTCCAGCTTGGTGGGACGCCCTTCGTTGGCCTTGGCCAGCAAGGGGATCGCCGAGTTACGCACCGGCATGCTGGTCGCGTAATACTTGGGGTTACCGTGGATGTAATTCTCCGGCATCTTGGAGAACGGAACGATGTATTCCACCGGACGACGGCATCCGGTTCCAGCAAAACCAAAACCGGCCAGCAGGAAGCTGGACGACATCAACTTGACGAAAGAACGGCGGGTGACGGGATCGGTCAGCTCCGAGGCTCCGCTCGGGAATTCGCGCTCCAGATACTGGCGGAAAGCCGGGGATTCCGCGGCCTGGTCCAGACTGCGCCAATACTTCACACCGGTTTCCGGTTCAGGACATTGAGGAGGAATAGTTTTCATCGGTGACAGGCGGAGCAATTCTGAAGAGATTCGACTTTCCAATCATGAACGAATTTCTGGCCGTGGGAGATCTGCTGATCCGCATTTTCCACGGGGTTTTCGCTCCATTTCCAATCCAAATCAGTGATATGCGCAGGATCCCGCAGATGCGCCGCAGGGTTGCGATGGCATTCCAGGCAGAAGGTCATCGTCAACGGCTTGGCATGGCTGACTTCATCCATGTGGTTGACCTGACCGTGACATTCCACGCAGCTCACACCGCGATTCACGTGAACGGAGTGGTTGAAATAAACGTAATCCGGAAGCTTATGAATCTGAACCCACTTGATGGGCTTGCCGCTGGCGTAGCTTTCACGAACCAGGGCCAGCTTGGGATCATCCTTCAAAACCTGGTTGTGGCAGTTCATACACACCGAGGCGGCGGGTATGTTCGAGAACCAGGATTTCTCCACGCCATTATGGCAATAGCGGCAGTCCACACCCAGCTGGTTGGCATGAATGTTGTGGGAAAAGGCCACCGGCTGAACCGGCGTGTAGCCCACGTTGGTATATTTATTGGTAAAATAATACCAGACGCCGGCGGTGACCGCCGTCGCAACAAACACCACGCCGGTGCCTATCATCAACGGCAGCTTGTTTGTCCATTTCGGAAAGATGTCTGACATCGCGTCTTATTTTGTCCTGGTTAAAACAAATTATGCCCGGTTCTTCTCGCCCTAATACGATCGACTCAAAGGAAGTGGAGATTCTTTACATCCACAGCCAACCGTCAATCGTTTTTTTCAAAACACCCCACGGAACGAGGACACCGATACGAGCAGAAAATAAAGTGCATACACCACCAACGGCAAGAAAGATTGTGAAAAATTTCACGAATTCGTCAAAATTTATAACCGCCATTAGATTTACTTAAATTCCACGCACAAATTCGTCATTTATTAATAAATCTTTTCACAAATCCCGCGTCATTCGATAGCCGAATATTGCCTTTCCACTCCACTGCCGACCCTTTTGCAGGTCGGCCGGCGGTCGGTTTTCGCTTATTTCGCAGGGATGATTCGCACCAGCACCACGCCGTGACGGGGCACTTTGGCGGTGAATTCCTTAGAAAAAGCGCCAATATTCTTCTGACGCCACAGGTCGCGCACCTTTTGCTTGCCGGTGATTCCCAGGTCCGCCCATTTCGCGGTCACGGTGGTTTCTGCGTAGCCGCGATTGAACAGGCCCACCGCCTTGGAACCGTCTTCCATGTCCTTGGCCCAGACTTCCAGGTTGCCGCTCAGGCTGACCCGCGCCGCTCCGTGTCCCAGGGGATCCTGGTTCACTTCCAGCACTTCGTCATTGGTCAACAGGCTCAGGGTGAAATCATCGAGCTGCGTCATATCGCAACCAATCAATAACGGCGAGGCCAGCAGGCACCACAGGCTGATGTGGGTATACTGTTCGTTGCGGGTCAAGTGCGTCGGATGCAGGCTCGGACCCCAACCCACCTTGCCCACCACCAACATGTCGGGATCGTTGAAATGACCGGGCCCAGAGAATTTCTCGTGTCCGTTCTGATTGAAGCCGATGCCGGACATGCTGCGCCAGTTGTCCGTGATGTCCCCGGTCGTGCGCCATGAATTACCGCCGACTTCTTCACCCCAATTCCACACATCCGCATCGCCATATTGGCAAAAGCTGAAGAGAATATCCCGCTGCTGTTTGTCCAATGCCGCACGCATGACGCGATAGGGATGCTGATAAGCCGCCAGATTATTGCCGTCCTTGACCATCAAGGGGATGTCCTTGGCGGAAGGATCGCCGCCATTGGCGATGTCGCCGTAGCTGCACCAGTCGTATTTCAGATAATCAAAACCCCATTGCGCGTAGGATTCCGCATCGTCCAGTTCATGTTTGTAACTGGCAGTGCAACCACCACAGGTCCAGGGCCCGGGCGAGGAATACAAACCCGCTTTCAAACCTTTCGAGTGAATGTAATCCGCCAAACCTTTCATGTCCGGGAAGCGGGTGTTCGGGTTGATCTTTCCATTGGCATCCCGATGTTCGCCTTGCAGCGTGGGATCCGTGGAGTTCTGATGAGTTTCCCAGAAATCATCCACATTGATATAAGTCCAGCCGTGGTTGATCAAACCGCTGGAAACCATGGCGTCCGCCGCAGATTTCACCTTCTCCGCCGTCACGGCAGAGGCAAAGCAGTTCCAACTGTTCCAACCCAGTGCCGGGGTGAGGCCGATTTTCGAACCGCACACGATCTTCAATGTGCGCATGGCTTCGCCCAGGGAATTCCTGGCCCGCAATTGAACCGTATGTTCACCCGCGTCCTTCAAGGAACCGGTGATTTGCCCGGTCTGGGCATCCACTTTCAAGCCTTCGGGAAGAAAATCCGCGTAAAACGTCATCGGACGATCTCCGGTGGCGGCAATGGTGTAGAGGAATGGATTTCCGGGACGCACACCAAACACTTTCGCGCTGTGAATGGCGGGTTTGGGCGAGGGGGCGGGCGTCAGGATGGGAGCCGTTTCCTTAAAAGACGAAACAATACGCGGACGCGCGTTGCCGATTTCAATCACCCGGGCATTGGCCCAGTCTGCGTGGCCGAAATCGATGCCTTCACCGGCATCCACCTGCAAGGTCAGTTCCTTGACGCCATTGACCGGCACCTCCACCGTCTCGGCTTCGTCACCACCATGGAGGGTCTTGCTCACATAAAGTTGTTTGCCATCGCCCAGTACCTTGAACACCACGCTGCCGTTGGTGCCAACCTCGTCGTCCACACCCACATTGGCCTTGAAAGTAATCCCCTTGCCATTGAGAAACAGGACGCAAACGCTTTCCGCGTGGGTTCCCAATCCCTTTTCAAATTGTTTGTGACCGATGGAGATGGGATTGCCTCCAACGGATTTATCGGCCTGCGGTTCACCCCAACCCTGCTGGATCAGGCTGATATCGAATGCCGAAACGTAATTGGTGGTCTCGGCGAATGCATGGAATCCTTTCAGGAACAATCCCCCGGCGAGCATTAGAAGCAGCGTATGGTTTCTCATTTTCATCGTATAATTCCGAAAATCTACCCTCCCCTGCGGCAATGCCAAGGATTATATGGCTAAGAGTCTGTTTAAAGGTTGTAATGGAGGTTTACCCCCGCCATCTTCCTGCATGTCAACAAAATCAATCGCGGTCATTTGCTGTTTTCTACTGTTGTTTCCCTTGATTTCCCATGCCGAAGTGCAAGTGGTCCATGCTTTCGAACTGGGACCGCAAAAGCCACAGTGCCGACTGGTGCAGGCGGCGGATGGAAATTTCTATGGAACTTCGTTTTCAGGCGGTGACGGTGGCACCGTCGGCGGAACGGGTGGAGGTTGCATTTTTCGGGTGACACCCGCGGGAGTCATCACCAATCTGGCATCTTTCTTTGGAACGAACGGCGCAAATCCCTCGGCAGGCCTGGTGCAAGGCGGCAACGGGACATTTTACGGCACCACCCAAGTGGGAGGTGCGCTGAATTTCGGCACGGTTTTCAGTTACTCCGTCGGCGGTCCTTTCATCGTACTCCATTCGTTCGACAACACCAACGGCAGCACTCCCCAGACCAGTCTTGCATTCGGACCCGACGGCGCCCTGTATGGCACCACCTTCAATGGCGGGGCCAATCTCATGGGAACCGTTTTCCGAATCACCACCACCGGCACTTTTTCCAACCTCTACTCTTTCGGAGCGACCAATCCGAATCCCAGTACCGCACTCTGTCTCGGGGCGGATGGTAATTTCTACGGAGCCACCAGCCAGGGACCGGCAAACGGAGCTTCTCATTATTCAGCAGGAACCCTGTTCAGCATCACCCCGGCAGGTAACTTCACTCAATGGGTGGGATTGACCAACACAATCGGCATCACGCCAGGGAATACCTTCACCCTGGGACCGGATGGAGCGGTGTATGGAACATTGCAATCCGGCGGTGCGAACAACAACGGCTCCCTATTCAGGCTGGCCACCAACGGAGCTTTCTCCGCGCTTGGAAACATGCTGTTCACCACAACCGGTGCCAACCCGCGCGGGGGCTTGACCCTGCTGTCCGGGACCAATTTCTATGGCACCGCTTACAGCTCCAGCGGCGGGTATGGCACGGTCTATAAACTGGGCCTGAACACCAACAGCTTTTCCAACAGCGTGGTGGTGCTCGTGGATTCTTTCAATGGCTCCGCCATAGGCGCGGATCCCACCGGCGGATTGTTACTGGCGGCGGATGGCAAATTTTATGGAGTAACAACGGACGGCGGATTGTTGAATAACGGAATGGTCTATAGCATGCCCGCGGGCGGACCGATCACGCCGGTGGCTTCGTTGAACATGAGTTCAGGCGCTGCCCCGGAATCCCCGCTGGTCATGGGGCCGGATGGCAGTCTCTACGGCACGACTTTTTACGGAGGACCGACTGACTCGGGCTCGATTTACAGGGTCACCACCAACGGCAATTATTCCGTGCTCGGCTATGTCGGCGGCACCAATGGTGTGAATCCCATCGCGCCGCTTTGTTTCGGTGCGGATGGGGCGCTCTACGGTTCCACCTACGGTGGAGGCGGAGGCAATGTGGGCACGCTGTTCCGCGTCACAACCAACGGCGTTTTTCGCACACTCATGACATTGACCAACTCGCTGACCGGCGGAAGTCCCTGGGGCGGAATGGCACTGGGACCGGATGGGGCGCTTTACGGCACAACACAATACGGCGGAACCAACAGCGGCCAAGGAACCGTGTTCCGGCTGACCCCCAGCGGAACCAATTTCCTGTTTACCAACCTGGCAGTATTCAATAATACCAACGGGGCAACTCCGCAGGGCACCTTGTTGAACGGCGGGGATGGTTTTCTCTACGGCACCACCTCCACCGGCGGCTCGAACAACAACGGCACTATCTTTTGCATCAACACCAACGGAGTGCTGAACACGATCGCTTACTTCCAGCTGACGAACGGTTATCAACCGCAGGGCGGATTGGTCCGTGGAGCGGATGGCGCACTCTACGGCGGCGGGTTTGGCAACTTCTCGAATTCACGACGCATCTACCGCGTGACGACCAATGGGGTCTTAACTTCCCTCTTCGCATTCCCCAACAACTACGGTTCGGAACAATTCGGCGCCCTGACAGCCGGCACGGACGGCTATCTCTATGATGCCCTTCAGGATGGCGGCACAAAGAATACCGGCTTGCTTTTTCGAATCTCCACCAACGGCATTGCAGCCATCGTGTCCTCCTTCACGACAGCCACCGGCACATCACCTTTGGCAGCCCCGATTTTCGGGCCGGATGGCAATCTGTATGGCACCACCTATAACTCCGGTCCCGGCGGCGGCGGATCCGTTTACCGGTTCGTGTTCGACCACATCACCAGCATCAGCAAGATCGGCACAAACGCCTTCGTGACTGCGACCGGCACCACCGGCGGAAGTTACGGCCTGTTTGCCTCGACGAATCTGGCCTCAGGCGTCTGGACCAACATTGGAAGTGCACCGGCGACCAACGCCATGTTCAACTTAACCGATGTGAATGCCGGCAAATTCCCCCAGCGCTTTTATCGCACGGCCGCACAGTGAACAAATTTGCGAATCCACACGGACGGACGGTCGTCTCGGAAAAGCTTTCGAGCGTGGCATCAAGCTCACTGAGCTCACTGCCCGGCCACCACGCGATAAAACTTCTTGGGCGTCGTGGATTTGCTGGTATCCACATTATCGTCATGCCACTTTTGAGTAGGTTGGGTCAGAACAATGTTCGTTTCAACCATCCATGAATTGGTGTCACCCAGATCGGTGGTGCTCTGAATGGCGTAGGTGTAACCCACGGTGCCTTGAATCACTACCGTTGGCGTAATCGCCAGTGAAACTTCGGCTGGATTCACAACAACCGAATACGGAGCATTGGTCACACTTCCAAGGTTGTTGCTCACGACCACAGAATATTGCCCTGCATTCGTGAATTGAATCGCTCCCAAGGGCAGCGTTGAATTTGTGGCTCCAGGAACCATTAATCCATTGAAAAACCATTGGTATGAGAGTGTGCCACTGCCCCATGCACCCACATTCAAGGTGCTGGGTTGTCCCCAATACGTAACCACTCCTTTGAATGGCGCATTGAGGAACGGATACATATTCAGATTGGCCACGGTACTTGTGACCGATCCATAGGCATTGGTGATAACCACTTGATATTGACCGATATTGCTTTGCTTGGTGTTGGTGATCGTCAACGTGCTGCTGGATGCATTTACGAGGTTGCTCCCGTTGAACTGCCATTGATATCCGTATGGATAATAACTGTATCCCGATGAGGTGAATGACGATGGATTCAATGCAGTCGCAATCACTTCGCTCGGCTGTTTAAGGATGATTGGAGGAACTGGTGGGGGCACTTCACTGGAATATAATGCAGCGACATCATTGGAAGAAAGGGCTCGGTTGTATATTCGAACATCGTCAATCTTACCATTCCAGTAATCCTGTGGGATGGCTGTGAATTGGAATTAACATTGAATGGCGTTGGACTGACAGAGATATATCCACCGCCAGCAAAGTGATAGCAACCGTTACTTATACCAAATCGGTCAACTCCAGACCCGATTCCAATTCCATTAAGAATGCCATTATTCCCATTGCCTGTTGCGTCATTGGCACTGCCGTTAAAAGGATAAAAAGCCACCAATCCCTCCCACAAATTTGGATTCACACCATTCAATCTCAGCATCGCGCTGCTGCTGGTGACGGTGTTCTTGTAAATATCGGTGATGCTTACCGCATAATTCCCGATGTTGACTGGCTGCACATTGCTGATCGTGAGGGTGGAATTTGTTCCATATGGCAAATTTATGCCGTCTTTGATCCATTGATATGCCACAGGGTTCGCATTGGAAACCCCCACTGTAAAATTTACGGTGTCGCCGATATTGTTCGTCGTGCTGCTTGGTTGGGTGGTGATTGATGGTGCGTATGGGGTTGGGGGCAAAGTTAATCCTTGGAAGGCCAAACCCTCAGGGTCGCCTAAGCCCGAAGCGAAGGTGCTTTGGATTCCATTCGTTGTGAATTTATAGATACCGCCGCTATAGTTGTATCCCCATCCCACAAACAATTCACCATTACTGTTGAAGGCAATATATTGGGGATAATTGACACCCGAAGCAAAGGTGCTTTGCGATCCGTTCGTTGAATACCTGTAAATATTGCCACTGCCCGATTCTGCTAGAAATAAATCTCCAGCCCTGTTAAAAGCCAACCCTATCGGATTATTCAATCCAGAAGCGAAAGTGCTGCGACTGCCGTTTGTCGTAAACTTATAAATGTTGCCGCTGCCCCCATCTGCCACAAATAAGTCTCCAGCAATGTTGAAGGCCAATTCGTTAGGATTGTTCAAGCCAGATGCGAAGGTGCTACGCACTCCGTTCGTTGTGAATTCAAAGATGTTTCCACTACCCAAATCCGCCTCAAACAGGTAACCATCTTTGTTGAAAGCAAGTCCAGAGGGACCTTGTAATCCAGATGCAAATGTGGTCTGTGCTCCGCTGGGTGTGGTTTTGATTATTTGACCTTGTCCAGCAATGGCTCCACTCTCAACTGCTACAAAGAGATTGCTCGCACTGTCAAAGGCGAGGCCTGTAACCCAAAAATTGAACCCAGAGGCAAAGGTGCTTTGCACCCCGTTTGACGTGTATCCATAGACAATGTTGCTTTGAAAATCCGTCACATACAAAGTTTGAGCCCGTGAAACGGATACCATCGCAAAAGTAACCGCAATTATCCACAGAACCCTTTTGAAGATTTGCATGAGGCATTGTTACAGAATTTCACCCGAATGACAAAGAATTAGCATACACATCTGCTGCTATCATATGGGCTTATTTGGCAACCCATTGACGTTGAAAATCTTGTAAAAAACAGACTGATGTCCCAATTTCAGTTTTCAGTGATGGCGGTCGGAAGCTTTTTCATTAATAAAGCCGTAATAGCCCTGTCAACAACCAACTGCTCCTCACCCCTAATTCTGCCATTCCTTCACCGTCTCCCAAGCTATCCTCTGCAAAAATGCCGCTTGTTCCGATGTTACATCCGCCGGGCTGTATTTTAATCCCTCCGGATTTTCACCCAGTAGAGTCGCGTAGAAGACGCAGGCGGCCAGGTAGGTTCCTTGAATGGTTTCGTGCTCATGATCCTTGCCCAGCATGGCCATGGCGGGTTGTTCCTTCAAGGAACGCGCCAAAGCCATTCCCACCGGGGCCACGGGGGCGCCTAGTTCCTTGCTCATGGCGCGATGAGCCTCGACGATTTGCTCGAGGGTCACCCAGTTCAGGCGGGCGTAGGGCCAGGCCATGAACAGCACGGTCTTCCCACCCGCATCCCGGATTTCGCGATCGAACAAACGCGCGTTTTCAAAGAACGGTTCCATTGCATGCTCGCGCAGCTCCGGGATATCCTCCTGCAACACCACGACATCGTAACGACCCGTCTTGATCTTCTCATGCACCCAGGATAATCCCTGCAGGATTTTAAGGGTCGCCCCGCCCTGGGTCGCGCGATCCGCGTGCATATCCCACTTCGGATGGCCAGAGGCCACCAGTTTGCTGAAGTGGGTTTCCAGGCCGTTGTGATAATAGGTGAAACTATTGCCTACAAACAAAATTCGGGTCGGAGTTTTCATGGAAAGTCGGGAATGAAGCAAAGGCGGCGAAACATGCGCGCATCCTCCGGTGAACCAGGGCAGGCACAGCAAAAAGGACAAGAAAATCCAACCCATCCGGCGATGGGATACAGGTCGGGCATCAAGCCAAAGGGTTTTCACGCGAAAAGAGTAGCATCCACAAAAACAGGTGCAAGAATCCTTAAGTGCCTGTCTGAAGATTCCGAGGGGTGCGGTTTTGCCTTTGGGCTTCGTTGGCTTGTTTCTTACAGCCCGCTGTGGGGATGCGCGGAACAATCCGCCTCGCCCAAAGCCATAATCCCCAGCCGCAGCTCCCCTCGCAATTTTCAGACAGGCTGTAGCGCGCAGCTGCCTCAATTTAGCAATCTAGCAATGTTACAATTGCGTGAAGCAACTGGAGGGGGCTTGAATATTTGGGATGTCAGGATTAAAGAAGAGCTGTATCAGAGAGTCTTGTCTCGCCTGAGTAAGGCTCAAGCCAAAATCAAGTCCGCTTAAGCGGCGGGTATCAGCTGGCATCCAAACTAAATTCACATTCCCAAAGCGCATCAGGAGGGAGTTTTTCCATGAAAAAACTGATTTACATACTTTTGATGGTTTTCAGCGGGTTCATAGGCGATTTAAAGGCTTTAGCCCAGGGGATCGCGCCAATCACGCTGGCCGCACAGGCGTTTAGCGTCTCGGTGCAAGACGGCGTTTCCCCGTTTGCGACCAACGGGCAATACCAGTTTTTTACATCGCCACTGGGCACCAACTTCGTCGCCCTCGGCCAACTCGCCACCAATCTGACATATGGCACCTACAGTTACAGCACCAACGGATCAAACGCCGCAGTTGCCACCTTCCTGGATGCGCAGTCCGGCCAGACCGCGACGCTCTCACTGTCTTACACCAACGCCAATGCCGGGCAACTGACCTGGAGCAATGCCGTCAGTTCAAGTTATCAGACAGCTCAATTTACCGTCTCCAATTACACCACCATTGCGCCACCTCAGCTGTTTTTTGCTGGCCTGACCAACGGTAGCTTCCAAAGTTATTTGGGTGGACAAATGGGCGCAACCTGCGGGATCGACGTTTCAAGCAATCTGGTGAACTGGGTGCCTTTAACCTCGGTGCATCTCAGCGATTTAACCGTTTTATTCACCGACACCAACCCGGCCACCCTCGCCAAACAATACTATCGCGCCCGGACCGTGGCCATGGATTTTGCCCCCACCAATATCGGCGGGCTATCACTGGTTTGCACCGTGACAGCAGGCACCGGAACGCTGGCCACGAATGGGTTCTTCCAATGGTTTGCGAGTAGCCCCAACAACGGATACCAGATGCTGGCTGGAACGGGCCTCACGAACAGCACCGGCACCTTTACTTATTCAAATACAACTATTAACGCCGGTTTGATCACCTATCCGGACTCCGCCAATGTGACCAATTTCCTCAACCTGGTGTTCACAAACCCCATGGCCGGATTTTTTTACCAGACCAACACCTCGGCTGCGGGTTCTCAAGCCGGGACCTTTAGTCTTTCGCCGGCATTGGGATTTTATTTGGGTTATTACCGCTTCACGCCGGATTTGGGGCATAGCGCCTCCGCCAGCTTTGCCGCGGATGGCAACCCGATCTCACTCAGCGTCACGGATGCGTTCAGCAACATCTGGACGCTCACGATCCCCGGTGATGCACTGATCGATCCCCAAACGATCACCATGACTGCGGTGACCAACATTGATTCCAGTCAGGCCGTCTTGCCCGCCAGTGCCGCGGTGGTGCTGGGACCTGATGGGACGCAATTTAACGACGCACTCACCTTGACCCTGACCCCTCCCAAACCTTTGGGCACCAATGCCACTCTGCTCGGACTGAAACAAGACGGCAGCCACATCGAGTGGATGGCGACCACTGCCCGGTCGAACACCTACAGCACCCAATTGACGCATTTTAGTTCCGTGGCCATCACAGACCCCAGCGCGTCACAATTGCAGCCTATTCTAAATAATGCCAACCAACTCGTTGCCGATACCAAAGCCACCATTGCGGGGGCGGCAGCTTATGTTAAGGGAAAAAACGCGCCACCTCCTCCGCCCTATAGTGAATGGACCTGCGATCCCGGATCAGTTGCAACTGCGAAAGCAATCGGAGATAACTATTATAACAACGCCTTCGCCTTCGACCTAGATTTTGTTGAGCATTTGACTTATAATGCACGGCAACTCAATGCTCTTGGTTACGCCCCGGACGTGGCAACTCAGGCGCTGGCTGAAGCGGGCGGTGTGGTAGGAGACATGCAACGCCAGACCCTTATTCTGTTGCGCACTGCAGGTCAAGATCGTCATTATTTGCCAGCCATTATCGAAATCGCATTACGATTAATCAAGCAGGCGCAATTAGTAGGAGTGGGACCAGACCCCTTTATATTAGCTGAATTGGGTGGCGATCTAAGCAAAGCTGGGAGCGACTATATCAAAGACATCAAAACCCAGCATCGTTACTCGGAGGTTGCCGTCATTCCACTCATTGCGAAAAATATGGACTTATTAGCAGTATCTGGCGGTGCCAATCTCATTGCCGCTGTGCAGGACGCCATGAGCTTTACACTTAACTTTGATATAGTGGTTAGCGAATATCTGGAGGACAGTGCGTACGGCGGGTATGCAACTTGGAAGGTCGAGGCACAAAGCACTATTCCAATCATTTATTCATCCATCGGCAACCTTCAAGGCAGCAAAGTGTGCAATTACACCTCTGGGTCGGGAGAGGCGGTACAAGATGGATTTACTGCCATCTATTCTCTTACATCCCTTCCGTCTTTTCAGGAAAACTGTGGCATTATGTTTAGTGATTGTCCGGTATTGGGAATGCAGACCGCAACCGTCAATCTGTCTTCAATCCCATTCATCATGGAAAAGTGGAGTTTATCGGTTCCCGGCGTGCCCCCAGTCCCTCAGACATACGAAGTTCTATGGTCTGGCGGCGTCTACTGTTTTTCAGACTTCTCTACGGAACAGGGTTATTCCTTTCCCGCTACGATGCAAGATGGCAATGGGCAAGCCATACAAGCATCATTTGCGGGGACGTCAATAATTCTTGCCGGAGCAACTGTTACGGCCACTCTCCAGTTCACGTTGCAACATACTCCTAAGTAGCCAGCCAAGACGTGTCGATTCCTTTCATTCGCGCTTGCACTGCATTACGAGAAGAGCAGTTTGAATGGCGACCAGACATTTCCCGCCGTTCAGCTTGCTATACCGTCCTTTCTTTGCTAATGAATAACGCTTCGTCACCCGGGCGATCGCCTGCTTTCGAGGCAGTTCACCCGACCGTGCGGAATTGCGTTTATGAGCATTTTCTTGAGAAAAATCCGGGTGGCCATCACCCCCCGAAGCTGGCTGTTGAAATCCACTCTCGCCAATGGCGCAGTGGTTTACGGCAAGAACCGGCCCGGCTACGGCGG
>Ga0214192_1001262_pt1 | contig 14354 bp, 12 predicted proteins | sample TroBogEpilimnion_44_FD_153030 | JGI IMG/M metagenome (GOLD analysis project Ga0214192, IMG submission 153030) | Freshwater microbial communities from Trout Bog Lake, WI - 29JUL2008 epilimnion | ecosystem: Environmental > Aquatic > Freshwater > Lake > Epilimnion/Euphotic zone | place: Trout Bog... | reverse complement strand
CAGGCCACGAGCCACATCCAGCTGACGCCGAAATCGAAGGAAGTGCTGACGCGCCTGAAGAAGGCGGATCTCTGGCTTTCCGACGCCTCGGGCATGCCGGTGCGGCAGAAGTTCCTCACCTCCGCGAGCGGCGACTACATGGTCGTGACCTATTCCAACGTGAAGCACAATCCGGTGCTGACCGATGGCGCACTGAAGCTGAACTATCCGAAGGGCGTGCAGATCCAGCACCCGCAGCACTAGATTCACGGAATGTCCGGGATGAAACGCGCACCGCAAAGACTTCCTTTCATCGACTGGGTTCGCGGCCTGGCAGCCGTCGTGATGCTGCAGGGTCACGTGTTCGATTCCTTTCTGCGGACGGAGTTGCGCAGCGGCGGCGCCTCCACGTGGTCGCAGTTCGCCGGCGGCATGCCACCCGCCGTCTTCCTTTTCCTGCTGGGCGTGACGTTCGCTTTCCTGATGGACAGCCAGGAGCGCAAGGGCGTCGACGGCGTGGCGCGCTGGCGGGCCGCCTGCAAACGATCCGGCTATCTGTTCGCCGTGGCGTTCGCGTTCCGGCTGCAGTTGTGGGCGTTTTCGCTGGGCCGCAGTCCGTGGACCGATCTGCTGCGCGTGGACGTGCTGAACGCCATGGGCCTCGCGCTGCTCGTCTTCTCCGGCATGGCCTTCTTCCGAACGGCCGAGCGGATTCGTCTCTGCGCCGTCCTTGGGCTTGCCATCGCGGCCGCGGCGCCCGTTGTCTCCGGCATCGACTGGAGCGGCGTGCCGGCGATTGTGCGCAACTATCTGGTGCCCGATCACCTGTTCTTCGGCTTCTTCCCCTGGGCCGCCTACGTGGCCTTCGGGATGAGCGCGGGCAGCGTCATGCGCATCCTGAAACCGGAAGACATGCCGGCCGCGATGCAGTGGTTCGGCTGGGGCGGCCTGGCGCTGGCGTTTTCGGCCTGGACGCTCTCGTTCCTGAATCCTTCGCTCTTCGCCAGTTCGGACTTCTGGCTCAACAGCCCCTCGCTCACGCTGATCAAGACCGGCGCGGTGATGATTCTGATTGCCTTCGCCTGGGTGTGGAATCTGCAGACGGAGAACAAATTCAGCTGGATCCGGCAGTTCGGGCAGACCAGCCTGTTGGTCTATTGGGTCCACATCGAACTGATCTACGGCAGCGCGCTCGGCGTATTTAAGAACCGGCTGACGGTGGCAGAGACGGTGTTCGCGGCGGTCCTCACCATCGCTTCCATGTTCGGGCTTTCGCTGGCGTGGACGCACCGGGCGTCGTTTCGCACGCCCCTGTTTGCGGCCCGGCACTCGCGCGGACAGGCATCCGGCGACTAGCCGGATCAGGACTGCTTCATCGCTTCACCGGGCGGAACGGCCTGCTGGAGCGCCAATTTGGCGCCGTGCAGCGGCAGACGGACCACAAACGTGGTGCCCTTGCCCGGTTCGCTGGTGACGTCGATTTTGCCGCCATGGGCGCGCACGATCCACGCGACGAAGCTCAGTCCAAGCCCAAGCCCCTTTTCCGGAGAGGCCTGCTCGCCGGGTCCGCGAACGCGATAGAAGCGATCGAATACGTGGGGCAGATGCTCGGCCGGAATGCCCTCGCCCGTGTCCTCCACGCGGATTTCCGCTTCGTCGTCCCGGCGGTCCACAATGACGCGAACCTCCCCGCCGGCGGGTGTGAATTTGATGGCGTTGGAGAGCAGATTGGAGAGCATGCGTTCGATCTGCACCTGATCGAACTGGCCTGCGCAGCGAAATACATCGGCCCTGAAGGAGAGCCGCACGTCTCCGCCTTCGGCCGGGATCTGGAACTGATCCACAATGTTTTCCGCGACGGTGACCAGATCGAGTTCCTGCTTCTGCAGCACCACCTGGCCGGTCTCGGCCTGCGACAACAACAGCAGCGCGCGCACAATTTGCGAGAGCCGCTCGATTTCGGAAAGCGAGTTAACGATGGCGTCGCGATACTGCTCGGTGGTCTGCGCGGTAAAAAGCGCCACTTCGAGCTGACCGCGCACAACGGTGATGGGCGTGCGCAGCTCATGCGAGACGTCGGTCGAAAACTGGCGCACCTGATTGAAGTTGATCTCGATGCGCTCGATCATCTGATTGAACGTATGGATCAGCGTGTCGAGTTCGTCGCCGGCGCCGCGCACGGGGATGCGGAGGCTGAGGTTCGATCCGCTGATGCGGCGGGCGGCGCGCGCAATTTCCAGCACCGGGGAGAGCGCGCGCCCGGCGAACACCCATCCCATGAAACAGCCGGTCAGAATGACCAGCGGCACCAGACCGACGCCCAGATACGTGAAGCGGTCCAGCAGTTTTCGCGAATCGGCGAGCGAACTGCCGATGGCCACATAGAAGCGCTGCTTCGAATCTTCGTCGTAAATATAGCTGGCGCGGATGAGATACGGCACGCCTTTGGGATCGTTCTTGGTTCGCCAGACGGCCTGCTGCGAACGGACAACTTCGCGAATATCGGCGGGTTTATCGACGCCCATCGCTTCATACGTGGAAGAGACGTCCATCACCTTGCCCGCCGAATCCGCAATGAGGATCACGCTCTGCACGCGCGCGCCGATGCTGTTTTCTTCGGGGTCGTTGTGATCGTAATACCAGACGGGATGATAGTTGCCCTGGCCCTTGTCGCTCTCAATCCGCAGGTAAGCCTTGACGACGGCCCAGTTCTGATCCAGATCGCCGCGCACCTGCTGGTCGAGGCTCGACTCCAGCGTCTGGCGGAACAGCAGACTGACGCCGATCAGCAGCAGCGTGAAGACGACCGTGTAGACGGCGGTGAGGGTGAAACGAAGTCCGCGGGTGATGTGCTTGCGATCGGCCACTGCGTCTTCACTTTACACCCCGGCCGGGAAAGCATGGCGCCGGACACTGCCGCCGCCGCGTCTTTGCGAGACTCAGGGACGCTGCCGGCCGCATCCGCCCGCTTTCCGCGCCCGCCACATCTGCGCCCGCCATCTCTGCGCCAGGCACGTCTGCGCCAGACACATCAGCGCCAGACCGCTCAGGCCCGGCAGCCAGGTGCCGGGCTCGGGAGTCGCCTGCGCAAGGTTGAATTCATAAATCGCCCCCTGGCCGAGTCCCCCGATTTCATTGACCTGACCGTTCGTCGACATGTCTTCCAGAAACAAATTGTTGCCGATTACGGCGACGCCGTCGAGGTGCCCGACGCCCGGCGTTTGATCGTCGAGAATCGGAACCAGCATTCCGGAAGCGAAGTCGTAGTAGAACACCGCGTTCTCGTAGTTCGCCGTGCCGCCCAGATCGAAGTTGCCGTGGAAGGTCGCGATGACTCCGCCCTGGTTGCCGACGAAGGAAAACTCGCTCGGCGTAAGATACGCCATCGCCGAAATGCCCTCGCCGTTCTGCAGAACTCCATTGGAATCGGCCCCTGGCGTGAACGCCACCAGCGGCGGCGTGGCAGTCGGATCGCCGTTGACGTACTGTCCGGTCGCAAAATTGACATACGAATTGGGGAAGCCGAAGTCGACCACCGACTTGCCGATCTGGCTCGCGGGGATCAGCTTCAGCGTGTCGGCGCCCAGTTCGTTGGGACTATGCAGACCGTCGATGCCGTTATCGCCAATCAGCAGATCGCCGGCCGCATTCACCGAAAGCGCAAACGGATTCCGCAGGCCCGTGGCAATCTGCTGCGGCGCCGACGTAATCTGCACCGAATTCGCCGATGTCGACTGTACCGTCATGCTGTAAACGGAGTCTCCGTTCAGCGAGACGTTGTTCAGCCCCATGCCGCTGACAGATACCGTTGCCGTGGTCGGCGCCTGGTCGGCTGCCGAGCCGACGATGAAGTAGATTGTGCTGGTGGCGCCCGCGCCCGGCACCACCAGCGACATACCGTTGCTGTGCTCCCAGGAGGGCGCAATCGCTGAAGGGTAGGTGAAAGCTATGCTGCCGATCGTGGCGCCGCCCGGGCTGACGAAGGACATCGTCCGCGTGCCCGTGCCGCCGGCCGCTCCGGCGCCGCTGTCGACCACCATCACGCCGTCGGAAAGCGACTTCACGCTCGTCACCATTCCCGCGAAGCTGCCGGCTACCTGCGTCGGCGCACCGAAAGCGCCGTTACCCAGACCCGGAAGCTGCCAGGCGGATCCGGTTGCCTGCGGTCCCGTGCCGTATACGAGCCCCGCGGGATTGGTCGTAGTGGTCTGCCCGAACAGCAGCGAGCCGCCGGGACCGACCGAAAGCCCGTAGGAAAAATCCAGCCCGGTGTCGAGGACCGTACCCGAAACCGAGCCGGGCCCGCCAGCCTGCGAAAAATTGAGTGTAAATGGAGCTATCGGAGCAGCAAAAGCGGGAAGACTGACGACGAACGCGAGAATACTTTTCTTCAGCATCCGGAAAAAAAAGTTTAGCACCGGAATTCCGTCTGCCGGCAGCCGATTGTTTTACCGGCAATGCGCCGCGTCAGATTTGCGATTCGGGCTGCGAATCTTCCGCCTGGTGCGAGGCCGCGCCCTTTTCCGGCGCTTCGATCATGTAACCGATGCCGCGCACCGTGTGGATCAGCTTCTGCTGAAAACGATCGTCGATTTTGCTGCGCAAGTGGCGAATGTAGACGTCGACGATGTTGGTGAGCCCGTCGTAATCCATATCCCAGACGTGCTCCACGATCATGGTGCGGCTCAGCGGACGGCCCTTGTTGCGCATCATGTATTCGAGGATGCCGAACTCCTTCGGCGCCAGTTCGATGGATTCCGCCCCGCGCGTGACCTTGCGGCGCGCGCAGTCGAGAGCAAGGTCGGCCACCTGAAGCCGCTCCGGAGCCGGCTGGCCGCGACGCAGCAGCGCGCGGACACGGGCCAGCAGTTCCACAAATGCGAAGGGTTTGGTGAGGTAATCGTCGGCGCCGGTTTCAAGGCCTTTGACGCGGTCGTCCAGTTGCCCGCGCGCGCTCAGGATGAGCACCGGCGGTCCGGCGCGACGGCTGCGAATTCGCTCCAGCACCTTCAGGCCATCCATGTCGGGCAGCCCGAGATCGAGGATCACCAGATCGTAGTCGGTGTCGTGCGTGAACTGCAGCGCATTGGCGCCGTCGTGCGCCACGTCGATTGCATAGCCCGCGCCCTGCAGTCCGCGACCGAGGAAATCGGCAATCTTCTTCTCGTCCTCAACAACGAGTATCCGCATTCTGCTAACTAGGTTACTCCGATGGCTCGTTTGTTACATTGAACAGCACGGATGCGCCGACCGCTGCTTAGCCTGGCCTCGCTGTTGCTTGCCGTGAGCGCTCCCGCCACAGCCCAGAAGGCCGCACCCCGCGGCACACGGCAGGACGCACCCGCGACACCCGATCCGGCGATCTGGGAAATGACCTTCGCCGACGATTTTTCGGCCGCGCCCGCAGGCACCGGCCCCGACCTCACGAAATGGACGCTGCACGACCCGTGGGGCACCGCGCGCCCGCGCGAACTGCAGGGCTATGCGCCGGATGCGGCGCAGCGCACGCCCGGCCTGCTGCGCCTCACGGCCAGCCGCGCCGCGGTGGCGTACGACGGCCGCACTCGCGACTACCGCTCCGGCATCGTCTCCACCTTCGGCCTGTTTTCGCAGGCGTTCGGGCGCTTCGAAATCCGCTGCCGCATTGCGGCGGGCGCGGGCCTCGCGTCTTCGTTGCGGCTCCTGCCGGTCCCGCTGGCGCAGTTGCCGGAAATCGACGTCTTCGCGGCATCCGGCGGCGAGCCCTCGAAGGTTCATTTCGCGCACCAGTGGGGCAACGAGCAGACCACGCGATCCTTCTACGATTCCTACCCCGCGCCAGACCTTTCCGCGGGCTTCCACACCTTCGCCGTTGAGTGGGACAAGACCAGCATCGCGTGGTTCCTCGACGGCAAACTGACGATGCGCTCCACCGAAGGCGTCCCGCAGCAGGCCATGTTTCTGGTTGCCGATCTGGCCGTCGGCGGCGTGCTTGCGGGAGTGCCGGACGAGCGAACCAGCTTCCCGGCGTCGTTCGACATCGAATACATCCGCGTCTACCGCCGCCGCTGAGCCGCCGCGGGCTAGAATAACGGCTTGGCACAAACCGATTCCCTTACCAACGGCGGCGCCGCGATTCCGGCTTCCGTGCAGGACCGCATGCGCGCGGACTGGAACGAACGCGCCCGCGAAGACGCCCACTACTACGTCGCCTTCGGCCGCCGCGAACAGGATGACGACGAGTTCTTCGCCACCGCCGCCGACGTCATCCGCGATCTGGAAGGCGAACTGAAACGCCTGCCGCCGGACGGCCCCGCGCCCACGCGGCGCGCCCTCGAAATCGGCTGCGGCCCCGGCCGGCTGATGCGGCCCATGAGCCGGCACTTCGCCGAAATCCATGGCGTCGACGTATCGGACGAAATGGTGCGCCAGGCGAAGGAAAAGCTGCGCGGCGTCCCGCATGCGCATCCACACGCCATCGGCGGCAGCGATCTTGCGCTGTTCCCCGACGAGCACTTCGATTTCGTCTACTCCTACGCCGTCTTTCAGCACATTCCCGGCGCGGACGTTGTCTTCTCCTACCTGCGCGAAACCGTGCGCGTGCTGAAGCCCGGCGGCTTCGCGCGGCTGCAGATCTGCGGCCTTCCGCGGGAGGACAAAGAAGCCACCACGTGGGATGGCGCGCGCATCTCCGCCGATGAAGTGCGCACCTTCGCGCGAGCTCAGGGCGTGCGACTGCTTTCGCTCACCGGCGTCGATACGCAGTATATGTGGACCACGTGGCAGAAGCCTCCGCTGCAATCCCCCGCGCCGGCCGCTTCCTGCGTGATCCGCTCGGTCTCCAATGCCTTCAGCGGCGAGCAGGCCGTGCCTTCGGAAGGGCGCCTCGCCTGTGCCACGCTGTGGATCGAAGGTCTGCCGGCGGCCTGCGATCTCAACTCGCTGCGCGCATACATTGGCGGCGCCGAAGGCACGGGCTGCTACATCGGTCCCGCTGTCAACGGTCTTTCGCAGTTCAATGTCTTTTTGCCGAAAGGCGTGCGCACCGGCATCGTTCCGGTGCGGCTGGAGTGGCGCGGCGCTCCCGTGGCGCAGGATGCCAGCGTGCGCATCATCACGCCGGGGCCCGCCGTGCCGCGGCTCACGGCGGTAAGTGACGGCGTCAATCTGATGTCGTATCAGCACATCGGAAGCGGCACCATGAAGGTTGCGATCGAAGAAGCGGGGTCTATTGAAGGCTTCGCCGCAACGGTGGATGGCCGCGATGTGGAACGCATTGAAACCTTCCGCACCGATCCGCTTGCCAATCGATGGGAAGTCAACTTTCATCTGCCGGCAGGCACGGCGGCGGGCGGGCACGTGCTCGAAATTCACCTCGGCCGCCGGCTGCTGACCAGAATCGGCATCGAGGTTACGCAATGACGCGACTGGCGCTGGCGATTGGCCTTGCCGCCGGCGTCAGTCTCTTCGCCGCAACTCCGGAAGAACTGCTGCGAACGGCGCTGCTTGCAAAGACCGGCGCTGTCACGCTGCCAAAGGGCGTGATCGAAATCTCGCGGGAAATCGTACTGCCGGCCGACGCGCACGACCTCGACCTCCGCGCCGCCGGCCTCACTCTCAAAGCTTCCGCGGCGTTTCGCGGCCGCGCCCTGCTGGTGCTGCCGTCGGGCAGGAACATCAGGATCACCGATCTTTCGCTCGATGGCAACCGCGACGCCGTGGCCCGGCCGCTCGGCCTGCCGCCATCGGAAACGATGTTCGCCCGCTACGTACCGAACAACGGCATCCTCGCCGAAACCGTGACGGGGCTTGAAATCGCCGGCCTTCACGCGACGCAAATCGCGGGATTCGCGGTACTCGTCAACGCCGGAAAATCGGTCCGCATTCACAACGCGGAAATCACCGACAGCGGCGGCCTCAACGCACTCAAACGCAACAACACCACCGGCGGCATCCTGCTCGAAGAAGGCACCACGGACTTCGAAGTGCTCGACTGCCGCATCCGCAACGTGCGCGGCAACGGCATCTGGACGCACTCTCTTTACAAGTCGCCGCGCAACGCCCGCGGCCGCATTGCGGGCAACGAATTCGCGCTCATCGCCCGCGACGCCATCCAGATCGGCCACGCCACGGAAGTGCGCGTGGAGAACAACCGCGGCACGATGATCGGCTACCCGGCGCCGGAGGTCGATCTCGAAGGCCAGGCCTTTCCGGTAGGCGTCGATACGGCGGGCAACGTCGATCAGAGCATCTATCGCGGCAATACTTTCGAGGAAATCGACGGCAAGTGTTTCGACCTCGATGGCTTTCACGACGGCGAAGTGAGCGGCAACACCTGCATCAACCGCGAAGCCGCGAAGGCGTATCCGTACGGCAACTTCGGCATCATCATGAACAACACGAATCCGGACATGATGTCGCGCAACATCCGGATCACCGGCAACACGCTCGATGGCGAACTGTTCGGCGGCATCTTCATCATCGGCTCGGGCAACAAGGTCACGGGAAATCGCCTGCTGCATCTGAACATGGCGCACTGCAACGACCCGGGCCCCATCAACTGCAACTACGCGCCGAATCAGCCCGAACTGCTGCGCACCGGCATCTATCTGGGGGCCGGCGCCGAACGCCCCGACCCGGCGAAGGGCAACACCGTGGAAGGCAATGAAATCTCCGGTTACGGGATGTCGAATCACTGCATCGCGGCCGCGCCCGGCGTGAGCCTTGCGGCGAATACGATCGCTAAGAATGAGTGCTCGGACGAGGCTTCGCTGGCGTTTTTTGCGCCACCCGCGATACCGCGTTGACCAGTTTGCGATAGGGCGGCTTTTCCCAGTCATCGAAGAGAATCAGTTCGCCGTCACGCCAGCTGGAATAGAACCACCGGGCAACCACGGCGAGCCGTTCCATGCGTTCCACGGGCGCCGGCGCGTGTCCTTCGCCGGCAACCGCCGTCGACAGCTCACGGATGCGGGCGTCGAGCGAAACCGAGCGCCCGTCCGCCGGAGTGAATTCGATGCGCGTGAATCCGCGCCACACGCCGCCGCGCAGCCAGCCCAGTTCCACGGCGTCGGCGGCGGATGACGGCACCACAGCGACGGCGTTGAGATGCGCAACGTCGCGGCACATCTCATCGCTGAGCGCGAGCACCTCGGCGATGCGCTGGCAGCGCTGGTGCATCATCGCGGCGCCTTCGAAATCCATCTCGCCGCTCAGACGCTCGCGCGCGCTCTCAGCCAGCGCGCTCAGCGAGCGCCCGTTCGTGCTCAGAAATGCCGCCACCCGCGCCGCCTCGCCGCGATACTCCTCCACCCCCACCGCCTGCTGGCAGGGGCGCAGACAGCGGCCCATTTCGCCGTAAATGCAGCCGGGATGATCCGCCGCCGGCGCCAGATCCTCGTGGCATCTGCGCAGCTGGAAGAGATCCAGAAACTCCGACTCAAACCGCGCCGCCCCGGCCCGGTTGCGGAACGGCCCGTAGTAAACCGCCTTCGCCCTGCCGATGTGATTCGTCACCTGCGTGCGCGGGAAGGCATTCGAGAGCACGAGCTTCACATACGGCGGCATGCGCAGCCGGATCGCGTCGCGGTATGACGTTCCGAAATGCGCCCGCGCCTGCTCCAGCAGCAGCATCTGCGCTTCGAGCCGCGAACCCGTCAACCGGTACTCCAGCCGCTCCGCCGTGCCCCGCAGATTCAGCGCCTTCGACGGCGCGCCGGCGGCCGCTTCCGGGCGCTCCGTCAGCAGCCGCAGCAGCCGCTTGCGCAGCACGTTGGTGCGCGCGAGGAAAGGCTTTGCCGGCGTGCTCCCCGTCTGCGCGGGCCACAACAAAAAAACAGCGGGCCGGTTGGGAAGTTCCCCAAGGGCCCGCTCCATTTCCTGCGCTGCGTTTTCCTGCCCGCGATGCGGAAGCGGAAGTTCAGTCACCGGCTTCCATTTCAGACGGCCTTCGTCAGGCGGCCGCCACTTCCTTCACCAGTTCGGTCACGAAGCTCTTGGCGTCGCCGAAAAGCATCAGCGTCTTGTCCATGTAATACAGCTCATTGTCGATACCGGCAAATCCAGGACTCATGCCGCGCTTGATCACCATCACCGTGCGCGCCTTGTAGGCATCCAGAATCGGCATGCCCGCGATCGGGCTCGCCGGGTCGTTAATCGCGGCCGGATTCACAATGTCGTTGGCGCCCACAATCAGCGCCACATCGGTCATCCCGAATTCGCCGTTGATGTCATCCATCTCGATCAGCTTGTCGTACGGCACATCGGCCTCGGCCAGCAGCACGTTCATGTGGCCCGGCATACGTCCGGCCACGGGATGAATCGCGAACTTCACTTCCACGCCCTTCTTCGTCAGCGAATCGGAAAGCTCGCGGATCTTGTGCTGCGCCTGCGCCACCGCCATGCCGTAGCCAGGGATGATCACAACGCTGCTCGAACTGGCCAGAATCTGCGCCGCTTCTTCCGCCGTCGCCGATCGGATGGGCTTCTGTTCGCCCGCCGCCGCCGACGTCTGCACCTGCCCGAAGCCGCCGAACAGCACGTTGGTGAACGAACGGTTCATCGCCTTGCACATGATGATCGAAAGGATGAAGCCGCTCGACCCGTCCAGCGCGCCGGAAATAATCAGCAGCTTGTTATCGAGCGCAAAGCCCATCGCGCACGCCGAAAGGCCGGCGTAGGAGTTGAGCAGCGCGATCACCGTCGGCATGTCCGCGCCGCCGATCGGGATAATCAGCAGCACGCCGAAGATCAGCGCCAGCAACACGAAGACGGGGAACAGCATCGTGTTGTGCGGATCCATCACAATCGCAATGCCCACCGCCAGCGCCGCCGCCAGCACCCCAAGATTGAAAAACGTCTGCCCCTTAAACGTGATGGGCCGCGAAGGCAGCATCTCGTTCAGCTTGCCGAACGCCATGCAGCTCGCCGTCACCGTGAGGAAGCCGAGCAGCGTTTCCACCATCAGCGCCGCCATCGTGAAGCCCGTGGGGAACGTCCGGTAATATTCCGCCGTGCCGATCAGCGCCGATGCCAGCGCGCCGCACGCCTGCGAGATTGCGGTTCGCTGCGGTACATGCGTCATGGGCATGAGCATCGCCAGCGGCACGCCGATCGCCGCGCCCAGCAGCAGCCCGCCAATGATCCACTGGTACGTCACCACTTCGTGCCGCATCATCGTGGAAACCACGGCCAGCAGCATGCCGAGTTCGGCGGTCAGCACGCCGCGCCGCGCCGTGACCGGCGACGACATCCACTTCAGCGCCAGGATGAAGCAGGCAGCCGCAACAATGTATAAGGCCTGATAAACGCCGAAGGCTTCGGCGGCAACCTGAGGAACGGCGGAATTCATTTCTGGGCCGGCTCCCGCTTCTTGAACATTTTCAGCATGCGGTCCGTGATGAGGTAGCCGCTCACCAGATTCGTTGTGGCCGACACCACGGCGATAAAGCCGAGCACGCGGGAAAGCGTCGGCGAATCCCCGGCTCCGCTGATCAGAATCGCGCCCACCACCGAAATCGACGCGATCGCGTTCGTCAGCGACATCAGCGGCGTATGCAGCAGCGGCGACACCTTGCGAATCATCTCGAAGCCCACGAAGGCCGCGAGCATAAAGACATAGAGTCCAAATTCGTAGTTCAAGCCTTTGCCATCCCTTCGGCGGAGTTGCCCAGCATTTCTCTGATCCGCGCGTTCACGACCTGCCCCTCGTGCGTCACCATCGTTTCGCGAATCACTTCATCGTTCAGATCGATCTTCAGCGCGCCTTCTTTATTCACCATGAGCTTCAGAAGGTTCACGATGTTGGTCCCGTACATCTGGCTGGCATGCGCGGGCGCGAGCGAAGGCATGTTGGTGGGGCCGATAATCGTGATGCCGTTGTGCATCACCGTCCTGCCCGCCACCGTCAGTTCGCAGTTGCCGCCGCGTTCGGCCGCGATGTCCACGATCACCGAACCCGGCGCCATCACTTCGGCCATTTCCTTCGTCACCAGAATCGGCGCCTTGCGGCCAGGCACCGCCGCCGTTGTGATCACTACGTCCTGCTCTTTGATCACCAGCGCCAGCTGTTCGCGCTGCCGCTTGTAGAAGGCCTCATCCATCGCCTTCGCGTAGCCGCCGGTCCCCTCGGCGCTCTGGCCGCCCATATCGAGCACCACGAACTTCGCGCCCAGGCTTTCGATCTGTTCCTTCACCGCGGACCGCACGTCGTAGGCATGCACCACGGCCCCAAGCCGCCGCGCCGTCGCAATGGCCTGCAGTCCCGCCACGCCCGCGCCGAGGATCAGCACCTTGGCCGGCGTCAGCGTGCCCGCGGCCGTCATCATCATGGGGAACAGTTTCGGCAGCGCCGTTGCCGCCAGCAGTACCGCTTCGTAACCGGCAATGCTGGCCATGGACGAAAGCGCGTCCATCGCCTGCGCGCGCGTGATGCGCGGCACCAGTTCCATGGCGAAGAAGGTCGCGCCCGTGGCCGCCATCTCCTGGTCCTCGCGCAGCGCCGTAAGCGGTTCTCCGAAGCCGAAGACGATCTGCCCGGCCCGTAACATCCCGAGGTCCGCGCGCCCATGCTCCGGATTCGCGCCGTAGGAACGCGCCTGGGCAATGATGTTCGCCTCGGCAAACACCTCGGCGCGCGATGCCACCTTCACACCGCGCTTCACATACTCTTCGTCCGTGAAACCGGCTTCAAGGCCGGCGGACGTCTCAACAATAATGTCGAGTTTCGCTTTTTTCAACGCTTCGCAGGAACGGGGCGCAAGCGCGACGCGCCGTTCGCCCGGAAACGTCTCGCGAGGAACACCAACTATGAGGGCGATGAGATACCTCCGTTAAACCGCTCATCATAGCAGGGCGGATTTTTTTCACGACGCTGCCGAACACTTCTTAACACTATTTAACGCCGCGCCTTCGCCCTGCTCTCCCCCGCCCCGCTATCATCGATGGTGGAACATTTCCGCCAAGGCCTTCTATGCACATCGATCCGGAACAATTCAGCCGCCACTACGCCACGCTTTCCGACGAAGCTCTGCTCGCCATCGACCCCGCCGATCTGGTCGAAGTCGCGCGCGAACGCTGGGAACAGGAACTGCGCAATCGCGGACTCGCCGACCTCGAAGACGCCGGCGCCGAGCCCGAAGGCGGCTTCGACGATGCAGCCGAGGCCGATTCAGCGGAACAGGCGCTCGATGACGACTGGAAAGAGCACGCCATCTGTGCCTGTTCCTTTGTTCAGGCCAGCGCGCAGGACAGCGCAGCAGCCAGTGCCGCCGCGGCCGATGCCGCCCTCACCGACGCCGGCATTCCCTGCTTTATCGATTCCGACCCGGGCGATCCCTCGCAAGGCACCGCGCCCCGCTACCTGGTCATGATTCCGGCCACCCTGCGCCTGCTCGCCGAAAGCGTTCTCGACAAAGAGATCTTCAACGCCGCTCTCGAAAGCGACTGGCAGGCGCATTTCGATGAACTTTCCGACGACGACCTGCGCGCCCTGAACGCCGATGAACTCTGCGCCGGCATGCTCGACCGCGCCGCGCGCCTGAAGAAGGCCTTTGCCATGGAACTCGTGCACCGCGGCATCCGCGGCTGACCGGGCTGCCGAACCGCCGAACCTGCTATCGGACCTGCTCCAGCACCAGCTTCGGCCTGCTCGCGGCAGGCTGCGCCGGCGCGGCCGGCTTTGCGGCTTCTGCCTTCGGCTCCGGTATGTAAGGCTCAAGCTTCGGAGGCCGCGCATCCGGCTCGAGCAGCAACACCCGCCGGTCCGGATAGTAACTGAGCAGATTCCGGTCCTCTTCCGCCCCGCGGTCCCGCGCGAAGACAACGCGCGACGCATCGATGTCCGCTTCATTCCAGACCCATTCGTCCTGAAAGATATGTTGCGGCCAGTAACGGACCAGCACGAGTAACTTACCCGGCTCTTTAGCCAGCATGTTATTGACCGCCACCCGCTGAGTAACTCGCGGAGCCGCATCCACGCTGTCCCACACATCCAGCGAACGGAGCCGCACTGCCCACGCCGGCGTTTCGAATAAGTGCGCGGCATAAAAGAAACAGAACTGCGCGATGCAGAGATACAGCAGTGCCCGCGCCGCGCTGCTCCCGCCGGGCCACTCACTCAGCCTGCGCAGCCCATCCACGCTGATCAGGACAAAGAGGCACGCCACCGCCGCCAGATAGTGAAACTGAAACGCCGGAAAGAAGTTCACGCCGAGCGCGAATAAAAGGATCGTGAACGCAATCCATCCCCGCCGCCGGTCGCGAATCGTAAGGAGCCAGATAAGCAGCGCCACGGAAAGCGGCGCGTAGAAGTAAAACCGGTAATAACGAACGCGAAACAGCAACCGCTGCAGATAAGTGCCGGCGGAATCGAATTCCCGCGAGCGGAATCCGCGGTG
>Ga0214192_1001261_pt1 | contig 14358 bp, 9 predicted proteins | sample TroBogEpilimnion_44_FD_153030 | JGI IMG/M metagenome (GOLD analysis project Ga0214192, IMG submission 153030) | Freshwater microbial communities from Trout Bog Lake, WI - 29JUL2008 epilimnion | ecosystem: Environmental > Aquatic > Freshwater > Lake > Epilimnion/Euphotic zone | place: Trout Bog... | reverse complement strand
CAGTATGGCGTGGGCAAGAATTCGGGTCGCGGAAACTTTTTCTACAACCGCAAGACGGGCAAAGCCGAGCGGGCCAACACCCAGTATGAATATCCCCAGGGAAGCGCCTGCTTCATTCAAAGCGTGGCGGACAACATGGAAGACATCATGCGGCTGGCTTACAGCGAGGCCATGCTCTTCAAATATGGATCCGGCACTGGCACCGATTTGACCCGCATCCGCTCCAGCCGCGAAAAACTGAGCGGTGGCGGACGTCCCAGCGGTCCCCTCTCCTTCCTCAAGGTCTATGATCAGGTCGCCAATGTTGTCAAATCCGGCGGCAAGACCCGTCGTGCCGCCAAAATGAACACCCTGCGCGACTGGCATGGTGACATCGAGGAATTCATCAATGCCAAGCAGAAAGAGGAAAAGAAAGCCTGGGCGTTGATCGAGCAGGGATATGACGGTTCCTACAATGGCGAGGCCTACGGCAGCGTGATGTATCAGAACGAGAATTTGTCTGTTCGCGTGAGCGATGAATTCATGCAGGCATCCGAGACCGGCAAGGAATGGTGGACCCGCACCGTCACTGGCAACAAGCCCCTGGAACGCAAAGACGCCAGCACCCTCATGGAAAAAATCGCCGAGGGGACCTGGATCTGTGGTGATCCCGGCCTGCAATATGACGGAGCCATCCAAAAATGGCATACCTGCAAGGGCACCGAACCCATTCACTCCACAAATCCCTGCTCGGAATATGTGTTCCTGGACAACACCGCCTGCAACCTGGCTTCGCTGAACCTGATGAAGTTCAAACGCGAGGATGGATACTTCGACGTCGAACGCTTCAAATCCGCCGTTCGCATTTTCATCACGGCGCAGGAAATCCTGGTGGACAACGCCAGCTATCCCACTGCCGATATCGCCGAAAACTCCCATATCTTCCGCACCCTGGGCCTTGGATTCGCCAACCTGGGTTCGCTGATCATGAGCTATGGCCTGCCCTATGATTCCAACGAAGGCAGGGCCATTGCAGGTGCCATCTCGGCCATCATGACCGGGCATTCCTACGAACAAAGCGCCACCATCTCCGGCACCACCGGGCCCTTTGCCGGCTATAAAGACGCCCGCTGCGCCCACGTGCAGAACCCGGTTGCCAGGGACAATGTTCAATCCATGTTGGGCGTGATGAAATTGCATCGCGACGAGGTGGAGAACATCCAGCCAAGCCAGGAGTTCAATTATCTCAAGGAAGAGGCTCGTCGATGCTGGGATCGCGCCCTCGAAGGCGGCAAGAAACATGGATATCGCAACGCCCAGGTCACCGTGCTGGCACCGACCGGAACCATCGCTTTCCTCATGGATTGCGACACGACCGGCATCGAGCCTGACATCGCGCTGGTCAAATACAAACTCCTGGCCGGTGGCGGCATGCTCAAGATCGTCAACCGCACGGTGCCCGAGGCGTTGAACCGCTTGGGCTACAGCAAGGTTGAAATCACCAGGATCATCGCCCACATCGAAAAATACGACACCATCGAAGACGTGCAGGATGGCGACGCCACTGTGGCCAGTGGATTGCGCGAAGAGCACCTGCCCGTGTTTGATTGCGCCTTCAAAGCCTATAAAGGCAGACGCAGCATCAGTTACATGGCTCACTTGAAAATGATGGGAGCCGCGCAACCTTTCATCAGTGGGGCCATTTCCAAAACCGTGAACCTTCCCAACAACTGCACCGTGGCGGACATCCGCGATGCTTATGTGCAGGCCTGGAAGATGGGACTGAAATGCGTTGCGATTTATCGCGACGGCTCCAAACGTTCCCAGCCGCTGAACACCAAGAAGACCAATGAAGGCGGCGACAAGAACACCACCACCAAGGAAGAAGTCGTGGCTGCGGATACCGCGCGGCTGAAAGAACTGGAATCGGAAGTGGCCAAATTGCGTCAACTGGCGGGTCAACCCCTCCGCAAACGCCTCCCCGAAACACGCCACGCCATGACCCATAAGTTTGATATCGCAGGTCATGAGGGTTACCTGACCGTCGGCCTGTTTGACAACGGCCTGCCCGGCGAATTGTTCATCACCATGGCCAAGGAAGGTTCCACCATTGGTGGTCTGATGGACAGCATTGGCACCCTGACCAGCATGGCCTTGCAATACGGCGTTCCCCTGGACGCCCTGGTGCGCAAATTCGCCCATCAGCGCTTCGAACCCTCCGGTTTCACCAAGAACCCGGACATTCGCAATGCCTCCTCCATCACCGATTACGTGTTCCGCTGGATGGCGTTCCAGTTCATCGAAGGTTATCGCGAAGCCAACACTCTGGGACGCGCCCAGCAAGAGTTGTCACTGCCGGAACTGCTGGATGAGGTCAAAAAAAAAGTGAATCGACCGGTGCCTGAGCTCCCGATCTCGGAGGAATCCGAGGCAATGACCGTGGCTACCAGCGTCATGCAAACGAAAACCATCGGCGGGAAAGTCTCCGTGGCGAGCCTGAGCCAGTCTGTGGCTCATTTCCAGGCGGACGCACCGACCTGCCCGAACTGCGGTCACATGGCAGTGCGCAACGGAGCCTGCTACAAGTGCCTGAATTGTGGTGAAAGTCTTGGTTGCTCCTGAGTCCTGAGGAACAAGTGGGCTGCAACAAGGTCAGCGAGACCGGCGGATTTTTCTGCCGGTCTTTTTTTTCGGCGCGATTGTCGGCAGCTAAAGAAACAATTCCCCGGGCATGGGAAAACTCAGTCGAAATTTAATTCCTTGTTACGGCTGGAATGTTTGCTACCGATTGCCTGGGAGGTATTTCTGCGAAGACAATAACACCGGCTCCTGTCTGGAGCAGACTCTGCACCGTTACCTCAACTTCAGCGCCTATGGAAGTATACCCTTGGTTGACCACAACCATGGTTCCATCACTCAAGTAACCCACCGCCTGACCCTTATCCTTGCCTTCCCGAACCAATTTGATGTGGAGCCTGTCTCCCGGAATCAGCACCGCCTTGAAGGCGCGGGCGGCTTCGTTCAAGTTTACCAGTTTTACAGATTGGAGCTGGGCAATCTGGCTCAGGTTGAAATCGTTGGTGAACAGTCGGGCATTGAGGTTTTTAGCCAGCATTACGATTTTGGTATCAACCTCTTTTTCCCCGGGAAAATCTCCGTCATGAATTTTCACCGGGGCTACGGTGCTGCTTTGAAGGCGATTGAGCATCTCCAATCCACGACGTCCCCGGGCCCGCTTCAAGGCATCCGTTGAATCGGCTACCTGCTGCAATTCCTTAAGAACAAATCGCGGGACGACCACCATTCCCTCTACCAAGCCGCATTCCAAAAGATCCGCAATCCTTCCATCAATGATGGCACTGGTATCCAGCAGCAATAAATTGTCTGGTTTGTTTTGGGCTGCGAATCGGACATAGGGAATGATCAGTGAAAAATCCTCCTTGTTACTACGCATGGCCAAAATGATGCCGATGTAGCTAAATCCCAAAAACAAGCACAACCGTATCAACCAACGGGTCTTGTTGTCGCTGTTCTCGAACAAAGCAGAATGATCAATGAGAAACGCAATAGAATTGCCCACCACCAAACCAAACGAAGTGGCACTAAAAGACCTGATGGAAATGCCCTTGAGCATCTCATCAATGGCGATGAGAAACCCGCCAAATCCAAATCCAAACATCCCTCCCAGGACGCCGTTATCGATAAACTCAGGCCTTACCTGGCTGATGGCAACGCCAGCCGCCGTGCAAAGACAGAGAAACAGGATTCTGATAAACCATAGCGACATTCTCCTCTACTATCGGCTTATTTGGAGGAAATATTAGCTGGAGAATTAGTTTGGGTTTTTGGCTTGTAAAAAATCCAGTGCCAGAGGCCCAGCCGATTCAAATTACCGGTGGCGACCGCCAGATTGCTGGAAATGGTGGCAAAATCCTTGGCCACCGCTCCATTCTCAATGAGTTGTCCCGCAAGACCTTTGCCCGATTGGACATCATTCATCAGGTTGGTGAACTGAGAGCTGGCTGTGTGGAAATTGCTAAGGGAATCGTTAATTTGGGATTCGTTCTTCGCGAGAATGGCCTTGGCCTGATTCCCCACGTCGGTGAGTTGTGTGGAAAATTGCACCAGATTGCTAACCGCCGTAGCAGCAGGCTGCTCATTGGTGGCAATGATCCGGTTAATCCGATCCACGGCGGACAATGCACTCGCCGTGACCCTATCCAGATTATGAATGGACTCAGCGAAATTGGTTAAAGTCGCCTGATCCAAGGCATGGGTATGAACGTCCTCAATGGTGGCAGTGAGCTTCTTCAAGGTCTCCTTCATCTGACGAATCAGATCCCCGGCATCCGCGGCCACCAGTTGCATATTGAAAGGCTCCTCGGCATGCACCACGGCATTCGGCTCGATTTCCTGGGCAAAAGGACGATTGGTTCCCGGATAAACCGCCACATACTGGTCCCCCAAAAACCCTGCCTGTTCAATTCGAAAAATGGCGTCTTTGCGAATGATTTGACTCTTCAGTATGGTCAGATGAATCTCCACCTTGGAGCCATCCTGGGAGAGAACAGTTTTGGAAACCGTCCCGATTTTGACGCCGGACATCAACACCTGGGATTGCACCCGGAGGCCGCCGATGTTGGAGGTGTCCAGCAGGATTTCCTTGGTGTCCGCCCCCACCCCGAGCCCTTTGCTGAAAAGAATCATCAGCACCGCCAGGATGATAATGCAGAGAAACACGAACAAACCCACTTTGATCTCGATTTTTGCTTGGCTCATAAATGAATGTCTTTGTTTGTGGAAATACCCTTTACGAACCTCTCCACGATGGGATCCTTGGAACTGAAAATTTCCTCCGGTGTTCCGGTGACGTAAATTTTCTTGTCGTGCAACATCAAGACCCGCTGCCCCACCCGGCTGGCACTTCGCATGTCATGGGTAACGACGATGGTCGTCACTTTAAGTTCGTCTCGCACGCGCATGATTAATTTATCAATGCTGTCCGAAACCACCGGGTCCAGTCCCGTGGTGGGTTCGTCGTAAAGCACAATCTCCGGCTCATAGATGATGGCACGGGCCAGGCCCACCCGCTTGCGCATGCCACCGGAAAGTTCGGCGGGGCTTTTGTCTTCCGTGCCGGACAACTCGACCATCTCCAGTGCCGCGGCAACTTTCTTCTCGATCTGAGCCTCGGTGCAGGATCGGGCCCGGCGTAGGGGAAAAGCCACATTTTCACCCACTGTCATGGAGTCAAAAAGAGCCGCCCCTTGGAACACCATTCCAAATTTGTTTCGAACCCGGATAAGCTCCCGTTCATTCAATCCGCAAAGATTTTCGCCATCAATCACCACTTCTCCGGAATCTGGAATCAGCAAGGCGATGATGTGCTTGAGTAGAACGCTCTTCCCGCCTCCGCTTCGACCAATGATGACCACGGATTCGCCACTATCCACGAACAGGTTTACACCGTCCAGAATCAGGGTTTTTCCAAACCTTTTTGTCAGGTTCCGGACCTCAATCATAAATGTGGAATAATTGGTTCAGCGTCAGGGTCAGAAAGAAGTTCGAGATCAGGATGGTGATGCTCGCATAAACCACGGCCTCCGTGGTGGCTTTCCCAACGCCTTCCGCCCCGCCGCCGCAATTCAAACCCTTGTGACATCCGGTCAGGGCAATGATCCCGCCGAAAATAAAGGCTTTGATCAATCCAACCGCAACATCCAGGGCGCTGGTATGCTTCAGCATGTTGTAATAGATGTAGGCATGATCAATCCCCAGCAAATAAACGCCCACGACGTATCCTGCTAGGATCCCCACAAAAATGGCTTCCGCGGTCAACAAGGGCAAAGAGACCAGGGAGGCCAGAACACGGGGAACAACCAGGTAATCCACCGGATGGGTTGCCAGAGTGCGCAGCGCATCAATCTGCTCAGTCACCTTCATGGTCCCAATATGCGCCGCCATGGAGGCTCCCACGCGCCCCGCGACCATGAGTGCGGTCAATACAGGCCCCAACTCGCTGCACATGGACACGCTCACCACCGCCAGCGTGGCATTATCCATCTTGACCTTGTGGAATTGAAAATAGGTTTGGGCGCAAAGCACCATTCCGGTAAAGGCACCCGTCACCAGGACCACCGATTGCGATTTGACGCCGATGAAATAAACTTCAGCCAGGAGATCCTTCCACGTGAAACGAAGGCGGATCAAGGAACCGACGGTCTCCTTCACCAGGAAAGTCGCCTTTCCCAGTCCTTCCATTCCGTCCGTGAAAAATCTCCGGGCAAATGACATCATCTCGGAATTAAGTAACAAAACCTCAAGGTACTAGCAAAGCAAAACACTAAACCGGTCTTCGGGAAAACCTTTCCTTTCTAAATGGATAACGCCAACCCGTGGAACAGGTTGGCGTTGCCGAAGGGAATTTGCGCTGTGAATTAGCTCGAAAGCGCGCCTTGCGCCGAAGAGTTCTGGATAAACACCAGCTTGTCGTTCTCCATGGTGACCGTGATGGGATCGTTTTCGTGGAGTTGACCCTTGAGGAGTTCCTCTGCCAGGGGATCTTCGAGGTAACGCTCCACCGAACGGCGCATTGGACGCGCTCCGTAGTTGGGATCGTATCCTTTTTCCACGAGGAAATCCATCGCCTTGCTGTCGAGCGTCAGAACGATGTTCTTGTTCTTCAGGCGCTCGGTCACTTTGCCAATCTCGATGTCGAGAATATTGATCAAGTCAGGCTTGGTCAGGGAACGGAAGACGATGATGTCATCCAGACGGTTCAAGAATTCCGGCTTGAAGGTGCGTTTGGCTTCTTCAAGAATCTTTTCGCGCATCCGTTCATAGGATGTTTCGTCCGAGATCGGCGAAAAGCCCATGGTGGATTGCTTCTTGATGGTCTCAGAACCCACATTGGAGGTCATGAGGATGATGGTATTGCGGAAATTAACCACGCGCCCCACGCTATCCGTCAACTTACCTTCTTCCAAAATTTGCAGGAGCATGTTCCACACGTCCGGATGGGCCTTTTCGATTTCATCAAAAAGGATCACGCAATAAGGTTTGCGGCGAACCTGTTCGGTCAATTGGCCACCTTCTTCATAACCCACATAGCCGGGGGGCGAACCCACCAGACGCGAGACATTGAATTTCTCCATGTACTCGCTCATGTCCAGTTGAATGAGAGACTTCTTATCGCCAAACATTTGCTCTGCCAGAGTCTTGGCCAGCAAGGTCTTGCCGATGCCGGTGGGCCCGAGAAGCGCAAAAGTGCCGATGGGGCGTTTGGGATCCTTCAGATCCGCACGTGACCGGCGAAGTGCCTTGCACATGGCGGATACCGCCTCGCGCTGGCCGATGACCACCTTGGACATCTTCTCCTCGACGTTGATCAGGCGCTGAGCCTCGCCCTGCTCCATGCGCTGAAGAGGAATACCTGTCCACTTGGCCACAACATGAAGAATGTCTTCTTCATCCACCTTGACGCGTTTTTCCTCACGATGCGCGCGCCAGGCGTTTAACACGGCTTCCAGTTTTTCCTTGGCCTGCTTTTCCTTGTCGCGCATGGAGGCGGCACCTTCGAAATCCTGCTCTTTGATCGCCCGCTCCTTGCTGACCTTGATTTCTTCGATCTCGCCTTCGATTTCCTTGACCTCAGGAGGACGAGTCATGCTGCCGATGCGTGCGCGTGAACCGGCTTCATCCATCAAATCGATGGCTTTATCCGGAAGGAAACGATCCGGGATGTAACGATCCGAAAGTTTTACGGCAGCCTCAATGGCGGCGTCAGTAAATTCAGCCTTGTGATGATCCTCGTATTTACCGCGGAGCCCTTTGAGAATCAAAACCGCTTCCTCAATGGAAGGAGCCTCGACCTTGACGCTCTGGAAACGGCGTTCCAAGGCGGCGTCTTTTTCGATGTACTTGCGATATTCATTCAGCGTGGTGGCTCCAATGCATTGCATCTCACCACGGCTCAAGGCCGGCTTGATGATGTTGGAGGCATCCATGGTGCCCTCGGCGGAACCCGCACCCACGATCGTGTGCAATTCGTCGATGAAAAGAATGATGTTCTTGGCGCGGCGGATTTCATCCATGACCGCCTTAATGCGTTCCTCAAACTGGCCGCGATATTTGGTTCCAGCCACCATCAACGCAAGATCCAGTGTGACCACCCGCTTCTCGCGAAGCAATTCAGGCACGTTACCCTGGGCGATTTCCTGGGCCAGACCTTCCACGATGGCAGTCTTGCCGACCCCGGCTTCACCGAGCAAAACGGGGTTGTTTTTGGTTCGACGGCAAAGAATTTGAATGACGCGCTCGATTTCGTTCTTGCGTCCGATGACCGGGTCCATTTCACCTTTTTTGGCGATTTCAGTGAGATCGCGTCCAAAAGCCTTGAGTGCCGGGGTCTTGACTTCGCCTTTTTTATCTGCCGGCTGCGGCTTCTCAGGCTGTTCCCCACCCGGCAGGGCAGACCCTTGGGGAGGCTGTTCCTCAGCGGCGGCAAAATTGGGGTCGAGTTCCTTCAAAATTTCCTGGCGGGTTTGTTCGATATCGACATCCAGATTCTTCAAAACACGGGCTGCCACGCCGTCGCCCTCACGGAGAAGACCCAGCAGAATATGCTCGGTGCCGACGTAGGTGTGGCTGAGTGCCTTGGCCTCACGGGCGGCAAGGGAAAGAACCTTTTTGACGCGGGGAGTGTAGGGAATGTTGCCGATCATTTTTTGATCGGGTCCCGTACCCACCTGCTTTTCCACCTCAATGCGGACGGTCTCAAGATCCAGACCGAGCTTTTGAAGGACATTGACAGCAACGCCCTGACCCAACTTGATCAGACCGAGCAGAAGATGCTCAGTACCGACGAAATTGTGGTTGAAACGATCGGCTTCCTTCCTCGCCAAGGCCAGTACTTGCTGCGCACGAGGCGTGAAGTTATTCATTGATTCTTCACTGCTCATAATATTCCTTGCTTCTATTTTTCGGGTTTATCCGTTTCGCCACCCTCAATCCCAGGCGCCTTGCTGACAGGACGACTCAGATCCTTCAAATGCTCGCGTATCATGTCCGCCCTGAGCAGATCCCGCTCTTCTGCGGACAGCTTTTCCGAATGCTGCTTCTGCAAATGGGCCGGTTGCGTCAGGATGAACAATTCATCGGCGACGGTTCTTTTACCGCTTGGGAACAATCCCAGATCCATCCCCAGACGCGTGAGCGACAAAAGATTCATGGCTTCCTTGGACGAAATGCTGTGGGCATTCGCTAGAATCCCATAAGCCCTGCCAATGTGATTATAAACCATTTTTGGTTTTTTCTCCAGCAACTGGCCGCGAGCATTTTCTTCGTGCTCGATGATTTGTGAGAGCACCTTGTCCAATCGCTCCACAATGGCAATCTCGGATTCTCCCAGAGTCATTTGATTGGAAACTTGAAAGACATTTCCCAATGCCTCCGTACCTTCACCGTAAAGCCCCCGGACCGCAAGGCCCAGTTTATTGACGGATTGAATGATCGGATTGATTTGCTCCGCCAGCACCAAACCGGGCAGATGGAGCATGGCGCTGACGCGGATTCCTGTTCCCAGATTGGTGGGGCAAGCGGTTAAAAATCCCAGCTCCGCACTAAAGGCGAAATTAAGTTTCTGCCCAAGCACGCTGTCGGCTTGATCAATGGCCATCCAGGCGTCCTTGAGTTGAAGACCGGGCCGCAGGGCCTGCATGCGAAGGTGATCCTCCTCATTGATCATCACCGAGAGGGATTCATCCCGGTTGAACACCAGGCCGCTTCCGGAGGGCTTGGCAGCGTGCTCGCGGCTGATCAAATGGCGTTCCACCAGGATCTGCTTATCCAGCGGGCTGATGTTATCCATGTTGTCCGAGAAGCAGTTTTTCATCTCCGACAGATTTTCAACTGCGGGACGCACCATCTCCAGGACACGCACGCGGTCGGGCTTTTTGGCCCAGCCCGGGAAAGGGGCGTTGCGAACGTTGCGGGCAAGCCGCACGCGGCTCGACATCACAATGCGGTCATGCGGCCCCTTGCGCCGTGAACTTTCCGCAGGTGGAATCAAAAATTCGTCAATATTCATCCTGACAATCAAATGGCCTGCAACTCGCTCAACTTGGCGGAAACCTGCTTGATTTCGTCACGCAGTTTTACCGCCATCTCAAAATTTTCATCGTCAATGGCCTTGGCGAGATTCTTCTGCAACAACTTTAATCTTTCGGCCATATCACGACTGTTTTGAACCGGTTGGGGGACTTTGCCGACATGTCGAACACCCTTGTGCATCGTGCGCAGCAACCCTTCCAAACCTTCGGCAAAAGTGGCGTAACAATCAGAGCAACCGAGGCGACCGGCTTTCTTAAAGTCGGCCTGGGTGAAACCGCACTTGGGACATTTTGTTTCGGCCCCGCCCGTCCCTTCCATCTCCTGGGCAGCCCCCAAACCCAGAAGCAGATCCGCGAGCGAAAATCCGGCGGGGTCATCCACACCCTTGTTTTTCGAGCATTCCTCGCATAGGTCGACCTTGTGCATCTTTTCCTTCTCTATCTGGGTCAGATGCACGGTCGCTTCTTTTGTTTTACAGACGCAGCACAGCATAGTCTTAACCGTATATCGGCTCACCTGAGCTGATAGTCAAGCGATGGTAATCTTCCACGAGCTTTTTTGTGACGGATCCGGGCTTGCCGTTTCCAATGATTCGCCCGTCAATCTTGACCACGGGAATCAGTTCGGCACCCGTTCCGGTGAGAAAACATTCATCCGCATTAAACAAATCATAGCGCGTCAGATTGGGCTCCGACACCTTGAGTCCCGACTTCAGGGCCATGTCCATAACGACCTGACGGGTGATCCCATACAAGGCCCCTGCCGAAAGCGGGGGGGTGAGCAATTGATCACCCTTCAGAATAAAAATATTATCCCCGGTGCATTCCGCCACATAACCCTCGGAATTGAGCATCACTGCTTCCTCACAACCGCCATTGTGCGCCTCAATCTTGGCGAGAATGTTGTTGAGGTAATTCAAGGATTTGATGGCCGGATTTACCGCGCTGTGCAAATTGCGGGTGGTCGGAACGGTGATCAGCGTCAGCCCGTTCTTATAATATTCCTCAGGATAAAGCTGGATCTTGCCGGCGATGATCACAATCGAGGGACGCTCACAACGAAACGGGCTCAGCCCCAGCGAACCCACGCCGCGCGTCACAATCAGGCGGATGTAACCATCGCGCAATTTGTTTTTGTGGCAGGTATCCACCACGGCCTTCATCATCTCCGCGTGGGAAATGGGGATCTCAAGCAAAATGGCCTTGGCGGAATAAAACAAACGGTCAATGTGCTCTTTGAGACGGAATACGCGGCCGTTATAAGCGCGAATGCCTTCAAAAATTCCGTCACCATAAAGCAAACCGTGGTCAAACACGGAGATCTTGGCGTTCTTCTGGTCGAGATATTTTCCGTCGATATAAATTTTCATCTTAAACTGATACAACCTACGGCAAGAAGAGGCCTTTGCGCAACTCATCATTTGGCTTTTGAACCAGGAATGTACGCGAAAAGACCTTCCAGCCAGGTGGGGTAGATATCATCAAGGCCGGGCCGGGAATCAGGCCAACTTGACCTTGATCTTCTGGTTCTTGATCCGGGTGCGATTCAGCTTGGAGATGATGGCTTGGGCATGGTCGCTCGCGACATCAAAGAATAAATGCCGCTCGCGAACATCCACGGTACCAACCACCTTCGAAGGCAAGCCGGTTTCGCCCAACACAGCTCCCACCACATCACCCGTGGCCACCCCCATCTCGGCACCCACGTTCATATATAAACGGGTGTAATCGGGAGGGGTCGCACGGCTTTCCTTGGGTTTCATGAATGTCGGTTTATCGGCCTTGAAAACCCGTTTTTCCGGAAACCCGGCAGGAAACGGCTTTTTGGGAGCCGCTGGCTTGGAGTCCATGGAAATAGGCGCAGGCGATGAAGCACTCTGAGGCGTCGTGTTTTCCTGGACCGGAAGCAGCGCGGCTAAGGGCTTGGGAGTAAGTGCCGGGGCCGCGGACGACATCGGTGCTGGACGCGGGCTTATTCGGGGAGCCGGTTCAGGGCGATCCGATTGCCATGGTTTGCGGGAGGCGGGACGTTCATTCCGCTCGGGACGATCAAACTCCCTGCGCTCAAACCGATTACCGCGACCACGGCGATCTTCCCTGGGCGCTTCATGCTCCTGTTCCATTGCTGGTTTGGCAGCCTTGCCGGCAGGAGCCCCCTGCCCCGTTTGCAAATGATGAAGTAAAGCCGAGGCTATATCCGTCGATGCAAAACCTTCCTCCAGCAATCGTTCGATGAAGTGATTTTGCTTTTTATATTCTCCGCCCTGGAGCGTCATTCGAAGCTGGCCCAGCAGGACGCTCGCCCGTGCTTCCTCAACTTCAGTTTCTGTGGGAGCCTTGCCCCGTTGCATCTTCACCCGGATGTAGCGTTCAATGTGCTGGATTTGAAAGAATTCACGACCGGCCACGAATGAAATCGCCTTGCCGCTGCGTCCCGCACGCCCGGTGCGCCCGATGCGATGCAGGTAGTCTTCCACATCATAGGGCAAATCGTAATTGAACACCACCTGAACGTTATCCACATCGATTCCGCGTGCAGCAACATCCGTGGCCACCAGGAACTCAAGGCCGGATTTGCGGAATTTGTTCATGACACGGTCACGCATCACCTGGCTCATGTCACCATGAAGGCGGTCCGCCGAATATCCCTGGGCATTGAGGTGATCCACCAACTCATCCACCATCCGCTTGGTATTGCAAAAAATCACGCCCAGCTTCAAGTCATGCAGGTCAATCAGCCGGGTCAGCAGCTCAATTTTAAAACGGCGATCCACCTCGTAGTAGATTTGTTCCACGGTGGGAACCGTCAGCTCCTTGCGCTCGATGCGAACGTTTTGGGGCGTCTTGGAATATTTCTGAATCAGCTCCTGGATGGGACGCGGCATCGTGGCTGAGAAAAACACGGTCTGGCGGCTGACGGGAGCATCCTTGAGAATGGTTTCGATGTCATCACGGAACCCCATGTCCAGCATGACGTCGGCTTCATCGAGAATCACCATTTTAAGCTTGTCAAACCGCAGGGTGCCACGGCGCAAATGATCCATCACGCGTCCCGGTGTGCCTATGACGATCTGGGCGCCCTGGCGCAATCCCTCAAATTGGCGTTCATAGGATTGTCCACCATAAATCGGGAGGGCATGAATACCGCGTTTGAACAAGGCGAGTTTGTGAATTTCCTCTGAGACTTGAACCGCCAGTTCGCGGGTGGGACACAACACGAGCACCTGCACCGCCTTCATCTGGGGATCGGTCTTTTCAATGGCAGGAATGGAAAATGCCGCCGTCTTGCCCGAGCCGGTCTGGGATTGACCCACGACATCATGCCCGGCCAGCAAAACCGGAATGGCCTCGGCCTGGATGGGTGAGGCTTGCTCAAACCCGAGTTTATCGATTGCCTTCAAAATCTCGGGTGAGATTCCCAGTTCAGAAAATAGTTTAGAGGTCATAAGCAGAATTCCAGTTGCACGGTCCCATCATCCCAGAATTGGCAGGGAATAGCCACAACGAAGGTCAAAGCCTCCGTCCGCATTGTTTAAATGGAACAGGCCCATGTGATGACATGGGCCTGTTCCAAACTTAATGGATTACAGCCGTTGAAGAGAATTATTTACCGTAAAACTCCTCAATCACGCGTTTGAAGTTGTTGTCCTCGACTTTGATGATCCCCAGTTCGCGCCGGGCATTTTCCTCGGAATCGCTGGCATGGGCGGCGTTGACCATGATGGTCTGGCCGAATTCCCGGCGAATGGATCCCGGAGGAGCCTTGGAGGGATCCGTGGGTCCCAGCACATCGCGGATCTTGCGAACGGCTTCCACGCCTTCATAAACAAGGGCGATGCACTTTTCCGTTCCAGGTTGTCTGGCCATCTCGGCATCCACCTCGCTCGGCGCGCGGCCCGACATGAATTTGACAATGTTTTCGAATTGGTTATCCCCGAAGATAGGACCCAAAATATCTCCCAATTTAGCCTCATCCGCGGGAAGGATTTTGAAGCCCATTTCTTTCTCAATGGCAGCCTTCGCCTTGGCAGCAACCACATCTTTCAACTTGGTGCGAAGAACCTCCTTGACCGGGCCGTAAAATTCGCTGGCTTCGGCCACGCTCATGCGATGAACCTTGATGCCGACGATGTACAAACCAGTGCGGGAAAAGAAATCAATGACGTTACCCGGACGGCCTGTGGGGAATTTGAAGTTGTCAGGCTTGATCAACACCAATGTGCGCTGAACCTTTTCGCCCGGCGCGTAGGAAAGTGTGTTTTCAACGATG